>Ga0307379_10000835_pt1 | contig 50121 bp, 46 predicted proteins | sample UN2MG_FD_202237 | JGI IMG/M metagenome (GOLD analysis project Ga0307379, IMG submission 202237) | Soil microbial communities from Risofladan, Vaasa, Finland - UN-2 | ecosystem: Environmental > Terrestrial > Soil > Coastal area > Acid sulfate soil | place: Finland: Risofladan, Vaasa | collected... | reverse complement strand
CCCAGGCCGGCGCCGTCCGGTGGTTTTTTGCCGGTGCCGAAGCTGAGCGCCCAGGTGGTGACGACGTAGAAAATCGTGTACGTGGACAGCATGACGAAGGTACCCAAAATCAACTGACGCCAGTTGCTGCGGAACACCTGCGCCACCGGGGTTCGCACCCGTTCGCCGCGCTCGACAGCACGGGCGAACACCGGGGTCTCGGTCAGCTTCAGTCGCACGTACAGCCCGATCACCACCATCACGGCGCTGATCAGGAACGGAATCCGCCACCCCCACGTCAGGAACGCCCCATCGAGGTCCGGTTTGGCGTTGGAGTGCCCCAGCCAGATCAGCAGGCTCAGGAATACCCCGTTGGCCAGCAGGAAGCCGAACGGCGCACCGAGTTGCGGCCACATCGCCGCCCAGGCCCTCCTACCCGGTTTGGCGGTCTCCACCGCCAGCAGTGCCGCCCCACTCCACTCCCCGCCCAGCGCCAGACCCTGGGCGAAGCGCAGAATCGCCAGCAGTGCCGGGGCCAGCAGACCCACCTGATGGTAGGTGGGTAGCAGCCCGATGGCGAAGGTGGCGATGCCCATGGTGAGCAGCGAGCCGACCAGGGTGGCCTTGCGACCAATGCGGTCACCGAAGTGGCCGAACACGATCGAGCCGATCGGTCGGGCGACGAACGCGAGGCCGAAAGTGGCCAGGGATGCCAGCAGTGCGGTGGTCGGGTTGCCCTTGGGGAAGAACAGGAACGGAAACACCGACACCGCCGCGGTGGCGTAGATGTAGAAGTCGTAGAACTCGACGGTGGTGCCCACCATCGAGGCGATCACGATGCGGCTGCGCGGAACGTCGGCGACCAGGTCGGCGGATCGTTCGGTCATGGCTGTGCTTCCTGGTAGTGCGGCATCGGGAAGGCCAAAGGGTATCGCGGGCCACTAGGGTTACCGTCGATGTCCGTCAATGAGCTGCGCGGTCACACCGGTAGGGCGGCGCTGGCCGTCATGCTCGCCGGTGCCCTCGCGGTGGCTGCGCCGGCATCCGCCGACGGGTGCCCCGATGTGGAGTTGGTCTTCGCCCGCGGCACCGGTGAGCCGATCGGCGTCGGCCGGGTGGGTCAGGCGCTGGCCGATGCTTTGGCGCCACTGCTCGGCGGCCGCACCCTGGCGACCTACGGGGTCAACTATCCGGCCGGGATCAACTTTCTCAACACGTCCACGGGTGCCGATGACGCGGCGAGCCATATCGCCGGTATGGCAGCCAACTGTCCGAACACCCGGTTGGCTCTCGGCGGATTTTCCCAGGGCGCGGCCGTGGTCTCCATGCTGGCCGGTGTGCCGCCCGTCGGGCAGCGGATCGGTTCCCTAGGATCGGCCCCGCCGCTGGCACCGGATCTCGCCGGCCGGATCGCCGCGGTCGCGGTGTTCGGAAATCCAAGCACCCGTTTCGGGTCTCCACTGTCATCGGCGGGGATATTCGTCGGCCGGGCGATCGATCTGTGCAGTGACGGCGACCCGATCTGTTCGGCGGGCGGACGTGACCGAGCGGCCCACAGCGGCTACGAGTTTCCGCCTTACAGCGAGCAGGCGGCGGGTTTCATCGCCGGCTTGGTCTGACGACGCTCCCGCGAGCAGCCAGACGCTTCCCCACTAGGATTACCCGCCATGACCACCGGACATGCCGAGCTGCTCGACTACGACGACGTCGTCGCACGGTTCGACCCGGTGCTGGGTCTGGAGGTGCACGTCGAACTCTCGACGGCCACCAAAATGTTCTGCGGGTGTGCGACGAAGTTTGGCGCCGAGCCCAATACCCAGGTGTGCCCGGTGTGCCTGGGAATGCCCGGCGCGCTGCCGGTCCTCAACGCCGCCGCCGTCGAATCCGCCATCCGGATCGGCCTGGCACTGAACTGCGAGATCGCGCCGTGGTGCCGGTTCGCCCGGAAGAACTATTTCTATCCGGATCAGCCGAAGAACTACCAGATCTCCCAGTATGACGAGCCGATCGCGTTCAACGGCTATCTTGACGTTCCGTTGGAGGACGGCAGCATCTTCCGGGTCGAGATCGAACGCGCCCACATGGAAGAGGACACCGGCAAGCTCACCCACCTCGGTAGTGACACCGGCCGCATCCACGGTGCGACTACCTCGCTGCTGGACTTCAACCGGGCCGGGGTTCCACTGATCGAGATCGTCACCAAACCCATCGAGGGAACGGGCGATCAGGCCCCGCAGGTGACCCGCGCCTACGTGACCGCGTTGCGCGACCTGTTGCGCTCACTCGGGGTGTCCGATGTGCGGATGGATCAGGGTTCGTTGCGCTGCGACGCCAACGTGTCGCTGCGACCGATCGGCCGGGCCGAGTTCGGTACCCGCACCGAGACGAAGAACGTCAACTCACTCAAGAGTGTCGAGGTCGCGGTCCGCTACGAGATGTGCCGACAGGCGGCGATTCTGACGGCCGGCGGCACGATCCATCAGGAGACCCGGCACTTCCACGAGGACGGCCACACCTCGCCGGGTCGCACCAAGGAGACCGCCGAGGACTACCGCTACTTCCCGGAACCGGATCTGGAGCCGGTCGCACCGAGTGCGGAGTTGGTGGCGCGACTGCGCCAGACCATCCCCGAGCTTCCGTGGCTGACGCGCAACCGAATTCAGCAGGACTGGGGCATCTCCGATGAGGTGATGCGCGACCTGGTCAACAACGGCGCCATCGATCTGGTGACCGCCACCGTCGGCCACGGCGCCTCTAGTGCGGCAGCGCGGGCGTGGTGGGGCAACTTCCTGGTGCAGAAGGCCAATGAACTCGGTGTCGAACTCGACGCCCTGGCGATCACGCCCGCCCAAGTGGCCCGGGTCGTCGTCCTCGTGGATGAGGGCACGCTGTCCAACAAGCTGGCCCGCCAGGTCATCGAGGGTGTGCTGGCCGGGGAAGGCGAACCCGATGCGGTGATGGCCGGGCGCGGGTTGGCGATGGTGCGCGACGAGTCGCTGATCTCTTCAGCAGTGGAGGAGGCCCTGGCCGCCAGCCCGGATATCGCCGAGAAGATCCGCGGCGGCAAAGTGCAGGCCGTCGGGGCGATCGTCGGCGCGGTGATGAAGGCGACCAAGGGCCAGGCCGACGCGGCGCGAGTGCGGGAGTTGGTCCTGACCGCGTGCGGTCAAGGCGGCGGGTAAATGCCTCGTAAATTCAGTGACTAAATGCCCCTCTTTTCGGTTCCCCGGCCGACGGTGCCGGGGTAGCGTCGGGTTCCTGACTGCTCGTCACGCAATTCCGGCCGCGTCCGGGTTTCCATTCTGAGAGGAGTTCGCCCATGGCTTCGGTTCTGTGGTTTCAGGGAGGGGCATGCAGTGGCAACACCATGTCGTTCCTCAACGCCGATGAGCCCAACGTCGTCGACCTGATCGTCGACTTCGGTCTCGAAGTTATCTGGCACCCGTCGCTGGGCCTTGAGCTGGGCAATCAGGCGCAGAAGATTTTCCGGGACTGCGCGTCCGGTGCGCGCCCGATGGACGTCTTCGTCTTCGAGGGCACGGTCATCGAGGGGCCCAACGGGACCGGCCGGATGGACATGTTCGCCGATCGTCCGATGAAGGACTGGGTCGCCGAGATGGCCGCGCAAGCCGGCATCGTCGTCGCCATCGGTGACTGCGCCTGCTGGGGCGGCATCCCGGCGATGGAGCCCAACCCGTCCGGTTCGACCGGCCTGCAATTCCACAAGCGCAATAAGGGCGGATTCCTGGGCCCCGATTTCCGGTCGAAGGCCGGCCTACCGGTCATCAACATCCCCGGCTGCCCGGCGCACCCAGACTGGATCACCCAAATCCTGGTCGCGCTGGCCACCGGACGCACCGGCGACATCTCCCTCGACGATCTGCAACGGCCCGAGACCTTCTTCAAGACCTTCACCCAGACCGGCTGCACCCGCGTGCAGTTCTACGAGTACAAGCAGTCGACGATGTCCTTCGGCGAGGGCACCCGCACCGGCTGCCTGTTCTACGAGTTCGGCTGCCGCGGCCCTATGACGCACTCGCCCTGCAACCGGATCCTGTGGAACCGCCAGTCGTCGAAGACCCGCGCCGGCCAACCCTGCTACGGCTGCACCGAACCGGAGTTCCCGCACTTCGACCTCGCCCCCGGAACCGTGTTCAAGACCCAGAAGATCGCTGGGGTGATCCCCAAGGAAGTGGGCACCGGCGCCAAGAAGCTGAGCTATATGGCACACGCCGCCGCGGCCCGACTGGCCGCGCCGGACTGGTCCAAAGAGGACATGTTCGTCGTCTGAGCCACGCTGTCGATTCGTAGTCGGAGCCACGCTACCGACCACTCATTGGCCGACCACACCCCGATCTGAAAACTCTGGAGGACTTACCCAAATGACATCCATGGATCTACACGTCAGCCCGCTCGGCCGCGTCGAGGGCGACCTCGACGTCCGGGTCACCATCGAAGACGGCGTCGTCACCTCGGCCTGGACCGAGGCCGCGATGTTCCGCGGCTTCGAGATCATCCTGCGCGGCAAGGACCCGCAGGCCGGCCTCATCGTGTGTCCGCGCATCTGCGGCATCTGCGGCGGCAGCCACCTGTACAAGTCGGCTTACGCCCTGGACGTCGCATGGAAGACCACCATGCCGTCCAACGCGACGCTGGTGCGAAACATCGCCCAGGGTTGCGAGACCCTGCAGTCCATCCCGCGGTACTACTACGCGCTGTTCGCCATCGACCTGACGAACAAGAACTATGCCAAGTCGTCGATGTACGACGAGGCCGTCCGCCGGCACGCGCCGTATGTGGGCACCAGCTACCAGAAGGGTGTGGTGCTCTCCCAGAAGCCGGTCGAGGTCTACGCGATCTTCGGCGGGCAGTGGCCGCACTCTAGCTTCATGGTGCCCGGCGGTGTGATGGGTGCGCCGACGCTGTCGGACGTCACCCGCTCGATCGCGATCCTGGAGAACTGGAAGGACAACTGGCTCGAGTCCGATCTGCTCGGCTGCAGTGTCGACCGCTGGCTGGAGAACAAGAGCTGGGCCGACGTGCTGGCCTGGGTCGATGAGAACGAGTCACAGCGCAACTCTGACATGGGTTTCTTCATCCGCTACTCGATGGATATCGGCCTGGACTCCTACGGCAAGGGCGTGGGCAACTACCTGGCCACCGGCACCTACTTCGACCCGGCCCGGTACCGCAATCCGACCATCGAGGGCCGTAACGCCGCGCTCATCGGCCGCGGCGGGGTGTTCGCAGGTGGCCAGTTCATGGAGTTCGATCAGGCCAACGTGCGTGAGGACGTCACGCACTCCTTCTATGAGGGCAGCCGTCCGCTGCACCCCTTCGAGGGCGAGACCATCCCGGTCGATCCGGAGAAGGGCAAGGGGCAGGGCAAGTACAGCTGGGCGAAGTCCCCGCGTTACCTGATCGACGGGATGGGCGACGTTCCGCTGGAGGCCGGGCCGCTGGCCCGCCGGATGGCGGCCGCCGCCCCGAACGCCGGGCCGCACCAGGACAACGACCCGCTGTTTCTCGACATCTACAACACGATCGGACCCAGCGTCATGGTCCGTCAGCTTGCCCGCCTGCACGAGGCGGCCAAGTACTACAAGTGGGTGCGGGGCTGGTTGGACCAGCTGGAGCTCAAGGAAAGTTTTTACAGCAAGCCCACCGAGTACGCCGACGGCAAGGGATTCGGCTCCACCGAGGCCGCGCGCGGATCGTTGTCGGACTGGATCGTGCTGGAGAACAACAAGATCAAGAACTACCAGGTGATCACGCCGACGGCATGGAACATCGGCCCGCGTGACGGTAGCGGTGCGCTGGGCCCGATGGAGACCGCTCTCGTGGGCTCGCCGATCGTCGATCCCGAGGATCCGGTCGAGCTCGGCCATGTGGCCCGCAGCTTCGACTCCTGCCTGGTCTGCACGGTGCACGCCTACGACGGCAAGACCGGTCGGGAGCTGTCGAAGTTCGTCGTCAACGGAATGGTGTGACCGCGGAGGTCACACCTGACCGGCCCAGTGCGTGCGATCGGCCCGTGTGTGATCGGACCAGTGTGAGTTCGCACGACTCGGAACTCGATCTGGAACCGCCGGGTTGCGCGGTTCTGGTGGTGGGGTGCGGCAATCTGTTGCGCGGTGACGACGGCGTGGGCCCCGTCCTCATCCGCCACCTCTGGGACCGCGGCGTGCCAGACGGAGCCCGACTGGTCGACGGCGGCACCGCCGGCATGGATGTCGGGTTCCAGATGCGCGGTGCGCAGCGGGTGGTCATCGTCGACGCCTGTGTGAGTCAGGACTCTGATGGCGATCAGGGGGCCGCCGCTGCGCCCGGAACGGTGTATCGGCTGCCGGGGGAGGAGCTGACCGATCTGCCGCCGCTGCAGGGTCTGCACACGCATTCCTTCCGGTGGGATCACGCCATCCCGTTCGCCCGCTGGGCGCTGGGCGACGCCTGCCCCACCGACATCACGGTGTATCTGATCGAGGTGGCCGCCATGGAGATGGGCGCGGAGCTCTCCGATCCGGTCGCCGCGGCGATGGAGCAGGTGATCGCCATGATCGAAGCCGACTTCCTGGCTCCGCTGCGCCCGCAGACCGCCGTGGAGGCCAGTGTGGAACTCAGCGAGGACGGCTACCTGCGGATGGCGGCTGCGCTGGCTGCCGGGCGCTTCCCGTCCGATGCGCTGGCGGCGGTTCCCCGCGACGGCGAACTGTGGCTGTTCCCACTGCGCGGGCCCAGCAGCGGTGGCCTGCTGCTCAAACAGCGGAACCCGGCCGGCGACCGTGCTGTGCTGGTGCATGAGGTGCTCGGTGACGGTTTCCGGCCGGGCGTCCATGCGGCATTCTGGGACGATGCGCACAAGGCTCTCCGGATCCCGCTTCCGCCGTCGGAGCCGTGATGGCCATGACTGACGAGCGCCGAACGTCGGTTGACCAGGCACTTGACGTGCAGACGGTCGTCGTCGAGGAGAGCGGCCGATGGTTCGTCGAGATCATCGTGGTGTTCGCCGACGGAGTGGTCCGCAAGAGGATCCACAGCCATGCCACCCGGGCCCGCGCCGAACTGGCCGCCGATCTGATCCGCCGGACCGCCGATCGCGACATCGGCGGCGGGCCGGTTCACGGATGACGCGCGGTGCTTCGGCACTGATATCGACACGAGGAGAGCTGTGACCAACGTTCTGGATCCGGCGGTGCTGGCGGTTCGTCCGCAGCCGCTGGGGGCCTTTCCGCTGCCCCTGGGGTTTCTGTTGATCCCGGCGTCACCAGATACCGAGGATGCCCGTGTAGCGCTGCTGTCCGGCCGACTGCCCGACTGGCCCGCCTCGCTGCGGGCTCACGAGTTGGCGCTGGCCGGTGATCGCGACGGCGCGCTGGCCGCCCTGCACGGTGACGACCCCATCACCCGGTACAACCGCTTCGTCATGGACCCTGACGGCTCCGATGCGGCCGAGTTGCGTTCGGGCTTAGGTGAATTCGCCTGTCTGGTCGATGTGGTGCTGTTCGCCCTCGGTCGCAGCGACACCGTGCCGGAACTCGGTGACGCGACCGGCGAACTGGCGGCGACCGTGCTGTCGGTGCAGGCTAGCGGTGCACTGCAGGATGGTGACGCAGAGGCGGCGGTGGCGTGTTTGGACCGGGCCGTCGAGCAGGCCGCCGGTGTGTCCGAGCCGTTGCGCGGTGTGCTGCTCGGCGCGGCGGCCTCGCTCTGCGACGGATCTGAGGCGGTCAGCCGATTTGAGGGTGCGTTGCGTGCCCTCGACGACGCCGAGGATCTGCGACTGGCCCGCGCGGAGCTTCACCTGGCGCTGGCGGGACTGTTGCACGAACAGGCGGTGGATCGCCCGGATCTGCTCAATCGGGCTGTGCCGCATTATCATTCGGCGCTGCAGCTGGTGTGGCGGGAGGAGGCGCCGCTGCTGTGGGCCTCCGCGCACGCCAACCTAGCCGCGGCTTATCTGACCATGCCGATGACCGAGGCGTCCGGCCAGCTGCGCCTGGGTGTGGCCGCGCAGTCACTGCGCTCGGCGCTGAAGGTCTACACGCCCGAGGACTATCCGGAGGAGTGGGCCAGTGTGCAGCTGAACCTGGCCAACTCGTTGGTCTACACCCCGTCGAGCCATCAGGGGGACAATCTGGTCGAGGCGGTCAACCTCTACGAGGCGGTGTTGGCCGCCCGCGACCGCGACACCGATCCATTGGGCCGGGCGCGGGTTCTGGCTAACCAGGGCAATGCGCTGGCCCATCTCGCCGACTTCGATCAGGCCAAGGCCAAGCTGTACGAGGCACGCTTTTTGTTTGAGGAACTCGGCGATCACGACTCGATGCGCACGGTGCGCGGTGTGCTCGACGAGATCTCCCGCCAGCAGGCACTTGATCGGACCGAGTCGGACGGAGCGTGATGAGCAAAGACGGCGACACGAGCGAACCGACATTCGATGATCTCGCCACGCGGGTCGACGATGCGGTGAATGCACTCGAGGGTCTCGAACCGGCGGCACGCAAGGTCGCCGAGGAGTTGCAGGGCGCCATCGAGGCCATCCACAAAGCCGGACTGGTGAGCATCGTGCGCCGGTTGCGCGCCGAGGACGCCACCCGCCCGGCGCTGTTCGAACTCGCCGCCGATCCCGCCGTCCACCTGCTGCTGTCGCTGCACGGGATCGTGCGTCCGGATCCGGTGACGCACGCCAACCAGGTACTGGAATCGGTACGCCCGCAACTGCACAGCCACGGCGGCGATGTGTCGCTGGTGCGGGTGGAGGACGGAACGGCCTTCGTCCGGCTCGAGGGTGCGTGCAATGGATGTTCGATGTCCTCGGTGACGCTGCGCAACCTGGTCGAGGAGGCTCTGGTGGCCGAGGTTCCGGCCGTCACCGCCGTGGAGGTGGTGGCCGACCAACCCAGCCCCACGCTGATCCCGCTGGAGTCGCTGCGCATCGGCAGGGATCCGGCCAGTGAAGGGTGGGCGAAGGTGGGGCCCGCCGCCGGCATCGCCGTCGACGACCTCACCGCGGTGTCCCTTGCCGGTGACGGCGGCCAGCCGACCGATGTGCTCATTGTCAACGTGGGCCAGCGGCTCTCGGCCTACCGCAACGAGTGCGCGCATGAGGCACTGCCGCTGACCGACGCGATGCTCGACCTGAGCAACGGGACGCTGACCTGCCCCTGGCACGGCTTCTGTTACGACGCAAGCTCGGGGGAGTGCCTCAGCGCGCCGGGCGCCCAGCTGGAACAGTTGCCGCTGCGGATCGACGACGGTGACGTCTGGGTGCGTGTTGGGCAATGATGTCCGCAGCGTCGTTCCCGTCCGCGAGAACGCCCATCCGATGAGCCGATACACCGTCCGGCACAACGTCAGCGGGCTCGGCAGACGTCAGGATGTGGAGGCGTCAGTCGATCTGACCGACGGCTGGGCGCCGCAGGTGTGGCTGGGCGCGCCCGCGCCCGGCGGACTGGCGCTGCCGGCCGCAAGTGCGTCGATGGCGTGGATGTACTCACCGCGCGGGGTGTTCTTGAGTAATACGGGGGGCGACGACCACGTGGTGGTGGCCGACTCCGGCAATCACCGGGTGCTGATCTGGCACGGTATGCCCAGCGCCGACGAGCAACCCGCCGACGTGGTGCTCGGCCAGCCCGACGGCGAGACCGAAGGCCCGGCCGCGGGCGGACGCGGACCCGAACGCGGGATGCACCTGCCCACCGGGGTGCTCATCCATGACGGCCGGCTGGTCGTCGCGGACGCCTGGCACCACCGCATCCTGGTGTGGAACACCGTGCCGCAGACCAGCGACACCGCACCCGATATCGTCATCGGCCAGCCCGACGTCGTTTCGGTCGAACCCAACCGCGGCGGCGGATGCTCGGCGTTGAGCATTTACTGGCCGTTCGGCATCGCCGTGGTCGGTTCGTCCTTCTGGGTCGCCGACACCGGAAACCGCCGGGTGCTCGGCTGGCGCGATGGGATTCCCGACGCCAACCAACCGGCCGACGTCATCTTGGGCCAGCCGGACGGGTCGTCGAACTCGGAGAACCGCGGCGGCGACGCCGGCCCGGCCAGCTTCCGCTGGGCGCACGACATCGCCGGGAATGAGGACCTGCTACTGATCGCCGACGCCGGCGATCACCGGGTGCTGGGCTGGTCGCCCCACCCCGACGCCGATCGCGACGCCGACCTCGTCATGGGCCAAGTGGACTTCGCCGGTTCACAGGAATGGCCCTACGGCCCCCACACGAACGATCGCTTCCGGTTCCCGTACGCGCTGTCCCTCGACACCGGCGGGCAGGAGCGCAGCGACTCGGGGCAGAGACAGGCGCGGTTGGCGATGGCCGACACCGCCAACAACCGCGTCCTGCTATGGGACGGCGTGCCTGACGGACCCATCTGCCGCGGTGCCGACGGTGCCGATGGCGGCCCATCCTTTCGGGGTGCCGACCATGTGTTGGCTCAGCCCGATTTCGCGTCCAACGGCGAGAACCGGTGGACCTCAGTGCAGCACGACACCCTGTGCTGGCCCTACGGACTGTCGTTGCGCGGCGACGCATTGGCTGTGGCGGACTCCGGCAACAACCGGGTCATGATCTGGCGAAGGTCGCTCCGGTGAGACCGCGGATCGTGCAGACCGACGAGCAGATCGGTTTCTACTGGGCCACGCCCGCCGGGGCGCCGACCTCACTGCAGGCGTTGGTGGCCGACGACCCCGAAGCCGATCGCCTCGTCGCTACTCACCTCGAGGCACTCGATGACGCGCTGATCATCGGCGCCGGAAGGTTCGGCGAGATCCTCGGCGGCGGACGCAGGCCGCGTGATTCAGCCGAACGCGACGAACTACTGGAACTACACCGGACCCTGGACCGGTTGTGTTTCGAGTTCGCCGCCGCACTGGAGGCCACCGGGTTGAGCGCCGACCTGCGGGCCGGCAAGATTATCGGCACCGCGACGCTGTTCTCGATTCTGGCCCGCCAGCCACTCGGACTGCTGGGACCGGCGCCGCTGGACGGCGAGTTGGACGACCCGTCCCTGGGTGTGGTCGGCGGATACGGCGAGATGCACCAGGTCGATGCGGACAGACCCTGGAAAGGCGGCCGATGGGTGGTGAGAACCGATACCGGCGAGCGTTTTCCGCTGACCCTGTCGATGATGATGTTCGACAGCTCCGGGGTGAACAAGGAAGCGGCCCGCGCCGAGCACCGTGACGTCCTACAAGCCGTGGTGACGGCGGCTCGGTCTCCGGATGCCGACCCGTTGACGGTGGCCTGCGCGCTGGACTGGCTTGTCTACGATTGGTTGATGGCCCACCGTGACGGCCCGGACAGTGCCGAGATCGTCTTCCCCAAAGGCTATGAAAGCGAGGCTGCATTGATGGTCACCGCGGCCGCCGCCTCAGTTGCCGCGCGGGCGACATTCGACCCCGGTCTGGTGTTGACCGGTCTTCGGCACAACCGGCACTAGGAGGAATTAGACATGTCGGTTGCCGGCGCGATCGCCCCCGCTGAGTTCTTCGGCGAGGCCGCCATCCAGGATCCGTATCCGCTGTATGAACGGCTGCGCGCAGCCGGCCCGGTGCATCAGATCGGGGAGTCCGGTTTTCACCTGGTCTGCAGCCGGGCCGCGATCAACGAGGTGGTTGCCCGGCCTGAGGATTTCTCGTCGAACCTGACCGCGACCATGACCTACACCGCAGACGGTGAGATCACCCCGTTCGTCATGGACGGTCTCGGGGGACCCACCCACATCCTGGTCACCGCCGACGATCCGATCCATGCCGCGCACCGCAAGCTGGTGGTGTCCCAGTTCGCCGCGAAACGGATGCGTGCCCTCGAGCCGCTGATCGCGGCGACCTTCGAGCAACTCTGGGCCGACGGACTCCTCGACGGGCGTATCGAGTGGATGGATGCGGTGGCCAACCGGTTGCCGATGGTGATCGTCGGCGCGATGATCGGTGTCCCGGAGGCTGACGTCGACCAACTGGCGCATTGGGGGTTAGCCAGCACCCAACTGCTGGACGGCCTGATGTCAGCCGAAGAGTTGGCCGCGTCGATGACCGCGATCGGTGAACTCAGCGGTTATATCGTCGATCGGCTTCGGGAGGCGGCCAGGGAACCGCAGGACGACCTGATGGGCGTGCTGGCCACCGCCTGCACCAACGGTGAACTGGACCGGTTCACCGCCCAGCTCATCCTCGTCTCGCTGTTCAGCGCGGGCGGGGAGTCGACGGCCTCGCTGCTGGGCACCGCGGTGGACATCCTCGCCACCAATGCCGACCTTCAACGTCGGGTGCGTGATAACCCCAATCTGCTGGGTGCCTTCATCGAGGAGACGCTGCGCTTGGAGCCACCCTTCCGAGCGCACTACCGACACGTTCTGCGCGATACCGAACTGGCCGGTGTCGCGCTGGCAGCCGGGTCCCGCGTGCTGCTGCTCTGGGGTGCGGCCAACCGCGACCCCGAGCACATTGACGCGCCCAACGAGTTCCGGCTGGACCGGCCGGAAACCAAGGGGCACATGACATTCGGCAAAGGTGCGCACTTCTGTCTGGGGGCGGCGCTGGCCCGGTTGGAGGCGGCGACCGTGTTGCCGATGCTGTTGGAACGCACGACCTGGTTCGACGCCCTCGATGTCGGACCATGGCTTCCGAGCGTGCTCGCGCGACGCCGCGAATACCTGGGCCTCGCCGTCCGCTAGATCGCCGTCGGCGCAGAGTCCGCGGGAATCAGGCGTTGTCGGCGTTGGCTCGGGGGAACCCGCCGCCCTGCGGGAAGAGTGGGAACACCACGTCGTCGAGTTTCTCGGCGTCCCCTGCCGTCCGGTTCACCGTGGCCCCCCAGATGTTGCCGTCCGGTGACACTGCCAGCGCCCACGCGTGCCCCCGGGTGTCCTGGCGCACCACCTCGGGGCTGCCGGTCACCGCACCGCTGGCTTGGGCCAACCGCACCGCCACCGTCTGCTTGGTATTGACCAGGTTCACCAGGACCGTGCCGTCCAGTGCCGCACAGCCCGCCACCCCGGGCCGTTCCGGCCAGGTCCACACCGTCGTGGCCTGACCGTCCGGGCCGATGCGCTGCAACCGATCGCCGGCCGGGGCGCGGTCGGTGACGTAGAGCGCCTCGTCGCCCGGATCAAGGCACATCCCGCCGCCGGCACCCATTCCGCTGAGCGCGGTCGTTGGCGGGGCCTGTCCCTGAGTTGTTGGCTGCTCGATGCGGATCACCTTGCCGGCCAGTGATTTCGGGTCGTTGGCCAATCCGGGATCGCCGGCATCGCCGGTCTGCACGACCAGCGTCGTCGGACTGGTGAAGATCAGCGAACCGGTATTGCCCGCCGCGCCCTTCGGGATCCCGGTGAGCAGATCCTTGGGCGCGTCGCCGTCGGCGATGCGCACCACCCGATTATCGGTCGGGGTGCTGATGTAGGCGTACATCAGCCGGTCCTGGGAGTAGGTGGGCGACAACGCGATGTCCATCAGCCCGCCGTCACCGCCCCCGTCGACCGGAATCACTAGTTTGACCTTCGGCTCCGCACTGACCGACACCTCCTTGACCGCGCCGGTGGTGCGCTCGGCGACCAGGGCGGTTCGGGCATCAGAACCCATGATGAGACCGCTGGTGGATTCCAGGCAGCCCTGCATCACACCGGGAGCCGGGCAGGCCTTGGGGAACGGTTTGGGCGGCAGCGGCGGCGGCGGGGGCGGGGTGGACTTCGGACCCGGCGTCAGTTCGGGTGGGGTGGTGAACGGTTGGGACACCGCGTCGTCGAAACGGGCGCACCCCGAGGCGCCCAGGGTGACGACGGCGCACAGCACGGCCAGGCTCCCGACCGACCTACGCAATCCCATGGAAGTCAGGCTACGGACAGGGCGGTGGCATCCGCCACGGAGGCGCCGCCAGCGCGGCCCAAATCCCCGGTTTGGAGGCCGATTGCACTTACCCTTGGCCTGTGACGAGCCCGAGTTCTGAACCCGGCTGGCAGCGCCCCGGGGATTCCGCGGCGCGGCCGGCGTCGGCCCGCTTGGTCGACCCCGAAGACGACCTCGCTGCGGCGAACTACGGCGGGGACTTCGCGACCACCCGAATCCCGCCGTTCGGTGCCCCGGAGGCTCCGGCCGGGTCGATACCCCCGCCGACCTCGTCGGCGGCCGGCTACGGACTATTTCAAGACCCTGAACCGCTCCCGTACGTGCAACCCGTCGCCGACGTCGCCCACCCGGTGGCGTCGCCGCTGGAGATCGCGCCCGTTGATGCCGAGCAGCGGTTGAAGGCGGCCGGCCGGCGCGGCACCCAGGATCTGGGACTGTTACTGCTGCGGGTCGCCCTCGGCGTGGTGTTCATCGCCCACGGTCTACAGAAGGCCTTCGGATGGTGGGGAGGCGAGGGCCTGGACGGGTTCAAGGCCGCCCTGATCGAGGCCGGTTATCAGCACGCCGAACTTCTCACCTACGTCGCTGCGGGTGCGCAGATCGCGGCTGGAGTGCTCCTGGTGCTTGGGTTGTTCACCCCGGTGGCAGCGGCCGGAGCACTGGCTTTCCTGGTCAACAGCGTGCTCGTGACGTTTTCCGCCCAGCGCGAAGACGGGGGTCTTTTCGTCCTGGGCTCTGACGCCGAGTACCTGCTGGTGCTCACGGCGCTGGCGGCGGCGATCATCCTGGTCGGGCCCGGTCGTTACGGCTTCGACGGTGGACGGGGTTGGGCCCGCCGACCGTTCATCGGGTCCTTCCTCGCGCTACTGCTGGGAGCGGGCGGCGGCGTGGCGGCCTGGCTGTTCCTGCACGGCATTAATCCCTTCGCCTGACAGCTAGTCAGGACCGGTAGGGATTGGGCACCCGGCCGGCGCTTGCTGCGGTGAGTCTGGGCAGTGTCGCGAAGGTGACCGCCGGCAGCAGCAGGGTCTCGCCGCCGGCCCGGCACGCCCGTGCCCACCCGCCCCGGTTGAACCTCAGGCCCTCGATATCCGACCATGGCACGGTTCGGGTGGTCAGCAGCGATCGGGCGGACACGGTGTCCTCACCGGCCACGGTGCGCAGGCGCACGATCGCCGCCGAGGCGAGGATCGGAATGATCAGCAGCCCCAACGCCCAGTTTCCAAGGGCCGGGATGAGTATCAGCGTGCTGACAGCGAGGACGATGGAAGCGGAATGGGCCATCGGCGAGATCCGGATCACCACATCGTTCGGACCGGGTGAATGAGTTTCCCCGGTGCGCATCCCCGCATCATTGCATCCCGGCATCCGGTGCCCAACGGCGCGGCAGCATCTCTGAGATTTGACGCCCGAGTCGTGCCGCGGCTACCATCAGCCACTATGGCAACCGCCGGAAAGCTCGTAGTAGTAGGTCAGCGCGCTGATGCCGCGCTCGTCCCAGTCCGGGTCTAGCCAGTCGCATCAGCGCGCAACCCTCGTACAGCTGCCCAGCTGTCGGGGGTTTTTTCTTGCCCCAGGAAAACCAACGAGAATATCGAGGACACAGTGAGTGCACCTGCTACGCGAGCACCCGGGCTGTCGGCCCACGCCACCGAATCCAACGGCGCCCACGACGTCGCGACCTTGGTTAAGCACGCCAAGCGCGTCCCCGTCCAACAGATGACCGGCGCCGAAGCGGTGGTCCGAGCGCTCGAGGAACTCGGGGTCGAGGTGATCTTCGGCATCCCGGGTGGGGCGGTGCTGCCGGTCTACGACCCGCTGTTCGATTCGAAGAAGCTGCGCCACGTCCTAGTTCGCCATGAGCAGGGCGCCGGGCATGCCGCCAGCGGCTACGCGCATGCCACCGGACGGGTTGGGGTGATGATCGCCACCTCCGGTCCGGGCGCCACCAACCTGGTGACCCCGCTGGCCGACGCCCAGATGGATTCCATCCCGGTCGTCGCGATCACCGGCCAGGTCGGCCGGTCGCTGATTGGTACCGACGCCTTCCAGGAAGCCGACATCACCGGTATGACGATGCCGATCACCAAGCACAATTTCCTGGTCCGCGATGGTGACGACATCGCCCGCTCGATCGCCGAGGCGTTCCACATCGCCTCCACCGGGCGCCACGGCGCCGTGCTCGTCGACATTCCCAAGGACGTGCTGCAGGGTCAGTGCACCTTCTCGTGGCCGCCGGAGTTGGACCTGCCCGGATACAAGCCCAACACCAAGCCGCACAGCCGCCAGATCAAAGAGGCCGCCAAGTTGATCGTCGCGGCCCGCAAGCCGGTGCTGTACGTCGGCGGCGGAGTGATCCGAGGTGAGGCCTGTGACGAATTGCTGGAACTGGCCGAACTGACCGGCATCCCGGTGGTGACCACGTTGATGGCCCGCGGAGCGTTCCCGGACAGCCACATCCAAAACCTGCGGATGCCCGGGATGCACGGCACCGTGGCCGCGGTGGCCGCCCTGCAGCGCAGCGATCTGCTGATCACCCTCGGCGCCCGTTTTGACGACCGGGTGACCGGCAAGCTGGACACCTTCGCGCCCGATGCCAAGGTGATCCACGCCGACATCGATCCGGCTGAGATCGGCAAGAACCGGCCCGCCGACGTCCCGATCGTGGGAGACATCAAGGCCGTCATCGGTGAACTGATCGCCGTGTTGCGTCAAGACCGCGGCGGAGATCAGCGGATCGGCAACGAAGGGGTCTGCGACCCCGACCTGGCCGACTGGTGGTCCTACCTCAACGGACTCCGCGAGACCTACCCGCTGAGTTGGGATCCGCAGTCCGACGGCAGCCTCAGCCCGGAGTACGTCATCTCCGAGCTGGGCAGGATCGCCGGGCCGGACGCCATCTACGTCGCCGGGGTGGGCCAGCACCAGATGTGGGCGGCGCAATTCATCTCCTACGAGAAACCGCGCACATGGCTCAACTCCGGTGGACTGGGCACGATGGGTTATGCCGTCCCGGCGGCCATGGGCGCCAAGATGGCCTGCCCGGATGCCGAGGTGTGGGCGATCGACGGCGACGGCTGCTTCCAGATGACCAACCAGGAATTGGCCACCTGCGCGGTCGAGGGGGTTCCGATCAAGGTGGCCTTGATCAACAACGGCAACCTCGGCATGGTCCGTCAGTGGCAGACGCTGTTCTACGGCGAGCGCTACAGCCAGACCGACCTGTCCACCCACAGCCACCGGATCCCCGACTTTGTCAAACTTGCCGAGGCACTTGGATGTGTCGGATTGCGTTGTGAGCGTGAAGAGGACGTCGACGACGTGATCAACCAAGCTCGCGCTATCAATGACCGGCCGGTGGTGATCGATTTCATCGTCGGCGCCGACGCCCAGGTGTGGCCGATGGTCGCCGCCGGCACCGGCAACGACCAGATCATGGCCGCGCGCAATATCCGCCCACTGTTCGACGAGGACAACTCCGAGGGCCGTGCCTGATGGGTGCTACTACCTCTGGTTCGGGTACTTCCAGGACTGTCACCCACACGCTCTCGGTGCTTGTCGAGGACAAGCCCGGCGTGCTCGCGCGCGTCGCCGCGCTGTTCTCCCGGCGTGGCTTCAACATCGAGTCACTGGCCGTGGGCGCCACCGAGCACAAGAACATGTCGCGAATGACGATCGTGGTCACCGCTGAGGAAACACCGCTGGAGCAGATCACCAAACAGCTCAACAAGCTGATCAACGTGATCAAGATCTTCGAGCATGACGAAGGCAATATGGTGGCGCGCGAGCTGTGGCTGATCAAGGTCCGCACCGACACCGCGAACCGCAGCCAGGTGATCGAAGCGGCAAACCTGTTCCGCGCCAAGGTCATCGACGTCTCCACCGAGTCGCTGACAATCGAGGCGACCGGGACTCAGGAAAAGCTGGATGCGCTGCTAAGGGTGCTGGAGCCCTACGGCATCCGCGAACTCGTTCAGTCCGGTGTGGTAGCACTCTCGCGCGGGCCGCGCGGCATGACGAATTCGAAATAAAAGAAACAACAGAAGGAAAATTTCACTGTGTCAAATTCTGGTGCAATCGAGATGTTCTACGACGCCGACGCCGACCTGTCGGTCATTGCGGGTCGCAAGGTTGGTGTGATCGGCTACGGCAGCCAGGGCCACGCGCACTCACTGAGCCTGCGCGACTCCGGCGTCCAGGTGAAGGTGGGCCTGAAAGAGGGCTCCAAGTCCCGGGAGAAAGTCGCCGAGCAGGGCCTCGAGGTCGACACTCCGGCCGAGGTGGCCAAATGGGCCGACGTCATCATGCTGTTGGCGCCCGATACCGCGCAGGCGGCGATCTTCAAAGCAGACATCGAGCCCAACCTGAGGGCTGGCGACGCGCTGTTCTTCGGCCACGGCCTCAACATTCACTTCGGTCTGATCACCCCGCCGGCCAACGTCACAGTTGGCATGGTGGCGCCGAAGGGTCCGGGGCACCTGGTGCGTCGCCAATTCGTCGACGGCAAGGGTGTGCCGTGCCTGGTGGCCGTCGAGCAGGACCCGACCGGTGCGGGTCTGGCGCTGGCGCTGTCCTATGCCAAGGCGATCGGTGGCACCCGGGCCGGAGTCATCCGGACCACCTTCAAGGACGAGACCGAGACCGACCTGTTCGGCGAGCAGGCCGTGCTGTGCGGCGGCACCGAGGAACTGGTCAAGACCGGTTTCGAGGTCATGGTGGAGGCGGGCTACGCCCCGGAACTGGCCTACTTCGAGGTGCTGCACGAGCTCAAGCTCATCGTCGACCTGATGTACGAGGGCGGGATCGCCCGGATGAACTACTCGGTGTCCGACACCGCAGAGTACGGCGGCTACCTATCCGGCCCGCGGGTCATCGACGCCGATACCAAGGGGCGGATGCGCCAGATCCTCACCGAGATTCAGGACGGCACCTTCGTCAAGCGCCTTGTCGCCAACATGGAAGGCGGCAACGAGGAGCTGGAGGGCCTGCGTAAGAAGAACGCAGAACACCCAATCGAGGTCACCGGCAAGAAATTGCGCGAGTTGATGAGCTGGGTGGACCGGCCGCTGACCGATACGGCCTAGTGGTTCCAGCACTTCATGCGTAGCCGCATGTTACGGTGCGAACATGCCTAAGACGGTGCAAATCCGCGACATTGACGACGAGGTGTACGCGGCCCTGGTGCGTCGTGCCGGGGAGGAGGGCATTACGGTTCCTGAGTTGCTGCGGCGTGAGGCGGCGCGTCTCGCGGCTCGGCCGTCGATGTCGGCGTGGCTGGCGCGAATCGGGCGACGTCCGTCAGAGGTATCCGCAGCCGAGGTGCTGGCAAGCCTGGACGAGTGGCGCGGAGAATGGCCGGATGCTGGTCGTTGACGCGTCGTGTCTGTTCGAGGTTGTCGCCGACACCCCTCGGGCCGGCGCCGTCGCCGCGCGCCTAGCACTCGACGCTGATCAGGCCGCACCGCACGTCATTGACGTGGAGGTGATGGGGGTGGTTCGCGGGCAGTTCCTGCGCGGCCGGTTGGACGGCACAGCCGCGGGGCAGGCGGTCGCAGACCTTCGGGACTGGCCGGGTGAGCGCGTCGGGCACCGCTTGCTGCTGGATCGGGCGTGGCAGCTCCGTGACTCGGTTCGGGGCTGGGATGCGTTCTATGTCGCCTTGGCCGAAGCGTTCGACGCCACCCTGTTGACCATGGACGGACGGTTGGCCCGCGCGCATGGCCCGTCATGCCGGATTGAGGTTCTTACGGCGTGAGGCCCGATTAGGTCCCGGGGTTCAGCGTTTTCCCGGGACTAACGGTTCTCGGGTCCCAAGCGGGGAACCGGCAAACCGAACTCGCGCTTGAGCACAGTCCGCGCGGCGTAGTACCCGCTCATGCCGTGCACCCCACCACCGGGCGGGGTGGCCGACGAGCACAGGTACGCCTTGGGAATCGGGGTCGTCCACGGGTTGACCCGCGGGGTGGGCCCGAGCAGGGCGCGCAGAACCGAGTTGCCGCCGACCCCGATGTCTCCGCCGACGTAGTTCGCGTCATGCTCGGCGAGGCGGTTGGCGGGAATGCTTCGGGCGGAGACGACGATGTCGGTGAAGCCCGGGGCGAACCTCTCGACGATGGCGGTAATGGTGTCGCGCTGATCGACCGTTGATCCTGCGGGCACATGCGCGTAGGTCCAGAACGGTCGGCGGCCTCCGGCGTCGATGCGGCTGGCGTCGGCGATGTAGGACTGGGCGGCCAGCACCATCGGCCACTGCGCGTGTCGGCCGGCAACGATCTCGCGCTCGGCGTGGGCCATCTGGGCTCTGGTGCCGCCAAGATGCAACGTCGCCGTGTCCGCCAGTCGCTTATCGGCCCACGGAATATCCTCGGACAGAACGAAATCCACCTTGGCGACGCCGGGCCCGTACCGGTAGCGCTGCAGCGCGCGGGCGTAGCGCGGCGGTAGTGCGGAGCCGTAGATGCCCAGCAGTGCGGTGGGTGCGGTGTCGTAGAGTACAACCCCGCCGGGCGGGGAGGTGACTTCGGCATCGGCGTGCAGCACACCACCGTGGGCGCGCAGATCGGCGATCAGCGCATCGGCGATCGCCTGGCTTCCACCCACCGGAACCGGCCAGCCCACGGTGTGCGCGAGCGTCGCAAGCATCAGACCCGCGCCCGCACCGACGAACGACGGCATCGGTGAAATCGTATGTGCCGCAACGCCGGTGAACAGCGCCCTGGCATCCTCTCCGCGAAGCCTGCCCCAGGCCGGGGTGCCCTGTTCAAGCATCCGCCGCCCCAGCTGGACGGCAGCGCGCACGTCGGTGGGGATTGATCGTTTATCGCCGATCAAGAGGCCGACGACGTCGTGCGCGTCGGCCACAAGTGGACCCAGTAGATGGCGCCAAGAGTCGCCGTCTTGCAAGCCGGCGCAGGTGCGGCCGAGGTCGTGGTACGCCAGCGCCGCTGGGCGATTCGGCAGGGGGTTGGCGTAGGAGATCTCGGGAGCGATCAACTCCACCCCGCGCGAAGCGAGATCGAACTCGGCGAAGAACGGGGATGCCAGTGCCAACGGGTGGATCGCCGAGCAGATGTCGTGGCGCACGCTGGGGGAGTCGGGGTCGGCCAATGTGCGCGAGCCGCCACCGAGGGTGGGCTGGGCCTCGAGCACCTGCACGCTCAACCCGGCACGGGCACAGGTGACAGCCGCGCTGAGCCCGTTGGGTCCACTACCGACCACGGTGACGTCCATCTAGCGATTACACCTCAATCCCGGCCCTTTAGGCTGTCCCGGTGACTCTGCCCGTTGTATTGATCGCTGACAAACTCGCTGAATCGACCGTCGCCGCCCTGGGAGACCAGGTGGAGGTGCGCTGGGTCGACGGACCGGACCGGCCCAAACTGCTGGAGGCCGTCGCCGACGCCGACGCGTTACTGGTGCGCTCGGCCACCACCGTCGACGCCGAGGTGATCGCCGCCGCCCCCAGACTCAAGATTATTGCGCGTGCCGGTGTCGGTCTGGACAACGTCGATGTCGACGCCGCGACCGCGGCCGGGGTGCTGGTGGTCAACGCCCCGACCTCCAACATCCACAGCGCCGCCGAGCACGCCATTGCACTGATGCTGTCCGCGGCACGGCAGATTCCGGCCGCCGACGCGACTCTGCGCGAACACACCTGGAAGCGTTCGTCGTTCAACGGCACCGAGATCTTCGGCAAGACCGTCGGTGTGGTGGGCCTGGGCCGCATCGGCCAACTCGTCGCGGCTCGATTGGCCGCTTTCGGCACCCATGTCGTCGCCTATGACCCCTACGTACCGGCCTCCCGGGCCGCGCAACTCGGGATCGAATTGTTGCCGCTGGACGACGTGCTGGCGCGGGCCGACTTTATCTCGGTGCATCTGCCTAAAACAAAGGAGACCGCCGGACTGTTGGACGCCGCGGCGCTGGCCAAGACGAAGCCGGGCGTGATTATCGTCAACGCCGCCCGCGGGGGTCTTATCGACGAGATGGCGCTCGCCGACGCGATCAGAAGCGGCCACGTACGCGCAGCCGGCCTGGATGTGTTCGCGACCGAACCCTGCACCGACAGCCCGCTGTTCGATCTGCCGCAGGCGATCGTCACCCCGCACCTGGGCGCCTCGACGTCGGAGGCGCAGGATCGGGCCGGTACCGACGTCGCCGAGAGCGTCAAGCTCGCCATGGCGGGGGAGTTTGTGCCTGACGCGGTCAACGTCGGTGGCGGTGTGGTCAACGAGGAGGTGGCGCCGTGGCTGGATCTGGTGCGCAAGCTCGGGTTGCTGGCCGGGGTTCTCGCGACGGATGCTCCGGACAGCCTGTCGGTGCGGGTGTGCGGCGAAATAGCTTCCGAAGATGTCGGGGTGCTGAAACTCTCGGCGTTGCGTGGACTGTTCTCGACGATGACCGACCAGCAGGTGACCTTCGTCAACGCTCCGAGCCTGGCCGCTGACCGTGGTCTGACCACTGAAGTGAGCACGGCAACCGAGAGCCCCAACCATCGCAGCCTGGTCGATGTCAAAGTGGTGGCGTCGGATGGTTCGGTGGTCAATGTCGCCGGCACCCTGTCGGGTCCGCAGCAGACCCAGAAGGTGGTGGGCATCAACGGCCGCAGTTTCGACCTGCGCGCCGAAGGCGTGAATCTGATCCTGCATTACAGCGATCAGCCTGGTGCGCTGGGCAAGATCGGCACCCTGTTGGGCAGTGCCGGGGTGAATATCCTGGCCGCCCAGATGAGTCAGGACTCCAGCGGCTTGGGTGCCACGGTAATGCTGCGACTGGACCGCGATGTGACCGCCGACGCGCGGGTCGCCATCGGGGCGGCCGTGGACGCCGGCACGCTGGAAGTGGTTGATCTGTCGTGAAACTCGCAGTGATCGCGGGCGATGGTATCGGCCCGGAAGTCATCGGTGAGGCCCTGTCAGTGCTCGACGCGGTGCGCCCCGGGGTCGAGACGACCGACTACGACCTCGGTGCGCGGCGCTACCACGGAACCGGCGAGGTGTTGCCCGACGGCGTCATCGACGAACTCCGCGGCCACGACGCCATCCTGCTCGGGGCGATCGGGGATCCGTCGGTGCCCAGCGGTCTGCTGGAACGTGGCCTGCTGCTGAGGATCCGCTTCGCACTCGATCACCACGTGAACCTGCGCCCGAGCCGGCTTTATGACGGGGTGAACAGTCCACTGGCCGGCGATCCGAAGATCGATTTCGTCGTCGTGCGGGAGGGCACCGAAGGGCCCTACACCGGAAACGGCGGGGCGATCCGCACCGGCACACCGCACGAGGTCGCCACCGAGGTCAGCCTCAACACCGCGTTCGGTGTCGAACGGGTGGTCCGCTATGCGTTCGCCCTGGCCCGAAAGCGACGCAGGAACCTGACACTGGTGCACAAGACCAATGTCCTGGCCTTCGCGGGCAGCCTGTGGTCGAGGCTGGTCACGCAGGTAGGTACCGAGTATCCCGACGTCGAGGTCGCCTATCAGCACATCGACGCGGCCACCATCTACCTGGTCACCGACCCGGGCCGGTTCGACGTCATCGTCACCGACAACCTTTTCGGCGACATCATCACTGACCTCGCCGCCGCGGTGTCGGGGGGAATCGGTTTGGCCGCCAGCGGCAACATCGACGCCACCGGAACCAACCCATCGATGTTCGAGCCCGTGCACGGCAGTGCACCCGACATCGCCGGGCAGGGCATCGCCGATCCAACCGCCGCAGTGATGAGTGTCGCTCTGCTGCTGAACCACATCGGTGAGGACGCCGCGGCCGCCCGAGTCGATGCCGCCGTCGCCGACCATCTCGCGACCCGCAGTGCCGGCATCTTCTCAACCCGCGAGGTGGGCGAGCGGATTCGCGCCCGGTTGTAGCGCGAGCGGGCGTGTCGGCCCGCCGACTAGGGTTACCGGAATGCGCCTCGGCCGTATCGCCAGCCCCGATCGGGTCGCCTTTGTCAGCATCGAAGGTGACGCAGGGGCCGAAGTCGCCCGGGAGATCGCCGAGCATCCCTTCGGGACACCCACCTTCACCGAGCGGTCTTGGCCGCTGGCCGAGGTCCGACTGCTGGCGCCGATTCTGGCCAGCAAGGTGGTGTGCATGGGCAAGAACTACCTAGAGCACGTCATTGAGATGGGCGGAAGTATCGCACCGGAGAATCCGATCATCTTCCTCAAGCCCAATACGGCGATCATCGGTCCGGGTGCACCGATTCAACTGCCCGTCGATGCCAACCCCGTGCACCACGAGGGCGAACTCGCGGTGGTGATCGGGCAGCCGTGCAAAGACGTGACCGCTACGAGGGCGGCCGCTGCCATCCTCGGTTACACCATCGCCAATGACGTTTCTGCCCGCGATCAGCAGCAGGCCGACGGACAGTGGACCCGCGCCAAAGGCCACGACACCTTCTGCCCGGTGGGGCCGTGGATCGTCACCGACCTGGACCCATCGGATCTTCGGATTCGCACCGAGGTCAACGGAGTCGTCCGGCAGGACAGTCGCACCTCGCTGATGATTCACGATATCGGCGCCATCATCGAGTGGGTGTCGGCGGTGATGACTCTGCTGCCCGGTGATCTGATCCTCACCGGGACACCGGCCGGGGTGGGACCGATCGAGAACGGCGACACCGTCAGCATCACCGTGGAGGGCATCGGAACACTGACCAACCCTGTGGTCCGGAAAGGCACATGATGGCTGCGCCCGTGACCGTGCCCGTGCGGGTGCGGTTCTGTCCATCGCCGACCGGTTCCCCGCACGTCGGCCTGGTACGCACGGCGCTGTTCAACTGGGCCTACGCCCGGCACACCGGCGGGACGTTCGTGTTCCGCATCGAGGACACCGATGCTGCGCGTGACTCCGAGGAGAGCTACGCCGCGATCCTGGACGCGCTGCGGTGGCTGGGGCTGGACTGGGACGAGGGCCCGGAAGTCGGTGGGCCGCACGGCCCGTATCGGCAATCGCAACGCGGCGATCTCTACCGCGACGTGGTGGCACAACTGGTTCAATCCGGTGAGGCGTATCCGGCCTACTCGACGCCCGAGGAGGTCGAAGCCCGGCATGTCGCCGCCGGCCGCAACCCGAAGATGGGTTACGACAACTATGACCGCGACCTCACGTCAGCCCAGCGCGCCGAATACGTCGCTGCCGGCCGCACGGCAGTGCTGCGCCTGCGGATGCCCGATGCGGACATCAGTTGGAGTGACCTGGTGCGCGGCGAGACCAAGTTCGCGGCCGGCACGGTGCCCGACTTTGCGCTGACCCGTGCCAACGGAGACCCGCTATACACCCTGGTCAACCCGGTCGATGACGCGCTGATGAAGATCACTCATGTGTTGCGCGGTGAGGATCTGCTGCCGTCGACGCCGCGACAGATCGCCCTGCACCGCGCGCTGATCCGGATCGGTGTCGGCGAGAGCGTTCCCGAGTATGCCCATCTGCCCACGGTTCTCGGCGACGGCACCAAGAAGCTCTCCAAGCGTGATCCGCAGTCCAATCTGTTCCTGCATCGCGACCGGGGCTTCCTGCCCGAGGGTCTGCTGAACTATCTCGCCCTGCTGGGCTGGTCGATTGCTGACGACCGGGACATCTTCGGCCTCGACGAGATGGCGCGCGCGTTCGACGTCATCGATGTCAACTCCAATCCCGCGCGCTTTGATCAGAAAAAAGCCGATGCCATCAACGCCGAGCACATTCGGCTTCTGAGCGCGGATGAGTTCGCAAGCCGGTTGCGTTCCTACTTTGCCGCCCACGGGTATGACACCGGCCTCGACGATGTCGGGTTCGCGAGTGCGGCCGAACTGGTGCAGACCCGGATCGTCGTGCTCTCGGATGCGTGGGGTTTGTTGAAGTTCTTCAACGACGCCTGCTATGCGATCGACCCCGAAGCGGCTGCCAAGGAACTTGGTGCGGACTGCGCTGTGGTTCTCGACTCCGCCTGTGCGGCGCTTGACGGGGTCGCGGCGTGGACCGCGGCCGGAATCGAGGAGGCTCTCAAAGCGGCACTGATCGACGGACTCGGGCTGAAACCGCGCAAGGCTTTCGGTCCGGTACGGGTCGCGGTGACGGGATCCACCATCAGCCCGCCGCTGTACGAGTCGCTGGAACTGCTGGGTCGGGAGCGCAGCCTAGGCCGACTGCGTGCGGCCCGTGACGGGGAGCAATGAGAATCTTTGATAGTGTGCTCGACGGCCCGAAAGAGCAGTCGGTCAGCGCTCGTACTGCCCGCCAAATGCGGGAAAAGCGCCCCTGATCAGCTCTGATAGGTCAACAATGGGGTATGGTGTAATTGGCAACACAGCTGTTTCTGGTACAGCCATTCTAGGTTCGAGTCCTGGTACCCCAGCAATTATGACGGCAATTGCCGCTGAGATATGCTGTCAAACCGGCGAGCCTCACAGCACCGTCGCACAGTGTTCTAGCCCCCGTCGTCTAGCGGCCTAGGACGCCGCCCTCTCACGGCGGTAGCGTGGGTTCGAATCCCATCGGGGGTACTTTTTTCTCACACGTGACGGTCTACTGGGGTGCGGTGGTGCCGGCCACCGGCATCGCGGGCAGGCCGAGTTTGTGGTGATCCCAGGACCGAATCCGGTCGGTGACGATCCGTACCGCGACGCGCTTGTTCATCATCATGTCGACCGCCGGTTTGAGATCGTCGGTGTAGGGACCGTTGTAGCGTTCCCAGACGCTGACGCCGACGGCGAAGATGGTGTCGGGATCGTCGTGAATTTCGGCGACGCCTTCGAACGAGACCCCCGCCAGTGAGTCGTAGGTCATCCCGTCCTCGATCATGAAACTCACCCGGGGATTACGTCGGATGTTGACGACTTTCTGCGACTTGATCTTCGTCTCGACCCAGATCTCGCCCTCGAGGACGGCGTACCACATGGCCACCAGGTGCGGCTGTCCGCCGGCGCCGATGGTGGCCATGGTGCCGGTGCGACTGCGCGCCACGAAGTCGGTGATCTCGTCGTCGGTCATGACGATTTGATTGCGCTGTTTGCTTCCCATGACCGTCAGTGTGTCAGGCCGCGCGGCGATCACAGTCGTCGAGTCAGCGCCTCGGCTGCGGCCAGCAGGTCAGTCGCCCACCGGTCGCCCGGTCGACGTCCCATCCGGTCGATCGGTCCGGACACCGACACCGCGGCGATCACCTCGCCGTCGCGATCGCGCACCGGCGCCGAGACGCTGGCCACACCGGGTTCGCGTTCGGCCGCGCTCTGGGCCCACCCGCGGCGGCGCACCTCGGCCAGGGCGCGTTCGGTGAACTTCGCTGATCCCAGTACCGCCTGCTGGGTGGCGGAATCGCTGTAGGCGAGCAGCACCCGGGCACCTGAACCTGCAGTCATCGGAAGACGCGCGCCGACGGGCACGGTATCGCGAAGACCCGCAGGTGGTTCGAGTGTGGCGATGCACACCCGCGTGGTTCCTTCCCGGCGGTAGAGCTGGACGCTCTCGCCGGTGACCTCGCGCAATCCGGGCAGCACCGCGGCTCCTGCTGCCAGCAGCGGGTCATCGATGCGGGCGGACAGCTCTGACACAGCCGGTCCCAGTAACCAACGGCCGGCACCGTCGCGGGCGAGCAGACGGTGGAACTCCAGGCCGGCGGCCAGGCGGTGCGCCGTAGCCCGGGGCAGGCCGGTGCGGTCGCAGAGTTCGGCCAGCCCGCAGGCAGATGCGGCGACCGCGTGCAGTACCCCCACCGCTTTGTCGAGAACGCCGATGCCGCTATCATTTCCCATATCGAGATACTAGCGTCCCAGATAGTGAGATTGCGAGAGTCGAGCCATGGCTGCGAAACCAAGAACCCTGCCGGAGAAGGTCTGGGCGGATCACGTCGTCGTCGCCGGCGGCGAGCGCGAACCGGACCTGATTTACATCGACCTTCATCTCGTCCACGAGGTGACCAGCCCGCAGGCCTTCGACGGCCTGCGACTGGCAGGCCGGGGAGTGCGGCGACCGGATCTGACACTGGCCACCGAAGACCACAACGTGCCGACGATCGACATCGATAAGCCGATCGCCGATCCGGTGTCGCGCATCCAGGTGGATGCGTTGCGGCACAACTGCGCGGAATTCGGCATCCAACTGCATTCAATGGGCGACCTTGAACAGGGCATTGTGCATGTGGTGGGACCGCAGCTCGGTTTGACCCAACCCGGCATGACCATCGTCTGCGGTGACAGCCACACTTCGACCCACGGCGCGTTCGGAGCGCTCGCCATGGGCATCGGGACCTCGGAAGTGGAACACGTACTGGCTACCCAGACCCTTCCGCTGCGGCCGTTCAAGACGATGGCGATCAATGTCGAGGGCCCCTTGCCCGACGGGGTGACGGCCAAGGACATCATCTTGGCGGTGATCGCCAAGATCGGCACCGCCGGCGGCCAGGGCCACGTCATCGAATACCGCGGCAGCACCATCGAATCGCTGTCCATGGAAGGGCGGATGACGGTCTGCAATATGAGTATTGAGGCCGGTGCGCGAGCGGGATTGGTCGCTCCCGACCAGACGACGTACGAATTCCTGCGTGGACGCCCCTACGCCCCGACGGGTTCGGAATGGGATGACGCGGTCGCGGCCTGGGGGCAACTTGGAACCGACGACGGTGCAGAGTTCGACACCGAGGTCTACATCGACGCGACGACCCTGAGCCCGTTCGTCACCTGGGGCACGAACCCGGGACAGGGCGTACCCCTGTCGGAGGCGGTTCCCGATCCCGAACTCATGGTCAGCGATGCCCAGCGTCAGGCCGCAGAGAAGGCACTGACCTACATGGATCTGAAACCCGGCACACCGATGCGCGACATCGCAGTCGACACCGTCTTCGTCGGATCGTGCACGAACGGACGCATCGAGGATTTGCGGGCGGTAGCCGAGGTGCTGCGGGGCCGGAAGGTGGCCGACGGGGTGCGGATGCTGATCGTGCCCGGATCGATGCGAGTCCGGGCACAGGCCGAGTCTGAGGGGCTCGGGGAGATCTTTACCGCCGCGGGCGCTCAGTGGCGGCAGGCGGGCTGTTCGATGTGTCTGGGTATGAATCCCGACCAGCTCTCACCCGGACAACGGTGCGCGTCGACGTCCAACCGCAATTTTGAGGGACGCCAGGGCAAGGGCGGTCGCACGCATCTGGTGTCACCGGCGGTCGCCGCCGCCACCGCAGTGCGCGGCACGCTCTCCGCCCCCGCCGACCTCGGCATCACGAACTAGAAAGGAACATCTCATGGATGCGTTCCGCACCCACACCGGTATCGGTGTGCCACTGCGTCGGTCGAACGTCGACACCGACCAGATCATTCCCGCGGTGTACCTCAAGCGGATCACGCGCACGGGATTTGAGGACGGACTGTTCGCCGAGTGGCGCAACGACGGTTCCTTCATTCTCAATCTGAGTCCTTTCGATCGCGGGTCGGTGTTGGTCGCCGGCCCGGACTTCGGGACCGGATCCTCACGCGAACATGCAGTGTGGGCGCTGATGGACTACGGCTTTCGGGTGGTGATCTCGTCGCGTTTCGGCGACATCTTCCGCGGCAACGCGGGCAAGGCCGGACTGCTCGCGGCCGAAGTCGCGCCCGATGACGTCGAACTGCTGTGGAAGCTCATTGAACAGAGTCCGGGGTTGCACATCACCGTTGATCTCAAAGACCGAACCATCTCTGCCGGAACGGTTATGGTGCCATTCACGATTGACGACTACACCGCATGGCGGCTGTTTGAAGGACTCGACGATATCGGCCTTACGCTGCGGAAACTTTCCGAGATCGAAGCCTTCGAAACCCGGCGGCCAAGTTGGAAACCACGTATCGCAACACCGTGACGGTCGCCCAGCAAGTCGGCTGAAATGTGCCCGACGATTGCCACCCAGTCTCCGGATTGCGCGCTTAAGGACACCAATCGCTGCGAAAAAATTCCTCCGATGATTTTGCTGAAAACGTGCGTGGCTCATGGATATCTGGGTGAAGAGGGTTTAGCGTGTTCTCCAGTCGGTCCAGAGCGGACCACTGTCTCGGAGGATTTGAATGAACAAAGCAGAGTTGATCGAGGTTCTCACGGCGAGACTGGACACTGATCGCCGGACGGCGACCAATGCCGTTGAGGAATTGATCAGCGCCATCGTGCGCGCTGTGAATAAAGGCGACAGCGTGACAATCACCGGCTTCGGTGTGTTCGAACGGCGTCGCCGCGCCGCACGTGTCGCGCGCAACCCACGCACCGGTGAAACGGTGAAGGTTAAGCCGACGTCGGTCCCCGCATTCCGTCCGGGGGCGCAGTTCAAAGCAATAGTCTCTGGTGCCCAAAAGCTCCCAACCGAAGGACCCGCTGTCAAGAGAGGCGCCGTTGGCGGCGCAGTTAGGAAGACTGCTGTGAAGAAAGCTGTTGCGAAGAAGGCCGTCAAGAAGGCCCCGGCCAAGAAGGTTGTGAAGAAGGCCGCTGTGAAGAAGGCCGTCAAGAAGGCCGCCGTCAAGCGGGTCGTGAAGAAGGCCGCCGTCAAGCGGGTCGTGAAGAAGGCCGCCGTTAAGCGGGTCGCGAAGAAACCTGCGGTGCGCAAGGCTGTCAAGAAGGCCGCAGTGAAGAGGGTCGTCAAGAAAGCCGTGAAGAAGGCCGCCGTCAAGCGGGTCGTCAAGAAGGCCGTGAAGAAGGCTCCGGCCCGCAAGGTTGCCGCCAAGCGGGTCGTCAAGAAGGCCGTAAAGAAGGCTCCGGCCCGCAAGGCTCCGGCCAGGGGCCGTCGCTAACATCAGTACGTAAAACCGCCGCAGGCCGACCGGCCTGCGGCGGTTTTCGTTCGTTACACCTCAGCCGCTAGTGGGCTGGCGAGGTGGTCGGCGGCGACAAGCCGGCCCTGGTTTAGCGACAGGATCCAGGTACTGCCCTTGCGGTTTCGCGAGCGGTCCGGCTTGATGCCTTCGCGGGAGCACCACCAGTCGATCAGGTACGGGATCACCTTGCCCTGTGTGCAGATCGCCGGCGTGCCGGCATATCCGACGATCTGCAGGACACGGCGGCGCGCCGCCTTGGGGTCGGCGGCATACGCCTCCTCGGTGAGGCAGGGCTCCAACGAGATTGGCACATCCAATGCGCGCGCCAACGGTTCGACCGTCTGCGAGCACCGAAGCCGTTCGGCGGCATAAACGGCGGAGACTCCGAATGCCAGCAGTTGGGGCACCAGTGATTCGGCCTGGCGATGGCCGTTGGTATCCAGGGGTCGGTTGCGGTCATCGCCCTTGTACCGGGCCTTTCGGCCTGCTGTTCCGTGTCGGACGATCAGAATGGTCTGGGTGTCGGCGGGCGCCTTGGCGAATCGGGCGAGTATTTTGCGGTCAGCGGGATAACTGAGCCGCGTCGATGCCTCCGCTACCGGTAACCACAGCAGTTGGTCCACTTCATCACCGGCCACGAACTCCCCGCCGTGTCCTCGGGCCACCCAGTAGTGGACCACCTTGGTGCCGCCCGGAATCGGGTAACTCACCTGACCCAGTCGGCGGCCGAGGTGGGCATGTTGACCGGTCTCCTCGAAGATTTCGCGCACCGCAGCAACCGGTTCGGTCTCGCCCGGATCGACCTTGCCCTTCGGTAGGGACCAGTCGTCGTATCGGGAGCGGTGGACGACAGCGATCCGCGGGTCGCCGGAGGCGGGATCGGGCTGCCACAACACGGCCCCCGCAGCCACAATCGGCGCGGTGGATTTAGCTTTGCTCAAGACTGCCGATGCTTTTCCATCAGCCACACCTGATGATCCCGGACCTGGTGACCATCCTGCGGTGACGGTGTCCAGGTGCCGTCGGCCCCGAGTTCCCAACACCGGGTCGAGGGGTGCATCGTGGACTCGAACACCTCGTCGAGGTAGCCGGTCAGTCGACGATCCTTGACCTGGGCCATCACCTCGACTCGGCGATCGAGGTTGCGGTGCATCATGTCGGCGCTACCGATCCAGAACTCGTCGATCGCCTCGAAGTGCATGACGCGCGAATGTTCGAGAAACTGCCCGAGTATCGAGCGCACGGTGATGTTCTCCGAAAAGCCGTCCACGCCGGGACGTAGTGCGCAGATGCCACGCACCACCACCTCAACCCTGACTCCGGCCTGGGACGCGCGGTACAGACCGTCGATGATGCCCTCGTCCACGATCGCGTTAGCCTTCACCCGGATGCGGCCGGTGTGGCCCTCCCGGTGCGCGGCAATCTCTCGCTCGATGCGCTCAAGAATCCCCTTCCGGATTCCCTCCGGTGCGACCAACAGGTTGCGGTAGCCCACTTTGCGTGAGTAGCCGGTGAGTGAGTTGAATAAGTCGGTGAGATCCGCACCGATATCGGGCGAGGCCGTCAGCAGACCGACATCTTCGTAGAGGCGGGCGGTCTTCGGGTTGTAGTTGCCGGTGCCGATGTGACAGTAGCGCCGGATGGTCGACCCCTCACGCCGAACCACCAGACAGGTCTTGCAGTGGGTCTTCAATCCGACCAGTCCGTAAACCACGTGCACGCCGGCGTCCTCCAGAGCGCGCGCCCACTTGATGTTGGCCCGTTCGTCGAAGCGGGCTTTCAACTCGACTAGCGCGACCACCTGCTTGCCCGCGGCCGCCGCCTCGATCAGAGCGTTGACGATCGGGGAGTCACCGGAGGTGCGGTATAGCGTCTGCTTGATGGCTAGCACGTGCGGATCAGCGGCGGCCTGCTCGATGAATCGCTGCACGCTCGTGGAGAACGACTCGTAGGGGTGGTGCACGAGCACGTCTCCGTCGCGCAGGGTGGCGAAGATGCTCTTCGGTGTCTCGCGTTCGCCGAATGCCGGGTTGGTGGCCGGAACGAACGGCGGGTCCTTGAGAGCCGGGCGGTCGACGGCGTAGATCTGCCACAACGCGGAGAGGTCCAGCAGACCCGGTAACTGGACCACATCGCCGGGATCCACGTCGAGTTCGCGCAGCAGAAGGCCCATCATGTGGTCAGAGATGGCGCCGGAGATTTCCAGGCGCACCGGCGGCCCGAAGCGGCGACGGGCCAGCTCGCGTTCGAGCGCTTGCAACAGGTCTTCGTCGCGGTCCTCGACATCCATATCGGCGTTGCGGGTGATCCGGAAGGCATACCGTTCGACGATCTCCATCCCGGGAAACAGGGTTGGCAGAAACGCCGCGATGAGTTCCTCGGTCGGCAGGAAGCGAATGGTTTCGTGGTGGCCGTCGGTGGTGTCGAGGCGGATGAACCGGTCGACGTTGTCGGGCACCTTCACCCGGGCGAAGTGCTCGCCGCCGTCGTCGGGAGTGCGGACGGTGACGGCCAGGTTCAGGCTCAACCCGCTGACGAAGGGGAACGGATGGGCTGGATCGACGGCGAGCGGGGTCAGGACCGGGAACACCTGCTCCTGAAAGTATCTCGACAGGTCGGCGCGTTCGGCATCGGTGAGGTCGGTCCAACCGATGATCTCGATACCCTCCTCGGCCAATGCCGGTCGAACGGAGTCCAGGAACACCTGGGCGTGGCGGGTGGCGAGTTGGCGAGTGCGCTCCTCGAGGCGGCGCAACTGCTCGCGTGGAGTCAGTCCGTCGGCGGACCGCACCGTGAGGCCCATCTCGTCGCGGCGCTTGAGGCCCGCCACTCGGACCATGTAGAACTCGTCGAGGTTGGAGGCGAAGATCGCCAGGAATTTGGCCCGCTCCAGCAGTGGCATTGAGGTGTCGGCAGCCAGGCCCAGCACCCGGGCGTTGAAATCGAGCCAACTCAACTCGCGGTTGAGGTAGCGGTTCTCCGGCAGGGGGTTGTCGGCGCTCGCCGCGGTCGCTGCCGGTGGCGCCTCGGGGGTGTTGCGACCGTCTCTGGGGGATCGGGACTGGGTCTCGGCCTCGGTCATGACCTCATCATCCCCCATCGCGGGTTTCGGCGGAATGGCACTGCCGATTCGCCGGTTCAGAGTTGTGGTGCCGGCGCGGTGATGGCTGCGGTCGTTGCCACCCCGACGCCCAGGTGTCGCGCCGCGACCAGGTCTTCGGGGGTGTCGATGTCGCAGCGCAAGCCGGGCCAGGCGCCGAGGAGCTCCACGGCACCGGAGTTCCGATGCCGGGCGGCCGAATCAGCGCCGAAAAGCGGCTGGGGAAAAACGCCGAATGCGAAGAGTGCTGCGGTGCCCGTGCCCTGGCGGTCGGCGACGAAACTTCGGGGGTGCCCCCGGGCTGCGGTAAGTGCATCGCCGAGCTCGTAGGTTTTCAACGCGGGTAAATCCCCCTGCAGCACAACGATATTTGCGATCCTCGAGGTTACCGAGCGGGCTGCAGCCAAAACCGCATTGTTCAGCGGATCACGATGATGTTCCGGAGTGGGGTCAGCCAGGACATCCGCGCCGAGTTCACGTGCCGCCGCCGCTGCCGTCTCATCCGGCGTGACGACGGTGATTGATCCGACGGCCCCGACGCGATGGGCGGCGGTGATGGTGTCGACGAGCATTGCGAGCACGACACGCTCGCGGGCATCCGCCGAGAACATAGCCGCCAACCGGGTCTTGGCCGCAGAGAGGCGTTTGACGGCGATGATCAGGCCGACGTCAGGCTCACCGCTCATGGCCGTCATCCTGCCAGGAACGCCTTCAACCACCGGGGTGGCGGGTAGCGGGCGGCGTTAGGGTTGATTCTGGCGGGGTGGCTGCGGAGGAGAGGTGTCAGGTGAGCGGTTCGCTCGGCACGGCGACGGTGATGGGCGCCGGGGCGTGGGGCACCGCTGTGGCGAAGGTGTTGGCCGACGCCGGAAACGACGTCCGGTTGTGGGCGCGCCGGCCGGAGATCGCCGAGGAGATCAACGCCGCTCGCACTAATGTCGGCTATCTGCCCGGGGTGGTGCTGCCCACGGCGATCCGTGCCACCGCCGACCCAGCCGAGGCTCTGCGCGGTGTGTCCACGGTGGTGCTGGGCGTTCCGTCGCAGACCATGCGGGCGAACCTTGAGGCATGGCGGGGGGATATCGCTGCCGGAGCCACCCTGGTCAGCCTTGCCAAGGGCATCGAACTGGGCACGTGTCTGCGGATGAGTCAGGTTATCGTCGCGGTCACCGGGGTGGATCCCGGTCAGGTCGCGGTGGTCTCCGGGCCCAACCTCGCCGCCGAGATCGCCGATGAGCAACCCGCGGCGACGGTGGTGGCGTGTACCGATTCGGGTCGGGCGGTGGCTCTGCAGCGTGCGCTGGCCACCGGATACCTGCGGCCGTACACCAACACCGATGTCGCGGGCACCGAGATCGGCGGGGCGTGCAAGAACGTCATCGCGCTCGCCTGCGGTATGGCCTCCGGGGTTGGACTCGGTGAGAACACCGCGGCGGCCATCATCACCCGGGGCCTGGCCGAGATGATCCGGTTGGGAATAGCGTTGGGCGCCAAGGTGACCACCCTGGCCGGGCTCGCCGGCGTAGGCGACCTGGTGGCCACCTGTACTTCGGCGCAGTCGCGCAATCGTAGTTTCGGGCACCGCCTCGGCAGTGGCCAGACTCTGCAGGCGGCGACCCTGGCCACCGAGGGCCATGTCGCCGAAGGCGTCACCTCCTGTTCGGCGATCCTGTCGCTGGCCTCGAGCTACGACGTCGAGATGCCGTTGACCGATGCGGTGTACCGGGTTTGCCACCGGGGTCTGTCCGTCGAGGCCGCGGTTGCGCTGCTACTGGGCCGCAGCCCCAAAGCGGAGTGAGTGCGATGACGAAGCCCTACGGAGACTCCACTCGCACGGTCAAGGCAGTCGACGGCGACGTTGTCGGGGGCCAACCGGTGGCGCCGATGCCGATGGCGGCCGCTGCTTTTCATCTGTCGTCCGACGAAGGCAGCGAACCGTACGTCTATGGGCGCTACTCCAATCCCGGCTGGCATCGATTGGAATCGGCTCTCGCGCAGCTGGAGGGGACCCAATCAGCGCTGGTGTTCGGGTCGGGCATGGCTGCGGTCACCGCGGCGTTGCGGGTTGCTCTCAAGCCTGGATCGGTGCTCGTGGTACCGGCCGACGGCTATTATCAGGTGCGGCGCTACGCCCGAGAGAGCCTGGCCCCCCTGGGCGTCACAGTGCGGGAGGCGACGGCCGCGCATCTCTGCGATGCCGCCGAAACGGCCGACGTGGTGCTCGCCGAAACGCCGACGAACCCGACTCTTGATGTGGTGGATTTGCGCGTGTTGGCCGGAATCTGTCACCGCAACTCCGGGCTCTTGTTCGTCGACAACACCACCGCGACTCCGCTTGGTCAACAGCCGCTGTTGCTCGGTGCGGATCTGGTGGTGGCCAGTGCCACCAAGGCGCTGGCCGGGCACAGCGATCTGCTCGGCGGCTACGTCGCGGGCGCGGGTGGGGAACTGATGGCGGCCCTGGAGCGGGAACGGTTGCTCGCCGGCCCCATACTCGGAGTGTTCGAGGCCTGGATGCTGCTGCGCAGCATTGGCACTCTCGGCCTGCGGTTCGAACGGCAATGCCGAAACGCGATGGCACTGGCGGTCGAACTGCAGAGTCACCCACGGGTCCGGATGGTTCGCTATCCGGGCCTGCCCTCGGACCCGTCCCATCCGGTGGCCTCGGCCCAGATGCGCCGGTTCGGCGGACTCATCTCGATCGAACTCGCTGACGCCGAGGCCGTGCACGCGCTGGTACGGCGCAGCGAATTACTGGTGGCGGCCACCAGTTTCGGTGGTATCCACACCTCGGTGGACCGGCGGGCCCGCTGGGGTGACGCCGTAGCTGACGGTTTCGCCCGGATCTCGGCAGGAATCGAGGACACCGACGACCTGGTGGCCGATGTGCGTTCGGCGCTGGACGCGCACTGATCACGCGTTCGTCGTGGGTGCCCGTCGGGGGCTGTAGCCTTGTCAGCTTGTGACCGACCGTACTGCGGGATCTCGGATCCGCGTCGCCGTCATCTACGGTGGGCGCAGTTCCGAGCACGCCATTTCGTGTGTGTCCGCCGGCAGCATCCTGCGCCATCTCGACCCGGAGCGCTTCGAGGTGATCCCGGTCGGGATCACCGCCGACGGCACCTGGCAGCGGACCGACGCACGCCCCGAGGATCTGACGATCACCGACCGGCGACTCCCGGCGGTCAGCGGCGGTTCGGACACCCCGTTGGCGCTCGTCGGCGAGATCCTCTCCGGGGTGGATGTGGTGTTTCCGATTCTGCACGGGCCCTACGGCGAGGACGGCACGATCCAGGGACTGCTGGAAATGGCAGGTCTGCCGTACGTCGGGGCGGGGGTGTTCGCCAGCGCTGCCGGGATGGACAAGGAGTTCGCCAAGAAACTGCTCGCGGCCGGCGGTCTGCCGGTCGGAGATTACCTGGTCCTCCGCCCGGATCAGAGGACGCCACTAGCCGAAGACCTTGCGCGCCTTGGTTTCCCGTTGTTCGTCAAGCCGGCCCGCGGAGGTTCGTCGATCGGAGTGAGCCGGGTGGCCGACGAGGCTGGGTTGACCGCGGCTATCGCCGACGCGCGGCGGCATGATCCGAAAGTGATCGTCGAGGCCGCGATCGCGGGCCGGGAACTGGAATGTGGGGTACTGGAGTTCCCGGACGGGTCGGTTCGGGCCAGCACGATCGGTGAGATCCGGGTGCCTGGAGTGGGCGTCTACGACTTCGACACCAAGTATCTGGAGGATGCCGCCGAACTCGACGTCCCCGCGAGGTTGGACGGCGACATCGTAGAGGCGCTGCAGCACTTGGCGATTCGCACTTTTACCGAGTTGGACTGTCAGGGTTTGGCCAGGGTCGACTTCTTCCTCACCGAGGCCGGTCCGGTTGTCAACGAAATCAACACGATGCCGGGGTTCACCACCATCTCGATGTACCCGCGGATGTGGGGCGCCAGCGGGGTGGACTACCCGACCCTGCTGGGCACGATGGTCGAGACGGCACTGGCTCGCGGTACCGGCCTGCGCTGAAACCGGGCCCGCTCAGCCCGGTGGCCCTGGACGGATCGGTATCGCACCCATGGTGCGCGCAATCAACCCGGACATGTCCTGGATCGGTGCTGCGCCGTATCCGGCAGGCAGGGTCAGCGCGACGTACACTTGCCGGTCCACGCTGACCCAGGTGCTGCGCTCGATGGCGGCATCGTCGATCCGGAACCACTGCACATCGTTCACCACCTGAATGGGCGCGCCAACGACGAACTCGGCCGGCCGGCCCAGTCCGCAGCGCAGGATGACCGGATCGCCATCGCCGCGCCAGGCCGCGGTGCCGACCGGAGTTGGTTGCGCGGTCGCGGCCCGCTCGAGACCACCGAGGGAGTCCGGCAGGGTGTTCAACAGCGCCTGACACTGTGTGCTCTGCGCCCCGGGCGCCGGAACGGCCGCGATGGCTACCGGCGCAGCCGGGGTGCGCCGGGTTGCCGCGATCGCCAGGATGGCGCCGAGCGCGATGACGGCGATGGCGATGGCGGTGATGATTAGGGCCCGCGGTGGACCGTCCGGGAGTGGACCGGTCACCGACTTATCCGGGGGATCGCCCGCCACCTCATCCCCTCGTCTGCCGTGCGTAAGCCCACCTAGACTGGCGCTTCAACGTACCGCAGGTTCCCGGAAGGGCCTGGCAGAGGAGATGCGGTGACACAGGGCCCCGAACCGACCCTGGGGGAGTCGGGGGAGTTCGCCGTGATCGAGAGACTGACCGTCGGGCGGTCCCGGCCGGCCGCGGTCAGCGTCGGGCCGGGTGACGATGCGGCCGTCGTCGACGCGCCGGATGGCCGGGTTGCAGTGAGTACCGACATGCTTGTCGAGGGACGCCATTTCCGACTGGACTGGTCCACTGCCTATGACGTCGGCCGCAAGGCGATCGCCCAAAATGCTGCGGATATCGAGGCGATGGGCGCTAGCGTCACGGCCTTCGTAGTGGCCGTCGGCGCTCCGCCGACCACCGCGGTGGCGCGGATGACCGAACTCGGCGACGGCATGTGGGCGGAAGCCGAGGCCCTCGGTGCGAGCATCGTCGGGGGCGACCTCGTCGCCAGCCCGCAGTGGGTGATATCGGTGGCCGCACTGGGGGATCTGGGCGGGCGACCGCCTGTCCTGCGCAGCGGGGCACGAGCCGGTGCGGTGATCGCGGTGGCGGGTGAATTGGGTCGATCGGCGGCCGGACTTACGCTGTGGAGCAACGGAATTGACGGGTTCGCCGACATCCGGAATCGGCACCTGGTGCCACGTCCACCGTACGGTCAGGGGCGCCTTGCCGCTGAGGCCGGGGCGCTGGCGATGACCGACGTCTCCGACGGTCTGCTCGCCGACCTGGGTCAGCTGGCGACGGCGTCCGGCGTCACGATGGATCTGGATGGCGAAGCACTGCGCACTGACATCGAGGCAGTGACAGAGGTAGCCGAGGCCGCCGGGGCGGACCCCTGGGCATGGGTGCTCGGCGGTGGTGAGGACCATGCGCTTCTGGCATGTTTCCCGCTCGGGCCGCCGCCTGGCTGGCGGGTGATCGGGGCGGTCCGCTCCGGTGCCGCGGAGGTCCTTCTCGACGGGGCGGCGTGGCCGGGATCTCCGGGCTGGCAGTCCTTCGACTGATGCCCCTCCTGGGTGTCGTCGGCTGGGGGTGATCCCCCTGGGTGTGGTCGGTTAGGGGCTCGCGTTTCGGACCAGTTCGATGGCGAACTCGTTGATGAACCGGCCGGCCGGAGGATCCCCGCGGTCACATGACCCGTCGGATTCACCGACGCGTTTGAGCCACAGGTAGGCGTCGGCGTGTGCACCCGCGGTGACCGTGGTGGGCGCCACGCCCAATGCTCGCCCGTCCGGGTTGCACCAACTCAGCGGGGCGTCGGGAAGGGGCCCGACACCGTTGCGTGAGGTGTCAATCACGTAGTGCGAGCCGTTGGTCAGTGCCGAGATCGTCTCGCCGAAGCCGATCTGCTCTTCGGTGGTGTAGTAGTTCGTGATGTTGAGGCTGAAACCCCGTGCCTGGTCCACGCCGACCGCGTTGAGTCGGGCCGCCATCTCCTCCGCGCCGACCCAGCGCGAATGTCCGCCGTCGACGTAGACGGCGGCGGCCGGGTTTGACGTCAATACGTCGACGCCGTAGCTCAACAAATCGAAGCGCTCCTGGCGTTGATCCGCCGACAGGCAGTCGGCCATCGCCAGTGCATCGGGTTCGAGGATTATCGCCGCCGGCAGCGAGCCCAGGCCGGACGCGATGGCGTCGATCCATCCGCGATAACCCGCAGCCGTCGCAAAGCCACCAGCCGCGAAACTGCCGCAGTCGCGATGTGGAACCGCATAGAGGACCAAGACCGGCATGGCACCGGCGGCCTGCGCCGCGCCCGCATACCGGGACACCGTGGCGGCGGCCGTAGCGGCCGGAAACGCGTGGTCGAGCCAGTACGCCTGGGGTGTGTTGGCGATCGTGGTCAGCTCCGGACTGGGTGGATCGGCGCTCTCCGCCGCGGCCATGGCCCGGGATATGGGATCGACATAGAAGGGTTTTCCGGCCAATGGGTTCCCGTCAGCGGCCAGGCGTACCGCCGGGGCGGGCCCGGCCTGCACCGGGCTATGAGTCCAACCCGCGGTCGCCAGGACCGTCACCGTGAGTAGGGGGGTGATCCACCGCGAAGCCGCGCGGGCGGCCGGAAACAGCACGCCGGAAATATAACCCGGGGCGTCCGGGGAGTCCTGACAAGCGCTAATTTGACCAGCGTGAGCGGACGTCCCTTCGGTGAACTCGTCGAGGACGGCTGGGCGGCGGCACTGGCGCCGGTGGGCGAACAGGTGGGACGAATGGGTGAGTTCCTGCGGGCGGAGAATGCCGCCGGCCGGGGTTACCTGCCGGCTGGCTCCGATGTGTTGCGCGTGTTCGGCGATCCGTTCTCGGGCGTCCGGGTTCTCATCGTCGGCCAGGACCCCTATCCGACACCGGGGCATGCGGTCGGACTGAGTTTCTCGGTGGCCGCGAACGTGCGCCCACTGCCGCGCAGTCTGGTCAACATCTTCACCGAATACAGTGCCGACCTCGGTCACCCGCAACCCGCCAACGGTGATCTCACGACGTGGTCCGGGCGCGGGGTGATGCTGCTCAACCGGGTGCTGACGGTGCGGCCCGGAACCCCGGCATCGCACCGGGGCAAGGGTTGGGAGGTGGTCACCGAATGTGCCATCCGGGCACTGGCCGCCCGGGACGAGCCACTGGTGGCGATTCTGTGGGGTCGGGACGCGGCCACGCTGAAACCCATGCTCAGGGAAAGCACCTGCGCGGTGATCGAGTCGGCGCACCCCTCGCCGCTGTCGGCAAGCCGGGGGTTCTTCGGGTCGCGGCCGTTCAGCAGGGCCAATGAACTATTGGCCGGGATGGGCGCTGAGGCCCTGGACTGGCGACTGCCCTGAAGCGGATATCAGCCGCGAGTGACCTTGCCGGCTTTCAGGCAGGAGGTGCACACCTTGACGCGATGCTTGTTGCCACCGGGTCGGTCCGTGGCACGCACGGTCTGAATATTGGGATTCCACCGTCTGTTGGTACGGCGATGCGAGTGCGAAACAGCCTTGCCGAAGCCGGGGCCCTTACCGCAGACGTCGCAGACGGCAGCCATCTCGAACTCCTCAGATCTTGAATCAGGGGGCCAACAACCGCATCGCGGGTAACCCGACAACGTTCTGAGGGTACCGGGGTGGGGAGTTCAACGCCAAAACGGGTGTCCGATCGCTGCTCGACGCGCTGGCCCGGATCCGGCCCAGTGCTGTCCCGGGGGCGACGCCGACTGTCGGCTCACCTGGCTAGGCTGACTCGCAACGCCGAAAATGCCCTGGATCAGGTGCCGAAGACGAGTCAAAGGGGTGTCAATGCCCGACCGGCGGCTGGACGCATCAGCCCTGCATGACTGGGCCCACACCGCCGTGGGTGATCTGCTGCGCCACGTCGATGAGATCAACAGGCTCAACGTGTTTCCGGTGGCCGACTCCGACACCGGCACCAACATGGCATTCACGATGCGCTCGGCGCTGTCGGCGGCGGACCCGGCGACCGCCACCGGCGACGTCGCCGTAGTGGCCGCGGCGCTTGCCCGCGGCGCACTGGCCGGCGCCCGAGGCAATTCCGGGGTGATTCTGTCGCAAATCCTGCGCAGCCTCGCGGAGGTGACCGCCGAGGCCAGCGCCGACACCGATCCGGCCGACACCGGTCTGGCCGATATCGGCCCGGCCCTGCTCGGCGCGGCACTGCGCCATGCCGTCGTGCTGGTGGTGTCGGCGATGGGTGGTGAGGTGGTGGCCGGCACGGTGGTGTCGGTGCTGCAGGCCGCCGCCGAGGCCGCCGAGAGCCGGGCCGCTGACGGCGTCGGACTGCCGCAGGTGCTCACAGCTGCCGCCGAAGCTGCGGCAACGGCGCTGGACCGGACCCCTGAGCAACTCCCGGTGCTGGCAGAAGCCGGGGTGGTGGATGCCGGCGGTCGTGGCCTGCTGGTGTTGCTTGACGCACTCGGCGCAACGATCACCGGTCAGGCGCCGCAGCGCCGGGCCTACGAGCCCGGGCCCGCGCCACCCGGTCACCGGGTCGCCGACATCGCGACCCCGCAATTCGAGGTCATGTACCTGATCGGCGATTGCCGGGCCGGGGCTCTGGATCGACTGCGCGCGTCGCTGGAGTCACTGGGGGACTCAGTGGCGCTGGCAGCCCACGGGGCCGACTATTCAGTGCACGTGCACACCGACGATGCGGGTGCGGCGGTCGAAGTGGGACTGGCCGCCGGTTCAGTGAGCAGGATCCGCATCTCTGCGTTGGCTGGCGGCCGCGTCGCACCGGGCGGCTGGACCCGGCAGCGCGCGGTGCTGGCGGTGGTCGACGGGGACGGCGCGGAATATCTGTTCGGCGCGGAGGGTGCGTGTGTGGTGCGTCCGGACGCCGGCCTGGATGACCCGGTCGACGGAGTCAGCGCCGAACAGCTTCTGCGGGCACTCGTCGACACCGATGCCGCATCGGTGATGGTGCTTCCCAACGGCTATGTCTCAGCCGAGGACCTGGTGGCCGGCTGCACCGCCGCGATCGGGTGGGGGATCGATGTAGTGCCGCTGCCGGCCGGCTCGATGGTGCAGGGATTGGCTGCGCTCGCCGTCCACGATCCCGACCACCACGCCGTCGACGACGGGTATGCGATGGCCCAGGCGGCGGCCGGATCCCGGCACGGATCGGTGCGCATGGCCACCGCGAAGGCACTGACCTGGGCAGGTACCTGCGAGGCCGGCGACGGCCTCGGCATCGCCGGTGACGAGGTCGTGGTGGTCGCCGGCGACGCCGGTTCCGCTGCCACCGGCCTCATCGACCTGCTGCTCGGCTCGGGCGGAGAGTTGGTCACCGTGCTGATCGGGGCCGGGGCCGGGGCCGTCGACGGCGACGCGCTCGCCGGCCTGCTCGCCGATCATGTCCACCGCCGCCATCCGGGCACCGAATTCAGCAGCTACCGCACCGGGCATCGCGGCGACGTGCTGCTTATCGGAGTCGAGTAATCATGGTGTCACTGGCCGACCGGCTCGAGCCGATTCTCGGCGCCAAGGCGGCGCGCGGCCTCGAGGAGGCGTTCGGCATCCGCACCGTTGAGGATCTGCTGCGGCACTATCCCCGGAAGTACAGCCAGGGCAGCAAAGTTCTGGGAGCCGAGGACGCTCCACCCGAACCCGGTGAGCACGTCACCTTCGTCGGTGAGGTGGACAGCGCCGACATTCGCCGGACGAATCGCAGCCCCAGCCGGGAATATCTTGTCGTCACCTTGAGCAACCGCCGGCCGAAGGTGACGGCGACGTTTTTCAACGCCAAGTACCTCAAGAAGCAGTTGGTGAAGGGCACCCGGTTGATGCTGTCCGGAGAGGTGGGCTATTTCAAAGGCACCATGCAACTGACCCATCCGGGGTATTTGATCCTGAACTCGCCGTCGGGCCGTATCGGCGGGACCAAGTCGTTGAAGACCATCGCTGCGTCGGCCACGGATCAGGGCGGCGATCTCGACATGTCGCCGTTTGAGCGGGACTTCTTCCCGATCTATGCCGCCAAGGCGAAGTTGCAGAGCTGGGATATCTACGCCTGCGTCCGCCAAGTGCTCAATGTAGCAGACCCGATCCCGGACCCGCTACCGGAAAGTGTTGTGCACCAACGCCATCTGGTCAGCGAAGATACCGCCCTACGGGCTATTCACCTCGCCGAAAAAGAAGACGAGCGGGACCGGGCGCGCCAGCGACTGACCTTCGATGAGGCTGTCGGCCTACAGTGGGCGCTGGCGCAGCGCCGCCACGGCGGACTTGCCGAGTCGGGGCCGCCGGCGCCGCCACGTCCGGGGGGACTGCTGGCCGGGATGACCGCGCAGTTGCCGTTCGACTTGACCGCCGGCCAGCACGAGGTCCTCGCGGTTATCTCCGCGGAACTGGGCGCCAGCAGGCCGATGCATCGGCTGTTGCAGGGCGAGGTTGGTTCCGGCAAGACCATCGTGTCGGTGCTGGCCATGCTGCAGATGGTCGACGCCGGCTATCAGTGCGCGCTGCTGGCGCCGACCGAGGTGCTGGCCGTCCAGCATGCGCGTGCGATCTCAGACATCCTCGGCCCGCTGGCGATGGCCGGCCAACTCGGCGCAGCTGAGGGTGCAACCCGGGTGGCCCTGCTGACCGGATCGCTGTCGGCGGCCCAGAAGCGCCGGGTGAAAGACGAGGTCGCAGCCGGGCAGGCCGGCATCGTGATCGGCACGCATGCACTGCTGCAGGATTCCGTCGAGTTCGCCAACCTCGGCCTGGTCGTCGTCGATGAGCAACATCGGTTCGGTGTCGACCAGCGAGACCGGCTGCGCGCCAAAGCCTCTGATGGTCTAACCCCCCACCTGTTGGTGATGACGGCGACCCCCATCCCCCGCACGGTTGCGCTGACCGTTTTCGGCGACCTGGAAACTTCGACACTGCGTGAACTGCCCCGCGGGCGCCAACCGATCGCCACCAATACGGTCTTCGCGGCGGAGAAGCCGCAGTGGCTGGCGCGGGCCTGGCAGCGGATCACCGAAGAAGTGGCCCAGGGCCGGCAGGCCTTCGTGGTGGCCTCCCGGATCGACGAGAGCGACACCGCGGCGACTCCCGCGAACAAGGAGGGCGACGGTGGCGAGCAGGGTGCCCCCGCACCGATCACCGTCGTGAATCTCTTCGAGCAGTTGCGCCGCGGGCCATTGGCCGGGCTGCGACTCGGCCTCATGCACGGCCGGTTGCCGGCCGAGGAGAAGGACGCCGTGATGGGAGCGTTCCGGGCCGGGGAGATCGACGTATTGGTCAGCACGACCGTGATCGAGGTCGGCGTGGATGTGCCCAATGCGACCATGATGGTGGTGATCGACGCGGACCGCTTCGGCATCAGCCAACTGCACCAGTTGCGTGGCCGGATCGGGCGTGGGCAGCATCCGAGCCTGTGCCTGCTGGTGACCCGGTTGCCGGAAAGCTCCAAGGCGGGCGAACGGCTGCGGGCGGTGGCCGGCACCCTTGATGGTTTCGCGCTGGCGGATTTGGATCTTGCCGAACGTCGTGAGGGAGATGTGCTGGGGGACAACCAGTCCGGGCGACCAGTCACGTTGGAATTCCTGTCGCTGGCCGAGCATCTCGAGGTCATTCTCGACGCCCGGGAGTTATGTGAGGCGGTCCACGCCGCCGATCCCGCTCATCCCGGGATGGCGGTCCTGGCCGGGCGGTTCACCGACACCGACCGCATCGAGTACCTGGACAAGGCGTGAAGCGCGGCCCGTTGCTGTGGTGGGCGCTGTTCGCCGTCCTGGCCGTGATCGTCGCCGTTGGGGTGCTGGCCGGTTCCGGACGCTCGGGTCCGGTGGCCGGCGGGACGATGCCTACCGTCGCCCCGGGTTCGGACGTGCTTGCCGGGGTGGCGGTGGTCAGGGAGCGGATCCGGGGCGAGGACTACCGCCGGGCGGCCTTCGGAGATGCCTGGGACGACGATAACAACGCGCCGGGCGGTCGCAACGGATGTGACACCCGCAACGACATCCTGAACCGCGACCTCGACGACAAGACCCACGTGAGCACCAAGCGCTGCCCGCAGGCGGTTGCCGGCGGCACTCTGCGCGATCCGTACACCAATGCCACGATCGCGTTCGTTCGCGGCAACCGGGTGGGCGCCTCGGTGCAGATCGACCACCTGGTTCCGCTGGCGTTCGCCTGGGATATGGGCGCCAAGGACTGGACCGACGAGATGCGGGCCCGGTTCGCCAACGACCCGGCCAACCTGCTCGCGGTCGCCGGCGGGGCCAACCAGGACAAGGGCGATCAGCCGCCGGGTGCCTGGATGCCGCCCAACACCGCGTTCTGGTGTCAGTACGCGGTGGCGTTCATCGCTGTCGTGCGGGGCTATGACCTACCGGTGGATGAGGCCTCGGCGATGCGGTTGCGGGAGGCGTCATCGGCCTGTCCGGCGGGGTGACTCGGGGGTTCAGGGGCTCCGGGGATTCAGGCGCTCGGCTGGAACCGGAACCGGGTGCCGTCGTCGAGGCCGTTGATCCTCTCCATCTCAGCCGGTGTCAGTTCGAAGCCGAACACGTCGATGTTTTCGGTGATGCGGTCCGGTTCCGAGGCCGAAGCGATCACCACGTTGCCCAGTTGGATGCTCCATCTGATCAGCACCTGCTCCGCTGACCTGCCGTGGGCGGCGGCCACCGCCAAGAGAGCCGGGTGCGCAGCCAGTTGAGTCTCACCCGACGGACAGTAGGCAACAGTGGCGATCGAATGTCCGTCGTGAAAGGCCCGCAGCGCGGCTTGATTCAGCAGCGGATGCAGTTCGATCCGGTTGACCGCCGGTGTGGTGAAACTCAGGTCGATGATGTCGGTCAGTTGCTCGGCATCGAAGTTGCCGACGCCGATGGACCTGGCGTCACCGACCTCTTTGGACTTCAACAGCCCGGCCCAGGCGTCGACGTAGCGGCCGTCCTGCTCGACGGGCCAGTCGATCAGGAACAGGTCGACGTAGTCCAGGCCCAATCGGGACAGGCTGGCCCGGCAGGCGTCTTGAGAGGACTGAAACCCCTGATCCCGGGTCGCTGACCTGGCGGCGACGTAGATCTCGGCGCGGGGGATCCCGGAGTCGGCGATGGCGCGTCCGACGGCTTCCTCGCACTGGGGGGCGGGACCGGAGTCGATCAGGCGATAGCCCGCGGCCAGAGCGGCGCTGACCGCGCTCTCGGTCTGCTCCGGCGGCAACTCCGCGACACCCAGGCCCAGCACCGGGATGATGTGGTCGTCACTGAGCGCCAGGGTGGGGATACCCGCCATCGGCGTCACGTCACCTTTCCGTGCATCGAGTTTCTCCGGAGCCCCGGGTTGCAACTGCCGCAGGCATGCGCGACTCCGGCTGTGAATAGTACCCACCCATCGCGGTCGCCTCGGGCAGCACGCCGCGACCGCGACCGAGTTGGCTGGCGAAGGTGGGCGTAAGCTCCCGCGGAGTTGTGCGCGCGATGCCGATCGGGCGCGAGCGAGGAGGCAGCCATGTCAGCACGCGCGGCCGGTGCACCGGGGCGCCGCGCGGTCAAGGACCGGGCTCTGATCGTGGGAAACCGGTTGGGCGTCAAGCTGATTCCACGTCTGCCCGGCGGACTCAAGCGACTACTCTCAGGCGGTCGGGCGGTCACCATCGATGGCAATACCCTGGACCCGTCGTTGCAGATGATGCTGGCCGCTCAGCGCTCCCTCGGTGTGGAGAGTCTGGTGGCCGCTGACGACGTTGCCGCCACCCGGGCCGGCAATCGTGATCTGACCCGCACGCTGGACGAACCCGATGTGCGCGTCGCCGGGATCCGGTCGGTGTCGATTCCGGGTCCTGCCGGTGTCATCGCGGCCCGGCACTACCGTCCCGCCGTCGGCGGCGCGCCCGCGCCCCTGGTGGTCTTCTACCACGGTGGTGGTTTCGTGTTCGGCGACCTCGACACCCATGATGCGGCATGCCGGCTGATCTGTCGGGACGCCGGCGTGCACGTGCTTGCGGTGGACTACCGACTGGCTCCCGAGCACAAGGCGCCGGCCGCGGTCGACGACGCTTACGCCGCCTACCGGTGGGCTCGGGAACATGCCGGGGAATTGGGGGCCGATCCGCGCCGGGTCGCGGTTGCCGGCGACAGTGCCGGCGGTTGCCTCGCCGCCGTGGTCACCCGGCAGGCCCGCGACGCCGGCGACCCCCTGCCGTCACTGCAGTGGCTGATCTACCCGGTCACCGACTGGCGGGGACTGACGCGCTCACGGTCGCTGCTGAGTGAGGGCTTCCTGCTGACCAAGCACGACTTGGACTGGTTCCGGAGCAAGTACGTCGACGGGTCGGGTCTGGACGTCACCGACCCGAGGGTTTCGCCGCTGCTGGCCGATGATTTCGCTGGGTTGTCCCCGGCGCTGGTGGTCACCGGGGGATTCGATCCCCTGCGCGATGAGGGCGAGCAGTACGCGGCCAAACTCCGCGATGCCGGGGTCGCCGTCGATCACCGGCCGATGAACTCGATGATTCATGCCTTCCTCAACCTCAACGTGCTCGGCGGCGGCGTCGGCCGAGCGAATGCGGAGATGATCTCGGCGCTGCGGGCGCATCTGGTTCATGACTGAGTCGGTTGTGCGGGCCGACGCCGGTACGCTGTACTGCAGCACACGCAACACCACGTCACCGACAGCGAGGATTGAGCCGAACCGTGGCCACTAACAAGAAGAGCGCGCCCCGCTACGACCTCAAGGCACAGGACCGCAAACGGGACATTGCCGTCCGACTCGGGCTGACCGCGCTCGTCGTGCTGTTCGCCGTCGGCCTGGTGCTCTATATCGTGATGGGTAGCGAAAAGAAGGGCGCCAACGACGCCCAGGCGGTCAGAATCACGTCGGACTCGCTGATCAAGAAAGATGGTACCGACGAGCCCAAGGCGGTGGTATCGATCTACGAGGACTTCCAGTGCCCGCATTGCCGGGACTTCACCAAGGAATTCGGGCCGGCCCTCGATAAGCTCGCCCAGAGCGGTGCCGCGGCCATCGACTACAACATGGTCTCGATCCTCAATGCCTCCAATAAGGGCTACTCGATGCGGGCGGCCAACGCCGCCTACTGCGTGGCTGAGGAAGACAAGGGCGCGTTTGTCCGGTTCCACTCAGCGCTCATGGCCCAGCAGCCCATGGAGGGATCCGGCAGCGGGCCCGACAACATGGCCCTGATCGAGACTGCCCGGCAGGCCGGGGTGACCGGTGGGGTCGGCGACTGCATCAAAAGTGGCAGGTACGACGACATGATCAAGGGCCTCGCCGCCGCCTCGAAAATCACCGCCACGCCGACCATTCGGCTCAACGGGCAGGACATCAGCCCGGCCACGCCGGAGGAATTGACCGCGAAGGTCTCCCAGATCGTCGGTCCGGTTCCGGCGCTGGCACCGACGCCCTCCGGTGCCGCGCCGGCCCCGGCGGTGCCCCAGCAGTGAGCCTGACCACCGTCGAGCCGGTGCAGCGCGGGCCGGCCGAGACGCCGGCCCGGGGACCGGTGGCCATCGGGCGGCTCAGCGCGTGGGGGGTCCTGATAGCCGGAGTCGTCGGGCTGACGGCCTCGGCGACCCTCTTGATCGAGAAGATCGAGATGCTTCAGGATCCGGGGTACGTCCCAACCTGCAGCATCAACCCGGTGCTGTCCTGCGGTTCGGTGATGGTGCGGCCCGAAGCCTCGGCGTTCGGGTTCCCGAACCCGTTGATCGGCGTCGTCTCGTTCACCCTGGTCGTGGTGACCGGAGTGCTTGCGGTCGCGCGGGTGGGCCTACCGCGCTGGTACTGGTTGGGATTGACCGTGGGCGCCGGGCTGGGAGTGGTGTTCACGCACTGGCTCATCTTCGAAAGCCTCTACAAGATAGGCGCCCTCTGCCCGTACTGCATGGTGGTCTGGTCGGTCATCGTCCCGCTATTCGCCGTCGTCGCGCCGATCGCGCTGCGACCGCTGGCCGCGAACCCGGTTGCCCGCTTTCTCTACCACTGGCGTTGGCCGCTGGTCGCGCTGTGGTTCACCGCGGTCGCCCTGGCAATCCTGGTCCGGTTCTGGGACTACTGGTCCACGCTCATCTAAATGACTCGGATCGTTGCCGGCGTGGCGGGCGGGCGGCGGCTCAATGTTCCACCCCGCGGCACCCGCCCGACCACCGATCGGGTTCGCGAGGCGCTGTTCAACGTGCTGGCTGTCCGCCGGGACTTCGACGGGTTGCGGGTGCTGGACCTCTACGCCGGGTCCGGGGCGTTGGGACTGGAGGCGCTGTCCCGCGGAGCGGTCTCTGCCCTGTTCATCGACAACGACCGTCGGGCCGCCGAGGTGATCGGGCGCAACGTAGAGGCTTTGGGACTGCCCGGAGCGACGGTGCGCC
>Ga0307379_10000834_pt1 | contig 50128 bp, 44 predicted proteins | sample UN2MG_FD_202237 | JGI IMG/M metagenome (GOLD analysis project Ga0307379, IMG submission 202237) | Soil microbial communities from Risofladan, Vaasa, Finland - UN-2 | ecosystem: Environmental > Terrestrial > Soil > Coastal area > Acid sulfate soil | place: Finland: Risofladan, Vaasa | collected... | reverse complement strand
TGATGGTCTGGGGCGGGTGGGACGGCCACGAGCCGAAGCAGTGTGTTGACATCTTCGCACCCCACCTGGAGGCGAACGGGTTCGAGGTGAGGGTCTCCGACACTCTCGACGTCTACCTCGAAAAGGACTACCTGCGGGCGCTGAACCTGATCGTTCCCGTGTGGACGATGGGCACGATCACGAATGAGCAAGAGCAGGGCCTGCTGGAGAGCGTCAGGAGCGGTGTCGGAATCGCCGGCTGGCACGGCGGAATGGGGGACTCGTTCCGCAACAACGTGGATTACCAGTTCATGGTCGGCGGACAGTGGGTCGTCCACCCCGGCGGCGTCATCGACTGCGAGGTCAATATCACGAACCACGAGGACCCCATCACCACGGGGCTCTCCGATTTCAAGATGCACTCCGAGCAGTATTACATGCACGTGGACCCGTCGAACGAGGTGCTGGCCACGACGACGTTTCGGGGTGAGGTGTATCCGTGGATCGAGGGGGTGGTGATCCCGGTGGTGTGGAAGCGGCGGTATGGGGAGGCGAAGGTGTTCTACGCGTCGGTAGGGCACGTGGCGGCCGACTTCGAGGTGCCGGAGGCGAAGGAGATCGTTGCGCGCGGCCTGCTCTGGGCCGCTCGCTGACGGGTCGGCCCCGAGAATAAGGCGAGACAAGGGAGCGATCATGGGAATCGAACCGGTGAAGCTGGGGATCATCGGGTGTGGGAACATCAGCAGCATCTACTGCCAGAACGCGCAGAAGCTGGAGGCTCTCGATCTCGTCGCCTGCGCGGATCTCATCATGGAGCGCGCCCAGGCGAGGGCGGAGGAGTTTGGCATTCCGAGAGCGCTGAGCCCGGAGGAGCTGCTCGCCGATCCGGAGATCGAGATAGTGCTCAACCTGACAGTTCCCAACGCCCACGCCGAGGTGGCGCTGGCCGCCATCAAGGCGGGCAAGAGCGTCTACAGCGAGAAGCCGCTTGCGGTCAACCGGGAGGATGGGAAGAAGATCCTGCGAGCCGCAAAAAGGAAGGGGGTGCTGGTGGGGTGCGCGCCGGACACCTTCCTGGGGGCGGGGATCCAGACCTGCCGGAAGCTCATCGATGATGGGTGGATCGGCAAGCCGATCGGCGCTGCCGCCTTCTTCACCTGCCGCGGGCACGAGAGCTGGCACCCCGATCCCGAGTTCTACTACCAGGCGGGGGGCGGCCCGATGCTGGATATGGGTCCATACTACGTGACCGCGCTGGTTGCGCTGATGGGTCCGGTGCGGCGGGTGACGGGGTCGACGGCGGATAGCTTCCCGCAGCGGACGATCACCAGCGAGCCGAAGTACGGGACCAAGATCGAGGTGGAGGTGGCGACCCACGCGGTGGGCGTGCTGGATTTTGCCGCGGGCGGGATTGGGACGATCATGATGAGCTTCGACGTGTGGGCCGCTGACCTGCCGCGGATCGAGGTGTACGGGACGCTGGGGACGCTGAGCGTGCCCGATCCGAACATGTTTGGGGGCCCCGTGCGGGTGTGGCTGAAGGAGAAGTGGAGCGAGGTGCCGCTCACGCACGGCTACCCAGAGAACAGCCGCGGGCTCGGGGTGGCGGACATGGCCTGCGCGCTGCGGTCGGGGCGCCCGCATCGGGCGAACGGGGAGATGGCCTATCACGTGTTGGATGTCATGGAGGCGGTGGAGGACGCCTGCCGGGAGGGCGCGCATATCGAGATCGAGAGCACCTGCCAGAGGCCGTCACCGCTGCCTCTGGGGCTGCTGCCTGGGACGCTGGATGTCTAGAGGCGACTGACACCGGACGTGGGCGCCCGCCCGTGGGCGGCGGGATGAACACCGGTCTCGTGAAATCCCGCGGGATGTGGGCGGGATTTGTGGAACAGAGGTGATAGAACAGCAGAACGTCGCTGAGCAATAGCTGCCCAACTGAAGCAGACGAATAGAGCGAACCTCTGAAGGCTCGGAGGCCGTAGGCCTCCGAGCCTCTCTTATCCTGGCAACGGGGTTGAAGGTGAAGTGATTGAGATATAGCGCACGAAAGGGCCCCGATTGACATATGGCGACTGTCTTTGGCGGACTTCCACTCGACGACAGCCGCCCGCCGGATCCCCGGCGGGCGGCGTCTCTTTTCGGCGCTTTCGGCTCCCGTGCGGGCATGGAGGCCATCTCATAACCCGCAGAGATCCACCGAAGAGGACACGCCTCCTGTGTGAGGTGGGTGATGGAATGGGGGCTACAGCAGCTTCGTCCCGTTGATCACGAGCTCGAACTCGCAGCCGAGGATCTTCGCCGCCCGGCGGGATATGACCATGCGGTCGAGAAAGAGCTCGAAGTACTCCATGATGGAGGCGATCTCGGTATCGATGTCGAGGTGGAGCGAAACGATGGTGCGCTGGTGGTTGATGGTGACGGCGGAGGACATGGTGGCGTAGTTGACGCGGTCGTGCTCGTCGTAGCGAGAGGGATGGATGTCCCGCACGCGGCTGCGGGCGACGTCCGACTTATCGGCGATGATGACGGCGGCGGCGACGGGACCGAAAGGGTCTCCGTAGGGCTCCTCGTGGTTGCCGACGGCGGACATGATCTCGGCGAGCTCGGTCGGCGGCATGCCCATTTCTTTGAGTATTGAGTGGGCGAGGAGCACCGCCACCTGGCCGTGCTGGGCGCGGGTGGCGACGTTGCCGATGTCGTGGAGGTAGCCGCCGATGGCGGCCAGCTCCGCCTCCCGAGGATCTCGGTCGAGCGCGGCGATGATGTGGCGCGCCCGTTCCGCCACCACATCGGCATGGCGAAACCCGTGCTCGGTGTAACCGATGGTGTCCATGTTTCTGTCTGCTCGGGAGACGTAGACCTGGATGTCATCCCGGTTCTTGACAGCATCGAGTGTGACGATTTCAGCCATTGCTACTCCTCTGGTTCAGAAATTCGTCTGCGAACTGACGGTATCGATCGTCCTGTATCGCCTGACGTATCTTCTCCATAAGGCGCAGATAGAGATTCAGGTTGTGATAGCTCAGACAGCGGGCGGCGAGGATCTCGCCGGCCTTGTAGAGATGCCGCAGGTAGGCCCGGCTGTAGCGGGCGCAGACCTCGCAGCGGCACTCCGGGTCCAGCGGGCCGAGGTCGTCCCCGTAGCGCGCGTTCTTCAGGTTTATCTTTCCCATCCAGGTGTAGGCCGTACCATTTCGCCCGAGCCGAGTTGGGAGGACGCAGTCGAACATATCGATTCCCGAGAGCACGGCCCGGACGATGTCGGAGGGCTTGCCGACGCCCATGAGGTAGCGGGGGCGATCCGCGGGAAGGAGGGGAGCGAGGTGGGAGAGGAGCCCGAAGGTGTCGTCCTTGGGCTCGCCGACGGAGAGGCCGCCGACGGCGTATCCGTCGAAGGGCAAGGCGGTGAGTCGGCCCGCGCTCTGCGCGCGCAGCTCGCGGTCGAAGCCGCCCTGCACGATGCCGAAGAGAGCCTGGTCGGAGGCGCCCGTCGAGTGTGCCTCCAGGCACCGCTCCGCCCACGCGTCCGACCGCTCCGTCGCCTCTCGCGTCTGCTCGCCGTCGGCGGGGTAGCCGATGGGCTGATCGAAGGCCATGATGATGTCGGCGCCGATGGCGTGCTGAATCTCGATGGCGGTCTCCGGGGTGAGGAAGTGCTCGGCCCCGTCGATATGGGAACGGAAGCTGACGCCCTCGTCGCTGACCTCGATCAACGGCGCGAGGCTGAAGATCTGATAGCCCCCGCTGTCGGTGAGGGTCGCCCCCGGCCACTGCATGAAATGGGCGAGCCCGCCGACTCTCCTGATGAGGTCGATGCCCGGCCGGAGATAGAGGTGATAGGCGTTGCCGAGGACGATCTGGGCTCCGAGACGGGCCACTTCTTCCTGGGTGAGGGCCTTGATGGCGGCCTGGGTGGCTACGGGCAGGAAAGCAGGGGTGTCAAAGGCTTGGCCGCGTAGGGTGACGCGGCCGGCCCGAGCGCCGGTAGGGTCGGTGTTGTGAATGGTAAACTGAAGCACGGGGCGGACCAGAATCGGCGGGAGTATAGCGGGCGGAGGCGGAGGCTGTCAAGCGTGGGAGGGGAGACCTCGAACGAACTGCGAAAGGTGAGCCGATCCTCCGCAGAGAAGGCCGGGAGGCACGCCGCCCCCGTGGGAGGGGGGCGGCGCTTGACACCTGTCGGAGCCCGTTACTATAATCCGAAGGGGCAAGGAGGCAGCCAGTTTGCCCCAAGTCATATGTCCGCAGTGCGGGGCATTAAACGATACCCGCGCACCTGACTATCCTTTCTGCGTGGGTTGCCAGGACAATCTGGCGAAGTGCGGGTATTGCCGGTGGTTCGACGCGGAGGCCGCTGCCTGCAGGCATCCGGTTGTGACCGGCATATTCGAGGTGAGTGAGACGGCGACGCCGCCGTGCGTGTACCACGGGCCCGACGACCGCGTTGTGTTGAAGCGGCGTGTGCTCCGGGGTCTTGCCTGGGTCATGATCGGAGTGGTTACGGGGGCGCTGATTTTCGGGCTCGTAAGACTACGAGGGCCTGCCGTCCCGCCGCCGGTCAGACTGGAGCTGGCGGTGGAGGCCGACTACATCGGTGCGGTGGTCGGGGAGCCATACACGGTGACCGCCGTGATGTACAATACATCTGATGCTCCGGCGGGTGGCATTCGATTCGAGATCGCGCAGAGCTCGCTGGAGGAGTTCAAGCTGCTCTCGGTGACCCCGGCGCCGGCAGCGGTGGTCGAGCACGGGAGGTGGGAAATGCTTTCGTATCCTGCTCTCCAGCCTGGAGAGCGCCGGCGAGTCGGCCTGGCGCTGGTGCCCCAGAGAGCCGGGACTCTGCATGTTCGGGTCAGGCTCGTATCCGGGGACAATATCTACCACGGAATGGCCGACCTCCCGGTCATCGTGGAGCCGGCGGCCGAGGGGGAGGCAACCGGAGCGGGAGGAGGAAGGGAGGAGGAGCAATGAGACCCGGTGACGCGCTGCTGAAGCGGAAGGTGCGGAGCGAGTTCATCAAGAGGGAATTGATCACCGAGCAGCTCGAGGTGCAGGTGATCCACGGTGTCGCCTATCTCAGCGGCGACCTGAGGGGTACCCGGGCGCGCAAGATCCGGGACTGGAAGCACGAGCTGGCGATCATCGAGAGCACCATTATGACGATCAGCGGGATCCGCGGCATAGACAACCGCATAAAGTGCTTCGATCTTTGAAGCGCGACCCGAAGGTCCAATTTGGAGGGGGCCTGCTCGTGGTGCTGTCCGGGCCCTCGGGGGTCGGAAAGGGGACGGTGGTGGCACACGCCATGTCGGCGGGCCGCGGGGGAGGAGAGCGTCTCCGGCGGTCGATATCGGTGACCACGCGGCCCCGTCGCGCCGATGAGCGGGAGGGTGTCGATTACTTCTTCTGTGACGCAGACGATTTCGAGCGGAAGGGCCGGGCGGGCGAGCTGCTCGAGTGGGCGACATATCTCGACCATCGCTATGGGACACCGGCCGAGTGGGTGAACCAGCAGCTTGCGGCCGGGTACGATGTGGTACTGGAGATTGAGGTGCTCGGGGCGATGCAGGTGAAGCAGCGGCGGCCCGAGGCGGTGCTCATCTACATGCTGCCCCCCTCCTGGCGGGCGCTTCGGGAGCGCCTGAGGCGGCGGCGAAGCGAGAGCGAAGAGATCCAGCGCCAGCGCCTTGCTGTCGCCCGGCAAGAAATCAGGCGTCTTCCGGAGTACCGGTACTGCATCGTCAACGACCGCGTGCCCAGGGCGGCGCGGAAGCTGCTTGGCATTTTGGAGGCGGAGCGTGCTCGGGTGGAGCGTGCCGACCTGAGCGCCTGGCTTGAGGAGACCGATGGCTGAACCACTTGGAGGCAAGACCGTCGTGCTCGGGATCACGGGGAGCATCGCCGCTTACAAGGGGGCGGAGGTGGCGCGTCGGCTCATGGACCTGGGGGCGGACGTGCACGTCACTCTGACGCAAGCCGGGGCGAGGTTCATCACGCCGCTGACACTGCGCTCGCTCACCGGCAATCCCGTCACCGTGGACATGTTCGACGAGCCGAGCGAGTGGGATATCAAGCACGTTTCGCTCGCCCAGCGGGCGGCGGCCGTTGTCGTCGCGCCCGCCAGCGCGAACGCCATCGCAAAGCTGGCTCATGGCATCGCCGACGAGTTCATCTACACGGTGGCACTGGCGACGCGGGCGCCGCTGTTCGTTGCTCCCGCGATGAACGATAGGATGTACGCGCACGAGACGGTTCAGGAGAACCTGGCACGGCTGCGGGCGCGGGGCGCGCGCATCATCGAGCCCGAGACGGGTCGGCTCGCCTCCGGCGCCGTCGGCCAAGGGAGACTGGCGGAGCCGGAGAGGATTGCGGCGGCCGTTGCGGCGGCGGCAGCGGCAGGCGATCTTCAAGGGATGCGGGTGCTGGTGACGGCGGGTCCCACTCGGGAGCCGCTGGACCCGGTGCGCTTCATCTCGAACCGTTCCAGTGGGAAGATGGGCTATGCGCTGGCGGAGGCGGCGGCCGGCCGCGGAGCTGCGGTCACGCTCGTCTCGGGGCCGACCTCGCTGCCGCGCCCGGCGGGCTGTGAGGTCGTGCCGGTGGAGACGACGGAGCAGATGTACGAGGCGGTATTGGGGCGGTTTCCCGAATGCGATGTCTTCCTCGCGGCGGCGGCCCCGGCGGACTACGCGCCAGACGCAGTTGCCCCGCAGAAGCTGAAGAAGACGGCGGAGCCGCTGACGATCGAGCTGAAGCCGACCGCCGACATCTTGGCCGAATGCGGCCGGCGGAAGAAACCGGAGCAATTGCTGGCGGGATTTGCGGCGGAGACGGAGAATCTGATACCCAGCGCCCAGGAGAAGCTTCGCTCCAAGAACCTGGATATGATCGTCGCCAACGACGTGTCCCGCGGCGATGCGGGCATCGACTCCGACTGGAATGCAGGGTATCTGCTTTTTCGCGACGGCCGAAACGTGGAGCTGCCGGTGATGGAGAAGAGCGCCTTCGCACAGCGAATTCTGGAGGCGGTTGTAGCAGAGCGGGCGGCCGGCGAGGAGCAGTAGCCGGCGGGGTCTGCGGGGGGCGAACGGGAACACCGATCAGAGAGGACGCAAGCCACATGGCAAACGAGAGCTACCTTTTCACCTCCGAGTCTGTGACCGAAGGCCACCCGGACAAGATGGCCGATCAGATCTCAGATGCAGTGCTGGACGCCATGTTGGAGCAGGATCCGAACAGCCGCGTTGCCTGCGAGACAATGATCTCGACCGGATTGGTCATCGTGGCGGGAGAGGTCACCACGGGCGGATATGTGGACATTCCGGCGGTGGTACGAAATACAATTCAGGGCATCGGCTACACCCGCGCGAAGTTCGGGTTCGACTCGGAGGTGTCCGGCGTTCTGACCGCGATCCAAGAGCAATCGCCGGACATCGCCATGGGGGTTGACATAGGCGGCGCGGGAGACCAGGGGATGATGTTCGGGTATGCCGTGGATGAGACCCCGGAGCTGATGCCCCTGCCGATCATGCTGGCGCACAAGATGGCGCGGCGGCTGGCGGAAGTGCGGCGGTTGAAAGAACGCGACTACCTGCGGCCGGACGGAAAGACGCAGGTGACGGTTGCCTATCGCGATGGGAAGCCCGTACACCTGAATAAGATCGTGGTGTCGGCCCACCACCGGCCGGACGTGGATCATGAGCGGATCCGCCGCGACATGATAGAGCTGATCGTGGAGAAGGTGTGCCCGTCGGAGATGATGGACGATAACACCGAGATCCTGGTGAACCCCACGGGAAGCTTCGAGCGGGGCGGGCCGCTTGCGGATACGGGCTTGACCGGGCGAAAGATCATCGTCGATACCTATGGGGGCATGGCGCGCCACGGCGGCGGGTGCTTCTCGGGGAAGGACGCCACTAAGGTGGACCGGTCGGCGAGCTACATGATGCGCTATGTCGCCAAGAACATCGTGGCGGCGGGTCTGGCCGGCCGGGTGGAGACACAGGTCGCCTATGCCATCGGTCACGCCGAGCCGATGGGCTTCTGGGTGGACACGTTCGGCACCGGCACGGTGCCCGACGAGGTGCTGGCCGGGATCTGCACGAAGGTGTTCGATCTCACCCCCCGCGCGATTATAGAGAAGCTGCAGCTCCGCACTCCGCAGTTCCTACAGGTGGCCGCCTACGGCCACTTCGGACGGACGGATCTCCCGGTGCTGTGGGAGAAGACGGACGTGGCCGATGAGCTCCGCCGGGAGGCGAGCGGCTGAGAGCCGCCGGCAGAACCGCCCGCCGCTGCCTCCGACGACATAGGGGCGGCTCTGATTGCGGAACACACACGGTTTCGATGGGCGCTTTGGGCCGCAGCTCTTCAGCAGGCCGATCGACGTCTGACGGGCGGGGTACGTATGTCTCTTTACGCGCAGGTGCTGCCCGATCCGGGCCGCGCGCTGAGCCAGCTCTTCACCTATCGAGTGCCCGAACACCTGCTGGAGGAGGTTCGCCTCGGCGCGCAGGTGCTCGTGCCTTTCGGGCCTCGGACTGTGGTGGGCGTGGTGGCCGGGCTGGCCGAGCACACCGACCGGGAGAACCTCAAGGACATCGAAGCCGTGCTGGAGGACGTCCCCGCGCTGTCGGAGGACGCCCTCCCTCTGGCCCGCTGGATGGCGGACCACTATCTCTGTGAGCTGGGCGAGGCGATCCGGCCGTTTCTGGCGGAAGGGATGAACTACCGGATCGGCCGACGATTCCGCCTGTCGAGCGAGGCGATTCCTCCATCGATCGTCGCGCACGCCGACGCCGGCCCGCTGATCCGGCATCTCCAGGCGCAGGGGAGGGATGTCGGCCTGGGCGCGCTGCGGCGTCTGCTTCCTCCGGCGCGGCTTCAGCGCGCGCTTCGCCTGCTGAAGTCGCGCCAGGTCATCGAAGAGAAGGCCTCGGTCGTCGCGCCGCGGGCGCGGCAAAGGCAGGTGCGTTTGGTGGAGGTGGCGGTGGCTGCTGATGAGGTGGAGCGGTACTGCCAGGAAAGAGGGGCGCGAGCGCCGGCGCGTGTGTCGGCCCTCCGCGCGGCGGCGGAGGCGGGGCCGCTCCAGGCGGGGGAGCTGGCGGAGCGCGCCGGAGTCTCCGTCTCTGCTGTGCAAGGGCTCCTCCAGGATGGCCTCCTCCGCGCGCGATGGATCCCGGTCCGGAGGAAACCGTGGCGTGACGCAGACCGTGGGGCCGCCGCGCCTCCGACGCTCATGCCCGAGCAGCAGGAGGCCGTGGCCGCGATCGAAGCGTCGCTCCATACGGGGGCGACGACGTCCTTCCTCCTCTACGGTGTGACCGCAAGCGGGAAGACCGAGGTCTTCCTGCGTGTGATCGAGGGCGTGCTGGCCGCCGGGAAGCAGGCCATCGTGCTGATGCCGGAGATCTCGCTGACGGCGCAAGCGGTGGGGATCTACCGGGCGCGTTTCGGGGAGAGGGTGGCGATGCTCCACAGCGCCCTCTCGCTGGGTGAGCGGTGGGACGAGTGGCAGCGAATCCGCACGGGCGAGGCCGGCGTCATCGTGGGCGCGCGCTCGGCCGTCTTCGCCCCCATACGCAGCCTCGGGCTCATCGTCGTGGACGAGGAGCACGAGACCTCCTACAAGCAGGAGCAGGCCCCGCGGTATCACGCCCGGGAGGTGGCGCTCACGCGGGGGGAGCTCAATCGGTGCCCGGTCGTGCTCGCCAGCGCTACGCCGTCGCTCGAATCCTTCTACGACGCGGAGCGGGGGAGGCATCGGCTGCTGCGTCTGCCCGTCCGGGTCGACGACCGCCCGCTGCCTAAGACTCGGATCGTGGACATGCGGGGAGGGGCGGCGCAGCCGGCGATCCTCTCCACGGTGCTGCGGCAGGCGGTCGCCGCCCGCCTGCGAGAGGGCGAGCAGGTGATCCTGTTCCTGAACCGACGCGGTTTCGCTACCTTCATGCTTTGTCCGGTGTGCGGGGAGGCGCTGCGGTGTCCCGATTGCGGCGTCGCCCTGAAGTACCACCGCGGCATCCGGCAGGTGCGCTGCCATCACTGCGGCCTTGCCCGGGCCGCGCCCGACGCGTGTGCGAAGTGCGGCGGCCCCCACATCCGCTTCTCGGGGTTCGGCACGGAGCGAGTGGAGGGGGAGCTTCGCGGCATCTTTCCCGCGGCTCGGCCGGGGCGCATGGACAGGGACACGACCTCTCGGAGGGGCGCCCACGTGGAGATCGTGGGGCAATTCGCGACCGCGGAAACGAACGTTCTCATCGGCACTCAGATGGTGGCGAAGGGCTTCGACTTTCCGGGCGTGACACTGGTCGGAGTGATCTCTGCCGACACCTCGCTCAACCTGCCGGACTTCCGGGCGGCGGAGCGGACCTTCCAGCTTCTCACCCAGGTATCGGGCCGAGCCGGGCGGGGGGAGAAGGAAGGGGAGGTGATCGTCCAGACCTACCGGCCGGACGATTCCAGCATTCAGGCTGCGGCGCGGCACGACTACGAGTCGTTCTATCGGACTGAGATCGCAAACAGGCGAGAGCTGAATTATCCTCCGATCCGGCAGCTTATCAATCTGATCGTGAGCGCCGAGGACGAGCACGACGCCGCCGAGCGCGCGGAGGCAATGGCCGAGGCGCTGCGCCGGGTGGCGGAGGGGCGGGAGGTCGACGTGCTGGGCCCGGCGCCGGCTCCTCTGGCGAAGCTCCGCCGGCGCCATCGATGGCACGTGATGGTGAAGGGGCGGCAGGGGGAGGCCCAGGAGGTCGTCCGCCGGGCGCTGGCTGGTTTGGGGGAGCAGGGGCGGGGTACGATTTCGGTGGACGTGGACCCCGTTTCACTCATGTGATACACTTCACAGGCGGTCAGGATGAGCGCACCCGGCAAGAACGATCTGAAGATAGTGCACTACGGTCACCCCGGCCTGCGCCAGAAGGCGAAGAGGGTGGGACGTGCTACTGCTGATCTCAGGGATCTGGCGAACCGCATGGTGGAGCTCATGCGGGCCTCCCACGGGCTCGGGTTGGCGGCGAACCAGGTGGGCATCCTGCGGCGCATCGTGGTGGTGGAGACAGGGGAGGCGGCCGCCGTCTTGGTGAATCCGGAGATCGTTTCCGCCGAGGGAGCGGAGACGGCGGAGGAAGGCTGCTTGAGTTTTCCCCGCCTCTACGGAAGCGTGGAGAGGCCGGCCGAGGTCGTCGTCAGGGCGCGCGATCTCTCGGGAAAGCGATTCAAGATGCAGGGGGAGGGACGGCTGGCGCGCGCCCTCTGCCACGAGATCGACCACCTGAATGGAGATCTGTTCGTGGATCGAGTCGATGAGGAAACGCTTCACTGGCTCGTTGGGGAGACCGATGAGGGGGAAGCAGTGACCCAGGCGACGACGCTCGAGGAGGCGCTCAAGGTGTTCACGGCCGCCAGGGGGCGGCATGACTAGCGCCTCCGAGAAGGGGCTGCGGATCGCGTTCCTGGGCACGGCCGACTTCGCCGTGCCCGCTCTTCGAGCCCTGGCGAAGGGGCCGGATCAGATCGTCGGTGTGTTCACCCCGCCGGACCGGCCCGCGGGCCGAGGCCGGCGGCTCCGCGCCCCGGCGGTGAAGGTGGCGGCCCAGGAACTCGGACTCGCCCTGTTCCAGCCGGAGCGCGTGAGCAAGGGGCCCGGGTACGAGCAGCTTGGCAGTCTAGCTCCGGATCTTCTCTTCGTCGCCGCCTTCGGAGAGATACTGAGCGAGGAGGCTCTCTCGGGGCCGAAGGTGGGAGCCGTGAACCTTCATGCCTCCCTTCTCCCGCGCTACCGGGGCGCCGCCCCGATACAGCGCGCCCTGATGGCGGGTGAGCGCGTCAGCGGGGTAACGGTGCAGTGGATGGCGCGGGAGATGGACGCAGGGGACATCATCCTCCAGCGGTCGCTCGAGATAGGCGAGGAGGAGGATTTCGGCGGTCTCCACGACCGACTGGCGGCGCTCGGCGCGGCCGCCGGCGTCGAGAGCGTCGCTCTCATCCGCCAGGGAGCGGCCCCGCGCATCCCGCAGGACGACGACCAAGCCACCTATGCTCCGCCGATCAGGAGGGAGGAGCTGGTAATCGACTGGAGAAGACCTGCGGGAGAGGTGGCCTGCCTGGTTCGCGCCCTTTCCCCGCGGCCTGGCGCCCGCACTAGCCGCGCCGGCGAGATCCTGAAAGTCCTCTCGGCAGGGGAGTGCAAAAAGACAGCCGGGCCAGGAGGAATGCCCGGTGAGATCATGGAATTGAGGAACGACGGCTTCTCGGTGACCAGTGGCGATGGGTTTCTGTCGGTGAAGCGCGTCCAGCCGGCTGGGCGAAAAGTCATGCCTGCCGCGGACTACTTAAAGGGGTATCGACTGGAGAAAGGCGAACGGTTGGGTGCCTAGCGGTCAGCTTGGCGTTCGGGGCGCTCGCCGATCCAAAGATTCGGGAAGGTGCCCAGAGTGGGAACAGGCGAGGCGGACATCGAGCAGCAATGCGATCAGGCTGTGGACCTGAAGAACCAGGGCCAGTATGACGAGGCGGCGGCCGCGTTCCAGGAGATTCTGAAGAGCAGTCCCAACCACGCGCGGGCTCACCTCGGGCTGGGCCTGGTGTTCTGCTTCGTCGGTCGGTTTGACGAGTCGTTGGAGGAGCTCAAGCGAGCAGTCGAATGCGATCCGGGATGGGTCGATGGGCATCTCAACCTGGCGAAGACGTATGCCATGTTGGGAATGTATGAGGAGGCGAAGGTCGAGTTCGATCGCGTGCTGGAGCTCCATCCCGGACATCCCGAGGCGACCAAGCAGCTCGAGTACTTCGAGGGCCTGGGCTAGCCGAGGCCGGTCCGTGCAGTGACGCGCTTCCCCGAATCCAGTATACTGCCGCTCGAACATGGCCGAATTCACTGTTACCTTCCTACCGGACAATGGTTCCGTCACGGTGGCCGCGGGCACGCCGCTGCTGGAGGCGGCGCGGGAGGCGGGCCTCCGGCTGCAATCGCCCTGCGGCGGAGAGGGGCGGTGCGGCAAGTGCCTCGTTCAGGCGCAATCGGGCTTGGAGGCCCCGACTCCCGTCGAGACGCGGATGCTCTCCCCCTCCCAGTTGGATGACGGATGGCGATTGGCCTGCCAGGCGCGGCTGATGGGAGAGGCGCGGGTGACGGTTCCCGATTCCTCTCTCGTGGTGGAGCATCGAATCATGGTGGAGGGAGTGGAACGGGAAGTGGTGGTGGCGCCGAATGTACGCAAGCTGTCGCTGCGGCTTCCGGCGCCCGTCGTCGATGATCCGCGCGCCGATCTGAGCCGGTTGATGGAAGCGCTCGGCGAGGAGTCACTTCCGCCGGCGCGCCTGAAGCCGCTGCGGGACCTTCCCGGCCTGCTTCGCCGAAGCGGCTATCACGTCACGGCCGTCCTCGCCGGGAACAGGCTCGCCGCGGTCGAGGCGGGCGATACCACGGACAAGACATACGGTCTGGCGGTCGATGTCGGGACGACGACCGTGGTCGCCTATCTCTGCCACCTGCCCACCGGCGCCGCCGTTGCCGTGGCCTCAGACCTGAATTCCCAGGCCCAGTACGGAGACGACGTGATCTCGCGCATCGAGGCTGCACGCTCCAATGCAGACGACCTCTCGGGGTTGAACCAAGCCGTCGTCGCCGTCATCAACGATCTCGTGGCGCGGGCGTCGCATGAGGCCGGCGTGTCTCGGGAGGCGATCTACGAACTCGCCGTCGTGGGCAACACGTGCATGAGCCATCTGCTCCTGGGCGTGTCCCCCGCGGGCCTTGGATCCGTCCCTTTCGTGCCGAGCTTCCGCTCCTCACAGACGGTCCGGGCGAGCGACCTGGGAATCGACGTCAACCCGGAGGGCTCGGTGTACGTCGCGCCGAATATCGGGAGCTTCGTGGGGGCCGACACCGTGGGCGTCATCCTGGCCAGCGAGCTGGATCGGTCTGACGGCCTCCGCGTCGCCGTGGACATCGGTACCAACGGAGAGATCGTCGTGGCGAAAGGCGGCGAGCTGTACGCCTGCTCGACGGCGGCGGGGCCGGCCTTCGAGGGGGCGAAGATCAGCAGAGGCATGCGGGCGTCGGCGGGGGCGATCGACGCGGTCCGGATCGACGACGACGTGAGCTGCCATGTGATCGGAGGCGTCAGGCCGCGGGGCCTATGCGGGTCGGGCCTGGTGGACGCGATAGCCGAGCTGGTTCGGGTCGGCGCGGTGACGGAGACGGGGCGCATGCTGGGCCGCAAGGAAGCATCCTCGCTCCCTGAGAAGGTGGGGGGGCGTCTGGCCGAGAATGAGGAGGGGATGGAGTTCGTCCTGGCCCGGGCCGAGGAGGGGTACGCCGATGAGCCGATCACCCTTACGGCGCGGGACGTGCGGGAGGCTCAGCTCGCCAAGGCCGCCATCTATGGCGGCATGGAGCTGATGCTCCAGCAGGCCGGAGCAGAGCCCGGCGATGTCGAGCAACTCCTTCTCGCCGGGGCATTCGGCAACTACATCAGGCGGGAAAGCGCGCTCGCGATAGGGCTCATCCCGTCGATTCCGGCCGAGCGAATCGCCTCCATCGGCAATGCCGCCGGCGTCGGCGCCCGGCTGATGCTGTGCTCCCTCGGTGAGCGGCGGCGGGGGGAGGAGATAGCTCGTCGCACGCGACACGTGGAACTCTCGGAGCGGAAGGACTTTTACGATCGCTTCGCAGGTGCTATGATGCTCAAGCCGCTGCCGGCGGCGGGATAGCGGGAGCCGTCGGCAGGAGGCGCTTTGGCAGTCGAAAAGCTGAGACCGGCCGCGCGGCGCCAATAAACCGATTCAGGAGGACTGGTTCATGGCTGTGCTCGAGGAGCTGCAGCAGGCAATCATCTCGGGGAACAGGGATAAGGCCAAGGAGTTGACGCAGAAGGCGCTCGAAGAGGGGCTCGAGGCCCGGAAGATCGTCGTGGACGGCATCGCCGTCGCCATGGAGGTCGTGGGGGAGAAGTTCAGGGCGAACGAGTTCTTCGTTCCAGAGCTGTTGATCGCGCAGCGGGCGATGAAGGAAAGCCTCTCCATGATGTCCGGAGCGCCGGTGGATCATGTCGGGACGGTCGTGATTGGCACGGCAAAGGGCGACCTGCACGACATCGGGAAGAATCTCGTTGCGGCCATGCTCGAAGGCGCGGGCTTCAACGTGGTGGACCTCGGTGTGGATGTGTCCCCGCAGCAGTTTCTGAAGGCCAGCAGTGACAATTCGGCCAACATCGTCGCAATGTCGGCACTGCTCACCACCACCATGGGCTCGATGCGCGATACTGTGGCGGCTCTGGACGAGGCGGGCCTGCGCCAGAAAGTCAAAGTCATGATAGGCGGCGCGCCGGTGACGCAGAGCTACGCGGATGAGATCAAGGCCGACGGCTACGCTCCGGACGCAGCCAGTGCCGTCGAAAAGGCGAAGCAACTGCTGCCGGGCTGATCGGCTTCGCCCTGGGCGGTTTCCGGTCTTCGGAGAGTCAGGCTGCGGAGTTGAAGGGCGCGGGAGTCCGCTGATCGGTGGCTGCCTGCGCCCGCTTGCTGTTCTGAGGCAATTGTTCGCTGCGCGCGGTCTTCAGGTGGGGGCGGCGACTCATGGTCGAGGCGGAGTGCGGAAAGCCGGAGCGAAAGCAGAAGTCCTTGCTTCTCAGACGGGTGACACCCGGAATGGCGCTCCTCGTGATCGGAGCGATCCTGGTGCTGCGGCTGTGGGTCGTCGAGACGGCTTATGTGGAAGGGCGCTCGATGCAGGACACGCTTCAGCAGGGCGACCGGGTGCTGATTTTCAAGCTGCTGAGGCGGGAGCGTTTCGACGTGGTAGTGCTGAATGACCCGGAGGAGGGGGGCATCGACATCAAGCGGATCGTGGGAACGCCCGGGGATGTGGTGTCGGTGGTTCCTCACGTCAAGGATGTTGGCCGCCATCAGGTGGTCTATGGGGGCGAGCTGTATGTCAACGCCCAGCCGTACGAGGAGCCTTACGCGGCCTCCGCGATACCGTCCTCCCTGCCGCCCGCGAAAGTGCCGGAGGACAGCTACTTCGTCATGGGCGACAACCGCGACGACAGTATAGACAGCCGGCAGTACGGCCCGGTGAAGGCGAAGAATATTCGAGGCGTTGCAGTAGCGGTGGTATTTCCTATCGACCGCATTCAGATGTTGAAGCGAGTGGAGACCCCCGCGGCGAGGCGAGCTGCGGGGAGTACTCGCTGAAAGGAGTCGCTCGATTGCGTCCCTTGACAGTCGCTTTGTTTCTCCTCATTGCCATCAGCTTGGGCGCGTTCGGCCAGATCGCACTCAAACACGGTATGAAGCAGTTCGGCTCCCTTGGCCAGCCGGGGGTGGGCATGGTGTCGAACGTGATCCGGTCGATCTTCACGCCGTACGTCTTGCTCGGACTGGCCCTCTACGCCATCAGTTCCTGCTTCTGGCTCGTCGTTCTCAGTAGCTGGAACCTCAGCTACGCCTATCCTATGATCGCGATCAGCTACGTGCTGGTGGTTCTCCTCTCGCGGGTGTTCTTCCGAGAGCACGTCATGCCGCTTCAGTGGCTCGGGATCGCCTTCATGTGCACGGGCCTCGTCTTGGTGGCACGATTCGGCTCGTCTGCGGGGTAAAGGCTGCTCATACCGGCATCGCTTAAAGCAAGGCGAATCCTCTTCCTTCTTGCGCTGCTCGCCGTTCCGACGATCCTCATCGGGCCGGCCCTGCGAGCGGGCAGCGCGCTGCTCCCGGCCGACTTCCTGGTGCAGTTCGAGCCCTGGCGCTCCCAGCTCTCCGTCGCTCCCCGCGCACACTGGGATCCCCTCGTCTGGGACGGCATCGCCCAGTATTACCCCTGGCGTCTCTTCGCCGCAGAAAGCCTGCGCGAGGGTGCGCTTCCGCTGTGGAACCCGTATCAGTTCTGCGGCACGCCCTTCGTCGCCAACGGCCAGTCGGCGGTCTTCTACCCGCTGAACCTCTTGTTCTGGCTGCTGCCGGTTGCCCGCGCCTTCGCCTGGTCGGCGTGGCTGCACCTGGCGCTCACTGGATGGTTCGCTTACCTCTTCCTGCGACGGGTCGGGACCGCGCCCCTCGGCGCGCTGGCGGGGGCTGTCATATGGCAGGGGAATGGGTTCTTCGTCGCCTGGATGCACCTGCCGACCGTGCTCTGCACGGCCGCCTGGCTGCCCCTCATCCTTTTGCTCTGCGAACGGGCGCTGCGGCGCGGTCGGGCGCGGGAGGCGGCGGCCGCCGGGGCCGCCCTCGGCCTTTGCTCCCTTGCCGGGCACCCGCATATCTTCCTCCTCGTCGCCCTCTTCGCGGCGGCCTTCATCATGTCGCGGGGGCTGAGCCGTGACCTGGGCGTCGGGGTCGCGGAGGGACTGCGGCGGCTGCTGGTGACGGGCGCGGTCTCGGGGCTGGTCGGCGCCGGGCTTGCCGCGGTTCAGCTCCTGCCCACGCTCGCGCTGCTCCGCATCGCACACCGCACCTTCACGCCCGACCCGGAGAGCTACCGCGCATTCCTCTCTCACGCTGTGCCGCCCCTTCAGCTCTTCGGCCTGGTCTTGCCGCATGCTTTCGGGCACCCCGCGCTCGGGAGCTATGCCGGCCGTGACAACTACGCGGAGATGGCCTCCTATGTGGGCATCGTCGCGCTGGGGCTGGCGCTCTGGGGAGCAGTCGCATCTCGCCGATGGCATGGGCGCTTCTTCGCGGCGGCGCTCGCCCTTGCGTTGCTCGTCGTGCTGGGAACACCGGCGAACTGGCCGCTCTATCAGTGGGTGCCGGGAATCGCGCGCTCCGGCGGCCCCGGTCGGTTTCTGCTGTTGGTTGTGTTCTCGCTCGCGATGTTGGGAGGAATGGGCGCGGAAACGGTGCTGGGCCGAGTCGCCGGGCGGGAGGCGCGCCTGCGGATCGGCTTCGCGGCACTGCTCCTTGCGCTCGGGGGAGTTGCTCTCCTCTGGTGGTCGATAGGCATTCCCGCCCTGGCCGAGATCCGCTCCACCATCATCTCTCTGGCGCAAGTGGAGATCGTGCGCGCAATCCTGCTTGTCGCGGTCGCGGTCGTGCTGGTGCTGCTTCCCCCCCGCGCCTCGCTGCGGGGCCTCGCTCGCGGGGGATTCGTCGTGATCCTGGCGGCCGATCTGCTTCTCGCCGCCCAGCACCATCTGCACATCTCACCGGTCGAATGGGTCTACCCGCCGGTGCCAATCGCGACGGTCGGCGAGGGCCGGGTGGTGGGGAACGCGAAAGACTGGCCCATCGATCGATTTCCCATCGCGGCCCTGCCGCCGAACTCCGCAATGGTCTATCATCTTCGAGACGCATTTGGCTACGACTCCCTCTACCTCGCCCGATACCGCGATTTCGCCGCCGCCGTGCAGCACGGAGATCCCAGCCCACCGCTCAACGGGAACATGTTGCTGGCCAGGCTGGGCCCTGTCTACGGCTTGGACATGATGAGCCTCGCGGGCGTCGAAACCGTGCTCTCCGCGGTCCCCGTCCGGGGGCTGAAGATGGAGCGAGCGGGGGGCTACTACACGTACTCGAATCCCTATGCCTGGCCGCGGGCCTGGATCGCCGACTCCGCCGTCTTCGTCTCGACTCACCGCGAAGCGACCGTGCGGCTGGCGCAGCTCGGACTCATGCCCGACTGCGTCATCGTGACTGGAGCTGACTTGCCTGCAGACGAGCGAAGGCCCGGCGCCTCGGCGGCCGTCGTCGTGAGAGACTCGTCGCCCAATGCCGTCGAGATCGACCTCCCGCAGGGCGGGGGAGGGTACCTGTTCCTCGCGGACAGCTACGCTCCCGGCTGGCGCGCCTATGCGGATGGCCTACAACTGCACATGAGACCCGCCAATGTGGCATTTCGGACCGTAGCGCCTCCGCAGGATGCAAAGCAGGTGACGTTCCGATACGAGCCGGACAGCTTCCGAGTGGGATTGTTTGTGACTCTGCTGGCGGTGGCCGCAATGGGCGCTGTCGGTGGGTTCAGCCTGCTTGTCCGAAGTGGGTAGCGATGGGCGAGATCGCAAGGAGCTCCAGGCGACGGGTACCGTGGGCGCTCGTGTGCATCGTCGCGGTCGCCCTCGCACTCCGCCTGGCCGGCATCCACTGGGGGCTGCCCAACCAGCAGCACCACTTCTCCTATCACCCCGACGAGATCTTCCTCCTCCTGCCTTCCTTCGGCTTCGCCCAGGGCGACTGGAACCCGCACTTCTTCAACTACGGGACGCTCTACATCTACCTGGTCGGCCTTCCCGCCGTCATCTTCGGACTCGTCCCTGATCCCGCTCAGTTCCCCGCGGGCCTTCGTCTGCTCTACCTCGAAGGCCGTCTCATCACCGCCCTGCTCGGCACCGCCACCGTGCTCTTGCTGTACTTCGCGCTCCGCGGGGAAAGCCGCTGGCTCGCCTTCATCGGCGCCGCCCTCCTCGCCATCTGCCCGCTCCACGTCATCACCAGCCACTACGCGACCGTGGACGTCCCGGCGACATTCCTCCTCACGCTCGCCTTCCTGCTGGCCGTGCGCGGGGCCGATAGGCCCACCGGACGGGCGGGGTTATTCGCCGGGCTGGCCGTCGGCCTCGCCGCCGCGGCCAAGTACAACGCCGGCCTTTTCCTCATCCCTGCCATCCTTGCTCCGCTGTTCGTTGGGCAGAAGGCCAGGGCTGGATGGTGGCTCGCGCTGCCCGCAGGCGCGCTCGCCGGTTTCCTCATCGGCAACCCCTACGTCTGGAGTCCCGAGTTCGCCCGCGGCTTCCTCTTCGAGCTGCACCACGCTCGCGAGGGTGGCACCCTCGCCTTCGTGAACACCGGCTCCGGCTGGGCGTATCATCTCACCCGAGGGGTGCCGGTGGCCCTCGGCTATCCGTTGCTCCTCGCCACCGCCCTCGGCGTGATCGCGACCGTCGCGGGAGGTTCCCCTGCCGTCCGCCTCTCTCTCCTCTGGACGGCCCTCTACCTGCTCGTCATCGGCTTCGGCAGAGAGCGCTTTATCCGCTACCTCGTCCCCCTCACCCCGTTTCTCTGCTGCCTCGCCGCCTGGGGGATCATGTGGAGCATCGCCGCAGCAAAACGTCTTCGCGCCCAGGCAACCACCGCCGGACTGGCCGTCCTCCTCACGCTCCTGACCGCGCTCTACTCCTGCGGCCAGCTCTCCGCCTTTATCCTCGACGCGCGGAACTTCGCCTGGATGCAGGCCCAGTCGGACGTCTTTGGGCAAGCACCAGAGGCGCCCGTCGGCCTCGCCGGCGCCCCCTGGTTCTATCATCCGCCCGTCTCCCCGTACAACGCCGGCGCCTTCTCCCGGCACTGGTTCGACGACTGGAACCTGACCGCCGACCACCCCGTCATCGTCACCGGCTGGAGCGCCGACGCCGTCAGACAATCACCGGCCGCCGTCTTCTTCCTCTCCGACCTCGAGGTCGCCGACCCCCGGCGCCTCGGCCGCCCCGACGTCATCGAGTTCCTCACCGCCCTCGACGAAACCTATCCCAACGAGATCACCTTCGGCGGTCGGCCGCTCCCCTTCTCCTGGCTCGCTCCCGGCCGTTCCCGCCAGCCCCCCGACTGGCTCTATCCCACCCCCAGCATCACGATGTACTATCATGGCCCCAGCCAATGAACGACCGCTCCGAAACATCGACCCTGGGATGGCCCGAGGCCGCGCAGCTCCGCTGGGCGGCCGCCTTCGCGGCCGTCGTCATGCTCCTCACCTGCCTGCCCTACCTCTACGGCCTCTTCCTTCGTCCACAGGGGTACTACTACTCCGGCCTGCTCACCAACCCCGATGAGCACAACGTCTACCTGTCCTACATGAAGCAGGCGAGCGAGGGGCACTTCTTCCTCATCGATCCGTTCACATCGGAGCCGCAGGCAGGGCGAGTCGTCAACGTCTTCTTCCTCCTCCTCGGGTCGTTCAGTCGCGCCACCCACCTCGGCCTTCCTATCACCTATCAGGTCGCGCGCGCTCTCTCCGGGTGGCTGCTGCTGATGGCCATCTACTGCCTCGGGGCGCAGGTGTTGTCGAGCCTCTTCGCGCGGCGTCTGGCGCTGTTTTTCGCGGCTTTCGCCTCAGGACTGGGGTGGCTCTTTCAGCCCGGCCCCGGGCAGCCTCACCCCATCGACTACGGCCCCGGCTTGGTCATGCCGGAGGCGATCACCTTCCTCAGCCTGCTGCTCAACCCCCTCTTCTGCTTCTCGATGTTCCTCATGGTCGCGATCGTGGGTCTGGGCGCGCACGCGCTGTCTTCGGGAAGCGTCCGCTCGGCCGGGCTTGCCGGGCTTGCCGCGCTCGTGCTCGGCAACATCCACACGTACGATCTCATTCCGGTCGGCGCGGCCCTGGCCGCCTATCTTCTCTGGCTGCTGGTCGCGCGGCAGGCCGCGAAGCGGGCGCTCGCGCTGGCCGCGCTGATGGCGCTGATCGCCGCGCCCTCGCTCGCCTATCAGCTCTGGCTGATCCTGAGCGGCGAAGTAACCCTCGCCGTGAAGACCGCGGAGACGCCGGTGTACTCGCCCCCTCCACTCATGCTCGCGCTCGGGCTCGGGATTCCACTCGCGCTGGCCTTCCTCGGCTGCGCCCGGCGCCGTGGCGCGCCCCCCTTTGCCCGTCTCCTCGCGGTGTGGCTCCTGTTCGGGCTCCTGCTCGCCTACGCGCCGGTGCCGTTTCAGCGCAAGCTCGTGCAGGGCGTCCAGATTCCCATGGTTCTCCTCGCCGCATTCGCAATCGAGCCGCTGTTGAGGAAGCTCTCATCTCCCGCCGGGCCGGCGGTTGCAGCCGCGCTCGTCGCCATCATGCTTCCATCCAACGTTTTCTTCGTCGGGCGCGCGATCCAGGATCTCCAGACGAACAACAACGCCTATATCGGGAACCTCATGCCTCCGCTCTATCTCCGGGCCGACCAGCACGCGGCCCTCATGTGGCTCGACGACCGCGGGGACTACCGCGATGTCCTGCTGTGCAATCCCTTCCTCGGGAGCTACGCGCCCTCGCTCGCGGGCACACGCGTGTATGTGGGGCACTGGGCGGAGACGCTCCACTTCCGCGAAAAGCTCACCGAATATTCCCGCTTCCTGCGGGCCGACACCCCCGATCTCAGCAGGGAAGCCCTGGTCCGCCGGGAAGGGGTTAGCTACCTGCTGCGCGACCGGAGCATCTACGATGAGGTGTTCTATCTGTCTCCCGACGGGAAGCCCTTGCCGGCCTTTGACCCGGGGGGGACGGAGTGGCTGGAACCGGTATACTCGATGGATGAGATCAGCGGGTATCGCGTGAAGTGAGCATGTGCATCAAACCGAACGGCGTCTCCCAATCGCTTCTCCTCATGGCCGCGGGGTCGGCGACCGTGGCCTTCGGGGTTGCGCTCGCGGCCGGTTGGGAGCCGGGCCTTCGCGGCGAGTGGGTGTGGCGGGAGAACGTGCTGCCGGTTCGCATGTGGTCGGCTCTGGCCGCCGGTATCGCCCTGGCCGTCGTGTCGGGGGTGCTCTGCCGGGGGCGCGCCTGGGAGACGATGCGGCCTCTCGGGCGCGCGCTCTCGCTGGTCCTGCTGATCCTGATCGTCTTCGCCTTCCAGGTCGCTATGCTCAACGCGGTCGGCGTCCCGTGGGTCACCCCCGGCGCCTACATCGTGAGCCCGAATGCGACGACGTACTTCGGCGTCGCGCTCGACGTTCGCGACCCGGCGGACTGGATCGCCCGCTACCCCGAGCTGCTGGCGACGCTGCCATACCACGCGGCCACGCACCCGCCAGGCTTCGTGCTGTTCTTCCTCGCCATTCAGCGGGCGTCTGCGGCGCTGATCGGGCAGCCGTCTCCCCAGCTGGCAGAGCTGGCGACCGGCTACTCTGACCTCTTCGGGCTCGGACTCGCGCCGCCGGACGCGGCCGCCGCCGTGGCGAGCGCGCTCGCCATCGCGCTCGTGGGCGCCCTCGGGCTGCTCCCGCTGTACTTCCTCGCGCGGCGCCTGAGCGATCCCGGCGTGGCCATCTGCTCGACGTGCCTGGCGGCGGGGATGCCGGGGCTGCTCCTGCTCGCCTCCTCGCCGGACCTCATCGTCATGGCGCTGACGGTGCTTGCCCTCTGCCTGGGATACTGCGCCTGGCGGGGGAAGAGCGCGCTGCTCGAGCTTCTCGCCGGATTGACGGTCGCGGCGGGCGTCTTCTTCAGCCTCGGCTTCGCGCTCGTCGGGGCCTGGGCGGCGCTCTGGATCGTCTTCGGCGCGCTCGGCTCGGGGGATCGTCGTCCTGCCGTGCGCCGAGCGCTCGCCGCGGGCGCGGTCGGCCTCGTCGGGTTCGCGGCCTTCTATCTCGCTCTCTACCTGCTCTACGGCTACCACCCCGTGGCGGTGGCGGTCAAAGCACTCTCCGCCCACCGCGGCGTCACCGCGGTCGAGGGAGCGCGCACGTACTGGAAATGGGTGCTCATGAACCCGGTCGAATGCGCCCTCTTCGCCGGGCTGCCTCTCATGGTCGCGGCGCTCTGGTCCTGGCGCGCCCTTGGCGACGCACAGCACTGCCGGCTGCGGGCATTTCTGATATCGTGGCTGGTGCTGTTTGCGCTGCTCGACGTGTCGGGCGCAGTGCGCGGTGAAGTCGGACGCATCTGGCTCTTCCTGCTCTGGCCGGCCGCCCTCGCCGCGGGAGCGGGACTTGCGAGCGGCCCGGAGAGGCGCGGCAGCGCGGTCGCGCTCCTCATCTTACTGCAGGTGGTGCAGGTGGTTCTCATGAAGGGCTATCTGACGATGTACAGCATCCTATGAAGCGCGCAGCCGAGCACGCACGGCACGCCCGGGTCTGGTGGCCCGCGGCGATCATCATCGGCGCGGCCTGCCTCTTCTGCTGGCCGGTCTTCGCCGGGCGGATCATGCTGCCGGCGGACATGTGCCTGCTCATGCTCCCCTGGCGCGAGCTTCAGGACCAGTTCGGCTTCACCCGGCCGCACAATCCGATGTTCGACCCCATCCAGCAGTACCTGCCGTGGCGCATCTACGCGGTCGAATCGGTGCGCGCCGGCCTCATCCCCCTCTGGAATCCATATGCGTTCTGCGGCACGCCCTTCCTCGCGAACCTCCAGTCGACTCTCCTCTACCCTCTCAACGTCCTCTTCCTCCTCACCGGCGCCCGCCATGGGTTCGGCCTTTCCGCGATCCTCCACCTGAGCCTCGGCGGCCTCTTCATGTTCGCCTTCCTTCGCACCCTCTCGCTCCGCCCCGCCGCCGCGCTCTTCGGGGCGCTGGTGCTCATGTTCAACGGCTTCACCGTTGCCTGGCTCGAGTTCCCGACGCTGTCGCTGTGGGTGTTCATGTGGCTGCCGGCGCTGCTGCTGTGCTACGAGCGGGCGGTGCAGCGACCGCGCTCGGCGTGGCCGGTCGTATGTGCGCTCGTGGTGGGCGTGCTGCTGCTGGGAGGGCACCTCCAGATCGCTGCCTATGTGGTGATGGCCTTCGCCCTCTATGCCATCGTGCGGGCGCTCGGCCCGCGCGGCGAAGGCGGGTCGCGAGCCATGGGCCTCGTGCTCGCCGCGGTCGCGGTGGCCGTCGGTCTCTCGCTCGCCGCGGCGCAGCTCCTGCCAACGCTGGAGCTGGCGGGGCATTCGGGCCGTGTCGCCGCAGGCGCGGGAGCCGCGGTGAGCACGGCCTTCCCCCTCACCCACTTCATCCTCTATCTCGTGCCGAACTTCTTCGGCAATCCCGCCGACTACAATTACTGGGGCCACTTTCGCGATCCGAGCGCCCTCAACTTCTTCGAGACGGTCTGCTATGTCGGCGTCTTGCCGCTCCTCCTCGCCGCCATGAGTTTCCGCCGGCCGAAGCGGCCGGCCGTCTGGTTCTTCGGCGGCCTCTCGCTCTTTGCCATCCTCGTCGCCATCGGCACCCCGCTCTACCTGGTGCTCTACTACCTCGCGCCGGGATTCCGCGAGCTGGCCGGGATGGGGCGCGTCCTCTGCCTCGCCGCCTTCGGAATCGCCGGGCTCGCCGCTGTCGGCCTGGATGACCTGATGGAAGCGAATGCCGCGCGCCGCGCCCGGTGGGTGATCTGTGGCGCGGTGGCCGCTGCCATTGCCATCATCGGCGCAGCCGCCGCCTTCACCGCGCTGCGCGCGGCTCTGCCGCCGAGCATGAACTTCGAGGCGTATTTCCAGCGGCAGATGGCCTTCGCACTCGGGCTGATCGCGGCCGGTGCGCTGCTCCTTGCGCTGCGCCTTCGCCTGCGCGTGAGCAGCACGGCCTTCGCCTGGCTGGCGATGGCGATGCTCGTGCTCGATCTGTTCGGACATGGGATCGCGTTCAACCCGTTTGTCGATGCCAGGATGGCCTATCCGGAGACAGCGGCGGCTCGCTGGCTCAAAGAGCATGCCGGCCACGATCGGGTGGCCTCGCTCGCCTCGGATAGCCTCGACTGGATGGCCCACAACAGCCCGATGATCTTCGGGCTGCGGGACATCCACGGGTCGGACTCGCTGCGCGTGCGCCGGTCGTTCGAGCTGGTGTCGGGGCCGGAGGTGGATCAGGCCCACTACCCGCTGCCGGAGTCGCCGCTGATGGACGCGCTGGGGGTCCGGTATCTGGTGACGCGGCGCGAGGTCGGCGACGGCTGGAGGCCGACGCAATCGGGAGCGACGCCGATCTACGAAAACGTCGAGGCGCTGCCGCGGGCCTTCGTTGTCTCCGACTTTGGAGTGGGGCCGGACGAGGCGCTCGTCGACCTGCTCGCGGGGGGCCCACAGCAGCTTCGCCGCGTCGCTCTTGTCGCCCCCGGCGGGCCGTCCCTTCCGATTTCGAAGACGGGCGCGCCGCCGCCCGACGCGGTTGTGCGCTTCGCCCGCGACGCGCCCGATGAGGTGGTCATCGAGGCGGTGCTGCAGGAGTCGGGCTTGCTCGTGCTGATGGACTCGTACTCCCCCGGATGGAAAGCCTGGGTCTACGAAACTGAGGTCCCGATCATCCGCGCGAACTACGGCTTCCGGGGAGTCCCGCTGCCACCCGGGAAGCAGGTGGTGACGTTCCGGTACGAGCCGGCGAGCTTCCGGATCGGATTGTTTATCTCCCTGGCCGCGCTGGCGCTGCTGGCGGCCTGGGGAATGGCGACTTATCTGGGCTTGCCGGAGAGCACGGCGGAGACGGCGCGGCGGTCGTAAGCAAGCAGGACCGGCGCCTCCTCGACGGTGACCTCGAAGACCGGCTCCGCCTCCTTGACGAGCGACCAACAGAGATCGGTGTAGTCGCTCTGCATCGCCTGGAACATCACGCAGTCGGCGGCGGCCGCTTCCGTCTCCTCGGCTGTGAACTGCACGTCCGGCCGCAGCGCGCCCGCCTGCTGCTGGAATTCGAGCAGATAGATGACCCCTTTCGGGATGAGCAGCAGTCGTGGATAGGGCGCCTCGAGGCCGTTCAGGAACGGCGGCGCCTCCTGGAACACCTGCCCCCAGTAGATCGTCTCGAAGCCGCGCGCAGCGGCGCCTTTCGGTCCGCCGACGAGCGAGTTGTAGTAGGCGAGCTGATAGGGATGTGTCCGCGCCAGGCCGCTCAATCCCGGGAGCAGGAGGATGGTGCCGAGGGCGGCCGCTAGGAGGGCCGACAGCCAGGTCTTCCGCGGGCCTTCGGCCCGCAGAAGCCTGACGGCGCGGACCTGCACCCAGGCGAAGCCTCCCCCGGCCAGCGCCGCCAGGAACGGAAACGCCGGCAGGAACAGCCGGATCCCATTGTACTTCGGGCTGGTTGGCAGCGCGCTCGGGATCAGCGCGATCGCCAGGCCCAGCAGCAGCAGAGTCGCCTCCGGATTCGCTCTGCGCCGCGGCCAGGCTCGACCCGCGCCGATCAGTGACACCACGAGAACCAGAAGGGGCGTCGTCACCGCTGTCATCACGAACGGGTAGTGCCACGGGGCGTACTGGTAGAGCCCCCCGAGATACCACACGTTGTAGGCGGCGTGGCCGGTGTGGAAGGCGAGGTAGGCCTTGAGATGGGGGAGGACGTCTACCCAGAGCCAGGGCCAGCCCATCCAGAAGACGGCGGGGCCGATGAGCACGAGGGCGACGACGGGCTTCGCCCAGCGGCGGCGGTAGTAGGCGAGCCCCCATGGGAGGAGGAGAATCGGCAGGAAGAAGGCATTGAGCTTCGACATGAGGGCGAAGCCGAAGGCGAGCCCGGCCAGCACCGCCCAGGCCCACGAGTTGCGCCTGAGCGCTTGCGCGGTGAGCGCGACCGTGATGAAGAACCAGCAGGCAACGGGCATGTCGAGGGCGACGAAGTGCGCGTGTGCCACGATGCGCGGCAAGACGGCGAACGCCAGCGCGCCGAAGAGCGCGCCCCGGCGTCCCCATACTCCCCGCGCGAACAGGTAGATGGCGCAGACGGTGAGCGCGAACCAGAGCGCGCTGGGCAGCCGCATCGCCGCCAGGCCCGGCAGCGCGTCCCCGAGCCAGCGCTGCGCGAACCCCGATGAGCACTTCTGAAGCGGCGGGTGCTCGTGGTTGAGGCTCCAGACGGCGTCGATCTCTACTTTGTCGAACGCGCTGCGGTCTGCGCGGAAGACGCGCGCCCACCACTCCGCATATCGGATGCCGGCCGAGGCGTAGTGCGGCTCGTCGTAGGTCGGGCCGTAGTCGTTGGCAGTGACGAGTATCGCGGCGAAGGTCGATAGGAAGAGAGCGGCGACCAGCGCCCACTCGAGCGCGGAGATGCGAGGGCGAGCGCTCATGGGAGCCGCCTGAGCTTCCACGGCAGCGCCAGCGCCTCCGTCACGATGCCGCCCGACATCTTGGACTTCCCCGCCCGCCGCTCGGTGAAGATGATGGGCACCTCCACGACGCGGCAGCCCGCGGCCGCGGCCCGCACCGCCATCTCGATCTGAAAGCCATAGCCGCGGGTCTTGACCGCCTCCAGGTCGATCGCCTCCAGCGCCCCCCGCCGCCACATCCTGAACCCCGCCGTCAGGTCGCGCACCTCCGCCCCCAGGACCAGGCGCACATAGGCGTTTCCCCATCTGCTCAGCAGCCGCCTCCTTAGACCCCACCCTTGCGTGCCCCCTCCGGGCACATAGCGCGACCCAATTGCCAGCTCCGCCTCCGCCAGCGCCTCCAGCAGGCGCGGCAGGTCGGCTGGATTGTGAGAGAAATCCGCGTCGATCTGTCCGATGAAATGGACCTCGGGGCGCTGGAGCGCCTCCCCAAAGGCGGCCAGGTAAGCCGGGCCGAGCCCCTGCTTCTCGGGCCTGTGGAGGACCGTGACCCGCGGCTCCCGCGCCGCGATCCCATCCGCCAGCTCGCCCGTCCCGTCAGGCGATCCGTCGTCGGCGATCAGCAGATTCCACGCGCCCGGCAGTCCCAGAATCGCCTCGGCGATCTGCGGCAGCAGCTCCCGCTCGTTGTACGTCGGGATGACCACCAGCGCCTTGCCCGGGTCCGGCCTGGACGACTCCTCGGTTGATCGCGGTCCTGACAAAAGCCCACTCCTCTGCTACAATAGCTCCGCCCTTCATGCGGATACTTGCTATCACCCCGAGCTTCTATCCTTCCATCGGCGGAGTTGAGACGCACGTTCGCCGCGTCTCAGAGTGCCTCCGCGAGCGGGGGCACGAGGTCACCGTGCTGACCCACGCCGAAGCGCCCTCTCGGGAACAGCTTGGCTCGCTCCGCCTCCACCGGCTGCCGCGCACCAGCTTCCTCAAAGCGTGGCGCGCCGCCCGCCCCCACATCGCGGCCGCCGATATTGTACACTGCCACGATGCCTACAGCTTCCTCCACTTCTATTCGCCCTCCTGCTGGCTGCCGCCTCGCCGGCCGGTGTTTGCGACCTTCCACGGGTATGAGGGATATCCCATTCCGGCGGAGGCGATACGCCGCCGTCACTTCGTCCGTCGGCACGTGATCAATTGCCTCTGCATGGGCGAGTTCATCTGCCGCCACTATCGCACTCCCTGCTTCGCCGTGTCCTATGGCGGGGTCGATCCAGTGCCGGAGCCGCCGCCCCTTCCGGAGGAGCCGTCCGCCGTTTTCCTTGGGCGGCTCGCGGAAGATACGTCGCTCATGCTCTACCTCGACGCGCTCGTCGCCCTCCGAGAGGAATATGGAAAGCGACTTCATCTGACTGTGGCCGGGGAGGGGCCGCTCCGGCCGCTTGCGGAGAAGTACGTCGAGGCGCAAGGGCTGTGGGTGAAGTTCGTCGGCGCAGTCTCCGATCCGGTGCCGCTGCTGGCGGAGGCGAGCTTTGCCTTCGTCTCGGGGTATCTTGCCATCTGGCAGGCGCTGGCCTACGGGCGGCTCGCGTTCGCGGTGTACGAGAACGAGCTGAAGCGGGATTACCTCGTGACCTTCCCGAAGGTCGACAAGGTCCTCGTGATCTCGAGCAACGCGAGTCATCTGGCGGGGGCGCTGAACGAGCGCCTCTCGAATCCATCGACGGGGAGGGAGATGCGCAAGGCGGGCGCGCTCCTCGCCGCCGGAAATTCCTGGGATCGGGTGGCGGACCTCTACCTTGACATGTACCGCGCCCACGGATTCGAGTGAGATGCCCAAGCGCACCGTCTCCCTCATCACAACCCTCTACAACGAAGCGGACAGCATCCGCGCCTTCATCCAGTCGGTTATCGACCAGAGCCGGGAGCCGGACGAGATCATCGTCTGCGATGCGGGCTCGACGGACGGCACCGTCAGGATCGTGCGGGAGTACATCGAGGAGGGCTTCCCCGCGCGGCTCATCATCGAGAAGGGCGCGAACCGCTCCCGGGGCCGGAACCGCGCCATCGAGGAGGCGAAGGGCGAGATCATCGCCGGTATCGACGGGGGCTGCGCGGCCGCTCGCGACTGGCTTTCCCGACTGGTCGCGCCCTTCGAGTCCGACGATCCGCCGGACGTCGTGGCCGGCTACTACGAGCCCGATACCGACACCGCCCTCGAAGACGCCATCGCCGTCGCCACCGTCCCCGACGCCTCCGAGGTGGATCCGGAGACGTTCCTGCCCTCCGGGCGGTCGGTCGCCTTCCGGCGGGATGCCTGGGAGCGCGTCGGCGGCTATCCGGAATACGTGGACTACGCCGAGGACACCGACTTCGGCCTCCGCCTGAAGGCCGCCGGCTTCCGCTTTCAGTTCGTTCCTGAGGCGTTCGTGCGCTGGCGGATGCAGGCGGACCTGTGGAGCGTCTTCCGCCAGTTCTTCCGCTACTCCCGCAGCGACGGCGAGCTCGGCCACTGGTTCCTCCATTACCGCAAGGCCTATCTCGGCGTGCTGTTGATGGTCGCGCTCTTCCTCATGAGCCTTTCCGGGTCCAAGGCCGCCCCCTTCCTGTTCGTTGGGCTGCTGATCGCCTACTGGGCTCGCTACACCGCCCGCGCCCTGCGCCGGGGGGCCGACTGGTACGCCTCCCTGATCGCGCCGGGCGTCTCGGCGACCGTCGATGTGGCCCACCTCATCGGCTACTCGCTGGGGTATCTGCGCCACCGGCCGCGACCCCGCCGCCTCCCGACGGGCCGGCCTCTCCGCGTCGCGCAGGTGACGTACACCTACAGGCCCATCGCGGGCGGCGCGGATGTCTATGCTGCTCAGCTCGCCGACCTCATCACCGCCGCCGGCCACGAGCACTGCGTATACCAGCGCCTCGCCGATACGAATGCCGAGGACGCTCGCTTCATCCGCAACCCATGGCGCGGAATGCCGCTCGAGTTCTGGACGCAGGCCTTGGCGCTCTTCCGCCATCGCAAGGAGCTGCTCTCCCACGACGTCATCATCTGTCATTACCCGCACTACTTGCTCGCCATCGATCTCATGAGCTTCTTCGCCCGGCGGCCCCTGAGGATCGGCGTCTCCCACGGCGTCTTCTGGGACGACGCGCCGGGGTCGCCGAAGAGCTTCGTGAAGGCCTGGCTCACGAAGCTGGCCTTTCGGCGCGCCCATCTCTACGTCGCCAACGACTCCCACTTCCTCCGCGCCATGGGCCTCCAGCTCGAACCGCGGCAGGGGATGTACGCGCGCATCTCTCCGGGCGTGTGGTTCATCCCCAATGGCGTTGACCCCGGGAAGTTCAAGCCGACGGACCCGGTCCCTGAGATCCGCGACCGAAACGCCATTCTGGTGCCGCGCCATCTGTTCCGAAACAGGGGCATTCACCTTGCCATCGAGGCCTTCGCGCAGTTCCATCCGTTCCGCCCGGAGACGACATTGTTCCTCGTCGGGGGCGGCGGCCAGGCCGAATACGTCGAGTCACTTCGGCGCGAAGTCGAGGCACGCGGCCTCAAGAAGTCCGTCATCTTCTACGGATCCGTACCCCACGCCAAACTGTCTGCAATCTACTCCAGCGCCCAGCTAACCCTCATTCCGTCCCTTTGCGGCGAGGGCACCTCCCTCTCCGCCCTCGAAAGCATGGCCTGCGGCACCGCGACGATCTGCACCTACGTCGCCGGCCTGCGCGACCTTCCGGGGCCGCACTGTCTTCCTATAGTGTCGAGCCTGGTCGAAGTGATGGAGACGGTCTACCGGGGCCGGTCAGGAGTGGGGGAGGAGCAGCAGGAAATCGCCGTCGCCGTCTACTCCATCGACCGCTGGCGGGAGAGCTGGAGAGAGGCGCTGAAGGGCGTAGGGGTGAGAACCACAGGGAAGGTAGGCTTACTAGGAGGGGGACTCACGTGATCCAACCCACGCCGCCACGAGCGACACTAACCGACGAGCCGGAAGGGCTCCGGATCACTATCCCCGCGTGCCGTCACTGGGGTCTCATCGTGTTCCTGGGTATCTGGCTTTGCGGGTGGGCGATCGGGGAGATCGCAGTTCCGCTGACCTTCCTCCGCTACGCGGCTCCTTGGGGCCTACGTGCGTTCATCCTCGTCTGGCTCCTGCTCTGGACGGTGATCGGTCTGAGTCTTGGTTACGTCTGGATCTGGACTGTCTCCGGACGCGAAGTGCTTCTCGTCGACGGGAAGGACCTTGGAGTGAGTAGAAGGTCGTGGATCAGCGGTCGGACGAGACGGTTCCCGATGGCGGAGATCGGGGGCCTGAGGGTCGACCCGATGCCACTCTATCCCTTCTTCGAGTGGTGGCGGTTCACGGCGAGTCTGTGGGCGGTCACTGGCGGGCATATCCGGTTCGACTACGCGGCCAAGACCTATCGTCTTGGCCGCGGCATCGATGAAGCGGAGGCCAAGATGGTTGTCTCGCGAATTCTCGAACGATTCCCCTCGCTTGATCAGGAGAGCTAGCCGTGCCGCTCGATCCTCCGCCTGGAGGCGAGAAGATGATCCAGCCCGCGGCCCCGCGCGCCGTCATCACCAGCGAACCTGATCGGATGACGATTGCCATCCCATCGCGACGAAGCCTGATAGTGGTCTTGATGCTCGGTATCTGGTGCGCGGCGTGGGTCGCTGCTGCATTCTCCTCTGTGGCCTCAGACGATTACCCGTTCGGCTCCTCAACCACCGGGGTAGCTGCCTTCGCGTGCTTCTGGGCGCTCTCGTTCGCAATGGTTCTTTACGCCCTCCACCGGGTCTTGTCCGGTGGCGAGGTGATTGCAGTCGACAGCGCCACGCTGACGGTCTCCCCGCTTCTGGTCCCGTTCAGCCGCCGCAAGACGTTCGATGTCGCTCATGTTCGCGATCTACGCGCGACTCCTGTCTCAGTCGATCTGCTGCACGTCATCTTCTTGTCGGGTATGTATTTCCCCGGACTGGTCGGCGGCCACATCGCCTTCGACTACGGCGCCAAGACCTACCGCTTTGGCGCCGGGGTCGATGAGGCCGAGGCGAAGCAGATCGTAAAGCAGATCATCGAACGCTATCCCAGCCTCGCTCCGGATAACGCATGAACCTGCGAAACTCTTTGCCAGACGAGATCTCCTCCCGCCGGCGCGTCCTCCTCGCCCTAGACCACGAGCCCACCGACCGCGTCCCCATGACCTTCGCTTACGCCGGCATCGAGCGGCCCGTTCAGGAGGCGCTCGCCCGTGACCTCGGTCTCGCCTCGTCCGATGATGTCTACGCGCACTTCGACTGCTACGAAGACATCGCCCTCGTCGGCCCGAGCTTCCGCGGCATCGACCCCGATTATCGCGGGCCGACCGTCTGGCGCTCCGACGCCGGCTATGATGACATTTGGGGGTGCCGGTGGGAGCCTATCGACGCCGGCCGGCCGCCCTATGACATCTCCCGTCAGCCTCTTTCAGAGATCGGCGATGCCGCCGACCTCGACCGCCACCCGTGGCCCCAACTCGACTGGTGGGACTGGGACGCCATTGCCGAGCGCATAGCGCACGCCCGAGACGGCAAGGACTACGCCCTCTGCATGCACTCCGGCAACCTCTGGGAGCGCGCCTGGTGGATGCGCGGCTTCGAGCGCAGCCTCTACGACATGATCGATAACCCCGACCTGCACCACGCCTTGATGGAGCGCATCACGACGGTCTACCTCGACGTCACAAAACGCATTCTCGAGATCGCCGACGGTGCCATCGGCCTCGCCTTCACCGCCGACGACATCGCCGGCCAGGACGGCCTGCTGCTTTCGCTCCCCATGTGGGAGCAGAACATCAAGCCGTATCACGTCCGCCTCATGGACCTCATCCACGACTTCGGCGTGAAGGTCGTCTACCACTCCGACGGGAACATCATGCCCGCCGTCGCCGGACTCATAGACATGGGCGTCGACGTCCTCCAGGCACTTCAGTTCAGCGCCCGCGGCATGGACCCCGTCGCCCTCAAGGACACCTACGGCGACCGCCTCTGCTTCCAGGGTGGCATCAGCGTACAGACCACGCTGCCATTCGGCACGGTAGAGGACGTCCGCCGGGAGGTCCGAGACCGCATCCAGGTCCTCGGCCGCGGTGGCGGCTACATACTCAGCCCCTCCCACACCATCATGCCCGGGACCCCGCCCGAGAACGTCATCGCCATGCTCGAGACCGCCGCCTCCACCCCCGTCCCGGCCGGCTGACCTCACACGCGCCGGCCCCCCGCCTCCCGGCAGGGGGCCTCGTCGCTGCGCCTCTGCGTGCAGCTTCACCGGTTCGGCAGGAGCCTTGGTCGCCTCTCGCGACTTGCCTCCTGCCAATCCCTACATCTTCAGTATCTTATCCAGCGCCAGCGCCGTATTCGCCAGCCGCGTCTCCGGCGCATGGGTGTAGTACGGGATCATCTCCGCGATGAGGAAGTCGTCGTACCCGACCTCCTTCAGCGCCTTCATCACCTCGGGCCAGTTCACATCGCCTTCCAGCAGATCGACGAACCCATCGATCGTCCCGACCGCCTTCCGGAAGTCCTTGACGTGCACCTTCTTGATGCGGTTGCCCAGAATCCGAATCCACTGCTCCGGGAATCCCAGCGCCAGGATGTTCCCGACATCGAAGAACCACCCGACGTACTCGCTCCCGATCGTGTCCACGAAATCCCGCGCCTCCACCGGGCTCATGAACATCTTGTTCCAGACGTTCTCGATCCCGATGGCGACCTTGTTCTTCTCGGCGACCGGCGCCAGCTCTTTCATCGCCTTCTCCACCCGCTCGAGCGCCACGTCGTACTGGACGATCTCGCCCTCGGGCAGAAAGAACGTCTCCACCGACCCCGGCACCACCAGAATCCCCGTCGCCCCGAGCTGGCTGGCGATCTCCAAGCATCGGGTGACGATCCGCTTCCCCTCCTTCACCCTCGCCGGATCGCTCGACGTCAACTGATTGTCCCACAGCGCCCCGCACGTCACCGAGGCCGCCGCCAACCCCGCGCTGTCCAGCGTCTTCTTGAACTTCGCCACATCGCTCTCGCTCATATCGAGGCTGAGCGGCCCCCCCGGAAAGACGCACACCTCCATCCCCTCGTACCCCAGCGCTTTCGCCTCCTTCACCGCCGCGGCGAAGTCCTTTGTCCCGTCGAGCCCGCCGGGGAATGACCAGTAATTGATGGCTTTTCTCACCGCTACCCTCCTCCCTGTCTCAGTGCTCCGTCGGGCTCGCTATTCGCTGACGCAGCGCGCAGCACCTCTCACAGGAGCGGCCGCAGTCGACGGCGAAACTGCACACCTGCGCCGATGCCGGCAGCCCGCAGGCGCCTTTGGCTCCCCGGTGCTCGGACAGTGAGGCCCTTATGAACGCGTCGCCCGTGAAGGTAGGAGACCATGTCACCCTACCCCTCGACTCCCTCGCCGTCGGCGGGGAGACCGTCGGGCGGCATGAGGGGATGGCCGTCTTCGCCCTCTTCGGCTGCCCGGGCGACACCGCCGAAGTCGAGATCACGGAGGTCGCGCGCAGCTTCGCTCGAGGAATCGTTCGCCGGGTGGTCAGCCCGTCCCCCGACCGGGTCGAGACCCCCTGCCCGCACTTCGGCGACTGCGGCGGCTGCCAGATTCAGCACATCTCCTACCAGGCCCAGCTCCGCCACAAGACCGCCATGGTGCGGGACTCGCTGGCCCGGATCGGCGGCCTCACCGGCGTTGAGGTCGCCGATGCTTGGGGGATGGAAAACCCGTGGTTCTACCGCAATCGGGCGGAGTACCACGCGCAGATGACGAGCAGCGGTGATGTCATACTCGGTTTCTCCCGCCACCACACGCACGAGGTCATCGGTCTGACGGAATGCCGGCTCCAGCACCCGCTGTCCGAGCGCATCCGGCAGGCGGTAGTGCAGCTTATGGCGCGGGTGGCGCAGAGCCCGGTAGAGCGCGCCGCGCTGCTTGGGGTCGAGACTCTCGTTTCGTTTGCGTCGGGGAAAGGCATTGCTACGCTCGTCTGCGACGGCCGCCCCCCCTTCGTCGAGTCGCTGGCACAGGGGCTCGTCGAGCAGGTGCCTGCCCTGGCGGGCGTGCTCGCCGCCCGGCGCCGGGGGCGGACGCCGCACCGCTCGCCGGGCGAGGTGATCGTGGGCGAGGAGCACATCGTGGAGGAGATCGGGAGCGGAAGGTATCGGGTATCCGCCGACTCGTTCTTCCAGAGCAGCCCCGCACAGGCCGCGAGAGCAGTGGAGCTGGTCAAGCAGTGGAGCGAGGTAGGGGAGGGCGAGGTGGTGCTCGACCTCTACAGCGGCGTCGGGACCTTTCTACTGCCCCTCGCCCAATCCGCGAGGCGAGCCATCGGCGTCGAGGAAAGCGCCGCGGCCGTGCGCGACGCCAACGCGAATCTACGTCGGTGGCGGGCGCACAACGTGAAGCTGTGGGAGCGCAAGGTGGAGCGCATTCTGCCCAGGTGGGCCGATCAGGGGCGCAAGGCTGACGTCGTAATCCTCGACCCGCCCCGCAAAGGCTGCGGGCCCGTCGTCCTCGCCCACGTCGCTAGGCTCCAGCCCCGCCGCATCGTGTTGGTCTCGTGCCACCCCGCCACGCTGGCTCGCGACTTAAAGAACCTGTCCGAGCACGGCTACGCCTGCCGCCGCCTCCAGCCCATCGACATGTTCCCCCAGACCTGGCACATAGAGACGGTGGCGGTGTGCGAGGGAGCCCAGGCCTGAGCGATCCGCGGCTTCGGCTCAGAGCCGGTAGTCGTGGATTGCTTCGTACATGGCGACGATGTTCGCGACGGGTGTGTCCCCGATGAGACTCTGATCCGGCCCCGCGATGTACCCCGAAGGCCCGAGCGCCTCGATCGTCTCCGTCACCTCCGCCCGCACTTGCTCCGGCGTGCCGTGCGGCAGCGTCGTCTGGCTGCTCACCCCTCCGTGAAAGGCGATCTTCCCCTTGTAGCGCTCGGCCAGGAGCTTCGGTCCCATGTCGTGGGCCGATACCTGCACCGGGTCCAGCACATCGATCCCGCACTCGATCAGGTCCGGTATGATCTCGCTCACCGCGCCGCAGGTATGGTACATCACCCTCAGCCCGAATCCCTTCGCGTGCTGCGCCAGCCGCGTGAGGCTCGGCTTGAACAACCGCCGGAAGTGCTCCCGGCTGATGAAGAGCGACCGCTGCGTGCCGAAGTCGCTGCCGAAGAAGAAGACGTCGACGGAGTCGGCGGCGGCCGAGAACAACGCTTCGTTCGCGGCGATGAAGAAGTCGGTCTCCCGTTCGACCACGCGCGCGACCAGGTCCGGATGCTCGGCCATTGCCAGCAGAAACTTCGCCTCTCCCATGTTCTGGCGCGCCCACGTGAACACGCTCGACCACACGCCGCCCAGCACTGCCAATCCGGTCTCCCTCGCCTCCGCGAGCTGCCGCGCGGCGGCCGCCACATCCAGCGCCTCCGCCCCCGGCCACGCCAGCGCCTCCACATCGTCAACCGTCTCCACTCTGCTCAGGTCCGGCAGCGCGTTGAAGACGCTGTAGATGCTCACCTGGATCGTGTCCGCGCCGAAGTGCCGCGTGATCGCGAGCGCGCTGTCGAGTCCGAGAGCATCCATCAGCCGTTCCCGCACTTCCTCCTCCGCCGCGAAGAAGCACGGTATCCGGTCCACCTCCCGGTGCTCGATCGCCCGCAGCACCCGCTCTCGACTGCCGAGCTCGTGTCCCACTCTCAACCCTCCTCGCCCCCAACCTCAGAGCCCTCGCCGGCCGTGGTCACCACCTCGCTCCACCCGGCCCCTCGCCACGTCCCCCGCAGCCGCCAGGCTTTCACCATCATCCGTACCCCCGCGACCACGGGAATCAGCGACAACGCCAACCAGATCGACAGCATCGGCCGCGCCAGCCACCCAAGTTCCGCCCCGTAGCGCGGGTGCAGGGCAGGCCAGAACCAACCCAACCACCCGAGAGCCAGCACCACCATCCCCACCCAGACCAGCCCGGAAGCTGACTTCCTCCGCATCAGCCGCCACAGCCCCCGCCCCCAGATCCACACCCAGTCGGGGTAGAGCAGCGTTCGGTAGACTCCGACAGGCTCCCCGCACCTGTGGCAGCGATACGCCAGGGGGTGATACCGCTGGGTGCACTCCGGGCAGATCGGCAGCGCCTCCGGCGCGATGACATCGGACGGCTCAAGCTCCGGCGGCGGCCCTGCAATTCTTCGCCACTCGCTCCTCAACGACCGTCCGAAGGCGGCCCATGGCGAAACGCCCAGCGGCTTAACCTCACTGTCATCAGACTGGTCCACGGCTCCCCCCTGAGTAGCTGCGCTGCTACACCCCTCCCACAAACGCCCACACCGAGTCGTTCGCCCCCGGCAGCCCCTCGTGCCCGAAGTCGGGGTAGAGGATCATGTCCTTCTTCGACGCGATCTTGTTATAGGCCGCGAACTGCGTTGACGGCGGGCAGATCATGTCCATCAGCGCCGTCTGCATAAGGACCTTTCCCTTGATGCGCGGGGCGAGGTGCTGCACGTCGATGTATCCGAGCCTCGTGAACACCTCCTGCTCCCGCTCGTGCCTCGGGTCGAACAGCCGGAAGTACATGGTCAGCTCTTCGTAAGCGGTCTCCGCGAGGTTCATCTCCCACACTCGCTGATAGTCACACAGGAACGGATACATCGAAGCCGCCCGCGCGATCCGCGGTTCGAGCGCGGCACACGCGAGCGTGAGCCCTCCGCCCTGCGAGCCCCCCGTCGCCGCCACCCGCTTCTCGTCCACCTCCGGCATCCCCATCACGATCCCCGCCAGTTGAGCCGTGTCCAGGAAGATCTGCCGGAACAGCAGCTTCTCCGGCGCGTCGTCGAGCCCCCGGATGATATGCCCGCGCAGCGTGTTGCCGGACACCCGACCCGTATCCTCGGACAGCCCCCCTTGCCCCCGGCAGTCCAACGCCGCCACCGAAAATCCCTGGGCCACGTAGTTCAGCTTATCCGCCCAGTCGCCGCTGCTCCCCGAGTAGCCATGGAACATGAGCACCGCCGGATGCGGGTCCGACGCGCCCTTCGGCCGAAGATACTTCGCGTGCACCCGCGCCCCACCCACCCCAGTGAAGTACAGCTCGAAGCCCTCCGCAAAATCCGCGCGCAGATCGTGAGGGATCAGCTCGACCTGGGCGTCGAGCGACCGCATCTCCTCCAGCCCCCCATCCCAATACGCATCGAAATCGGCCGGACGCGGGTTCCGGCCGAGGTAGCTCTTCATCTCCTCCAGCGGCATCTCGAAAACAGGCATTCGTAACTCCTCTGCGGGTCTCAGATGTGGAAAGACGGCCGGCCTCTTGTTCGCCGGCCACCCCGCCTCCGTCCTGCCGTTCGTTCGATGCGCGACCTCTTCCGCCCCACCATCAGCTTGTCGTACAGCGCCTCGTTGCTTCGGTAGCTTGCTGCCGAAGCCCAGGTTCGCCTCAAGCCTACTGGGTCTTCGTTGCTTCGGAAGCTTGTGGCTGGGCCTGCCAGGGGCAGGCCTCCATTCCGGCTCGAAGAGCTCACGGGCCTGCGAAACCCTCTCCCGCGCCCTCCGCCGCCTGCGCGACCGCGGCCTCATCCGCGTGGACGGCCAACGCATCGCGGTCCTCGACCGAAGCTCTCTCCAGCGCCTGGCCGCGGGCCTCTCCTGACGGCCCTTTCGCGCCGTTCGATCGATATTCCCCACACCTTGACCTGCGTCAAAGCCCTTTGCGCCCGACCTGCGGTATCCTCTGAGTGACGAACTCGAAACGAGGAGGACGGACATGGCACGAGTGCGCACCATCATCCACATCGACGAAGAGAAGTGCAACGGCTGCGGGCAATGCGCCATCGCCTGCGCCGAGGGCGCGATCCAGATCGTCGAGGGCAAGGCGAAGCTGGTGAGCGAGCTCTACTGCGACGGCCTCGGCGCCTGCATCGGCGAGTGCCCCACCGGCGCGCTGTGGACGGAGGAGCGGGAGGCGGAGGACTACGACGTCGAAGCGACGCGGAACCACCTCAAACAGATCGGCCGCGACCCCAGCGCCGCCCACGACCCGAACGCCGAGCACGAGCACACCCCGGCGCAGACACAGAGAACCCTCGCCTGCGGCTGCCCCGGCACCGCTGCCCGCGCCTTCACACCGGCCGCGGAGCAGGGGAGGACCGGCCAGCCCTCCGCCCTCGGACAGTGGCCCGTCCAGCTCGCCCTCGTCCCTCCGGACGCGCCCTACTTCCAGGGCGCAGACCTGTTGGTGACCGCCGACTGCGTGCCCTTCGCCTACGCCGATTACCACGCGGATCTACTCGCGGGCAAGGCGGTCGTGGTCGGGTGCCCGAAGCTCGACGATGCCCGGTTCTATGCGGACAAGCTCGCCGCGATCTTGTCTACTTCAGATATCCACTCCCTCACCGTCGCCATCATGGAGGTCCCCTGCTGCGGCGGACTGGCGAGCGTCGTGCAGCGCGCGCTGGAGCAGTCCGGCAAGGATATCCCCGTCGAGGTCGTCACCATCGGCGTGCGCGGGGAGAAGAAGCAGCCCGCCCCCGTTTGATGTCGGCTAGGGCGTGACGCGAAACCGGGCTCCGCCGCGTCGGCGGAGCCCGGTCTTCGTCTGTCGGTCCGATGTTGGTTCACTCGGACGGCTACTCCCAGTCAAACCATCCATAGGGATAGATGTACTGGATCTCCAATTGCGTCGCCGTGACGTCGACGATCCGGATGAGGGCGTACCGTCCTTCCCGAGTCTTCACGACGGCCGTTTCCTCACTTGCGTCGAAACCCACGCTCAGGAGGGTCGCTTCGGTCCACCACACGTCTCCCCAGACGTCCCACTCCGGGGGCAGGAAGGTCGAGTACTCTCGGATCGTCCCAAAGTCGTACTCGCCGTGCCCGATGTACCGCGATATTCCGCCGGCGTCGAAGCTCTGCATGAGAGCGTTCGCCGATCCGTAGTAGAGGAACTTGAGATCCTGCTCCTCCGGCTGGGCGACGTTCGTCCCGGCGCTGAAATCAAAGCCGACGCCCGCCCCCTGGCTGACGAAGTCGGTGACGGGAGCGACCGCGGGGATGGTGTCGGGGGTCGTCGCTCCAAGGATCGTCGCCCCCATCAGCTCCTCCCACTCTCCTTCGCCGACTTCGTATTGTCGGACCATGCCAATCCCGCGCGCCAGCCAACCGTAGCTGACGATGGGATCCAGGCCCGGCGGCTGGACCGCCCACCGAATCAGCAGGCAATCCGGGAACCGACCGGCCGGTGTCGTGATCGGACCGGCCGCGACGATCTCCCATGAGCCATCCATAGATCCTGCGTTTTCCCAATGGTCGACGGCCCACACGTATAGAGTCGAGGTGCCGGTCCCAGAGTCGCCGACGCCGTAGCCGTTCGGAATGAACAGCGGCGGGTTCGCCACCATCGGTCCGTCGGACGGATCCACGAAGCCGTACCGCGCCACGCCGTCGGCTCGCACTGCGACGAGGTCCGATCCCTCGAATCCTTCGCTGCCGTACCAGCTCATCTTATACACGGTCTCCGATATGCCGAGCCCGCCGAGGAACTGGGTCCCATCCACGACCAACATACTCGCTCCGTACCATCCCTCGCCGAGGTGCTCGACCGCCCACTGGTCGCTCATGTTGACCGGGAAATAGTCGGTCACGTCGTACACGCCGTCGGTGACCGGATAGACCTGCTCGCCGATCTGCGCCGAGGTAAGCGTGTCGGCGACCGTGTCGAACATCTCGCTCACGACCCCAATGCCTCGGGCGAACCACTCCGTCTTAGTCTGGGCGGCGCCCGTCGGCATCCCTGGCAGGTGGAGACTATAGGTGATCTTCATGCAGTCGGTGAAGAACCCGGCCTGCGTAGACACCGCTTCAATGCCGTCGAACGTGTACTCGAAGTCCGCATCGCCTTCATACGACCCGTTCTCAGAGTAGGCCGACGTCTGGCTGCCGCCATCGCCCACCGCCAGTTCGTTTGCAATGGTCAACGGCGGGTCGAAGCGGTAGGACCAGCCGGCTATGCCTCCGTCCTTGCCAAGGTAGTGGAGCCCCGTCGCGTCGGTGCGCAGGTAGCGCGTGTACCCGTCAACCACGAGATCCTGCACCGCCGCCCAGTCATATCCCCCATACGGGTACGGCGTGCCGCCAATCAGGCGCCCTATGCCTATCTCGTAATCCCACTCATTCCCAACCGTCAGATCGAGATAGTCCGTGATGTCGAACGTCCGCCCGGCCGTCGGATGCTCCACACCCCCGACGCTCGCCGAGGTGAGCTGCCGCCACCAAGTGTCGCCGAACGGCCGCGAATCCTCCTTCACCACCCCGACGCCCAGGGCCAGCCACATGTACACGGGTTCGGGCTCCTCGCCCGGTCCTCCAGTCGCGATCCGGAGTTTGACGCAGTTCTCGAAGGTGCCGGCCGGTACGGTCAGCGGCCCGGCGCCGACGACCGCCCACTCGAAGGTGGCCGTTCCCTGCGCGATTCCGTCCAGATATACCTGAGTGCTCTCTGTGCCGGAGTCCCCCACCGACGCCGAGACAGGCAGCGCTATCGGCGGAGAGAATGACGTCACACTGCCGCTATCGCTGTCGTACTCGCCGACGAAGGCGACGGCATCGTCGATGATGGTGAAGTACATGCGGTCCGGCTCCTCTATCGCCGGCCCTTCGCTGATGCGCGCCGCCTCGATTCCGTCCACGTCGTCCACGCCCGTGACCTGGTCGATGCTCTCCCCGTCCGATCCCGAGTACACCCACGTGCTGCCCACATCGAGGGGCCGGTAGCGCGCCAGCTCGAAGGGGCCGCTGTTGGACGGATACTGCGTTCCGTCCACATCGGCCGCGATCAGCACCTCCCAGTCGTCTCCGCCGAAGGCGCCCGAGTCCATCTTCACAACCCCTACGCCCTCCGCCGCCCAGACGTAGAACTCATCGGGGTTGCCGCTCGTATACACCATCAGGTGCAGCTTCATACAGTCCTCGAACGTCCCCGCCGGCACCGTCACCGTCTCTACACCCACGAACTCCCAGTTGAACGCAACTGCACCCAGCCCGGTCTCCTCGCCAAGATAGGCCGTTGACATCTGGTTGCCGGAGTCTCCGGGGTCCAGACCGTTCGGAATGAGCAGCGCCGGACTGAAGCTGATCGTCCCCTCCGCCGCCTCGTAGCGGCCGCCGAGGTACAGCCCTTCGGGCTGCGGCAGCCAGTACTCGATTGATCCATCTTCGTCAGAGGCCAGGCCTGCGTACACCACGCCGTGCAGCTCTTCCGTGCCGGAAATGCTCTTGCTGTACACGCCGTCCGGCCCTTCGTACCCCCAGCTATCGCTGCCGCCCAGGGGAAAGCGCGCCGTGATGTAGTACGGCCGCGGCGGGGTTGGAAGGCCGAACGCGCGACAGAGATAGGCCGCCATTTGGTCTCGAGAGCACGCGATCTGCGGGTAGTACAGCCCGTCGGGATACCCAAGCGTGACCTCTTCGGCCGCAATGTACTCCACGTAGGGATAGCACCACGCGTTCTCCGTCTCGGTCACGTCGGGGAACCGGGGAGCGCCGCTCGGACTTGGCACGTACTGGTCGCCCCCGCACATCGCCCGCGCCATGAACGCCGCCATCTGCCCCCGCGTCACCTCCCACTCGGGGTGGCAGAGATCGTCGTCATAGCCGGCGATGACCCCCGCATCTACCGCGTACTCGACGTACTTGTAGGCCCAGTACGGCTCTGTTCCACTCTCCCCGCACCCCGTGTTCGGCACGTCATCGAAGGTGGCGACCTCGGGCCCTGCGGGGGACGTAGGAGTCCCCTCCGCACATCGCCCTCGCGATGAAGACCGCCATCTGAGCGCGCGAGACGACCGTCCCGGGCCGATACAATCCGTCATCGAACCCCGCGGAGACCTCGGCGTCGGTCACGCCCTGAATGTAGTTCCACGCCCAGTGCCACTTGGGAACATCCAGATACTCCGCGGCCGGCGCGGGGGCCGCCGCCGCCAAGCCCACCAAGGCCAGCAAGCATAGAACTGCCGCGCGAAGATTGATCCGCACAGTCATGGTGCACCCCCTGATGATGATGAGAACGCCCTCAGAGGGTGTTCACCACATCCGGACGCACGCATTCCGACGGTTGCTTCCCCTCGGGCGGAGCGATTTTGGTAAAGCGCCTCGCGCGCCTGGGGTGCTTATCTGAACAGGGAGTAGGGATCGAGTGTGAAACTCACGTGGTATGGCACAGACGCGGACTAGCTTGAAGATCACCGGCATGGACTGCGCCGCCTGCGCGACGAGGGTGGAACAGGCGCTGCGGGAGACGGAGGGGGTGGCCGAGGCAAACGTGAACTTCGCCACGGAAGAGGCCGGCTTGGTCTTCGATGAAGACCTGCTGAACCTCCAGGACCTCTCGCGAGTCGTCGCATCGGCCGGCTACGGAGTGGTGCTCCCGGGCGCGGAGGACGAAGAGCGAACCGCCCGCGAAAGAGAGCTTCGCACCCTCCGCCGGAAGCTGTGGTTCTCGCTGGCCGCCACCGCGCTCATCATGGCCGGCATGCATATGGTGAAGCTCCCGATCTGGGTATTGCTCGCTCTTGCGACTCCCGTGCAGTTCTGGTCCGGTTGGCAGTTCTACCGAGGCGCCTGGGCCGCCCTCCGCGGCCGTTTCGCCGACATGAACACCCTCATCGCCGTCGGCACCTCCGCCGCCTACGTCTACAGCCTCGTCGTCACCCTCGCCCCGAACCTGCTCGCCCGCGTCGGAGCCGAGCGGCACGTGTACTACGACACCTCCGCCATGATCATCACCCTGATCCTGTTGGGTCGAATGCTGGAGGCGCGGGCGCGGGGGCGCGCGTCGGAAGCCATCCGGAGGCTCATGGGGCTCCAGCCGAACACGGCGCGGGTGGTCCGGCAGGGGGAGGAGGTGGAGATTCCAGTCGAGGAGGTGGCCGTCGGCGATCTCGTGCTCGTCCGCCCCGGCGAGCGCATGCCGGTGGACGGTGAGATCATCGAGGGCGAGTCGGCGGTAGACGAGAGCATGGTGACCGGCGAGAGCATGCCGGTTGACAAGGGGCCGGGCGACCTCGTCGTCGGCGGGACGGTGAACCAGAGCGGCGCCTTCCGGTTCCAGGCCTCGCGAGTGGGAGCGGAGACGGTGCTGGCCCAGATCATCCGGCTCGTGCGCGAGGCACAGATGACCAAGGCGCCGATTCAACGCCTCGCCGATAAGGTGGCCGGGATCTTCGTTCCGATCGTGATAGGGATTGCGATTGTGACTTTCATAGTCTGGCTGCTTGTGGGGCCGAATCCCACCTATGCGGTGGTCGCTGCAGTGGCGGTGCTCATCATCGCTTGCCCTTGCGCGCTCGGGCTGGCGACGCCAACCTCCCTGCTGGTGGGCACGGGGCGGGGCGCGGAGATGGGCATCCTCATCCGCAGCGCCGAGGCCCTGGAGGTGGCGGGGGGCGTCGATACCGTGATCTTCGACAAGACGGGGACGCTGACGCGGGGGCAGCCGGGGGTCACGGACATCGCGCCGGCGGAGGGGCAGACGGAAGAGGCTGTGCTCCGGCTCGCCGCTTCGGTGGAGCGACACTCGGAGCATCCGCTCGGCCAGGCGGTGGTGCGAGTCGCTCGTGAGAGAGGTCTCACCCTGGAGAACTGCCGCGACTTCCACGCCTTGTCGGGCATGGGGGTGCGCGGGGAGGTCACGGGGGAGCCGGTTGTGGTCGGCTCGGCACGGCTGATGGACGAGTACGGCATCGCAATCGGCATGGTCGGGGAACGGGCGGCAGAGCTTTCGGCACAGGGCAAAACGGTGATGCTCGTTGGCTCGAAAGAGCAGGTGGTTGGAGCGATTGCCCTGGCGGATGTTGCGAAGGAGGAGGCGGCGGAGGCGGTTCGGACGTTGACGGAGATGGGCCTGATGGTCGTCATGATCACGGGCGACAACGAGCGAACGGCGGAAGCCATCGCCCGGCAGGTGGGCATTGATGAGGTGCGGGCGGAGGTGCTGCCCGACCAGAAAGCCGACGCGGTGAAGCAGCTTCAGTCGCAGGGCCGCCGGGTGGCGATGGTCGGCGACGGAATCAACGACGCCCCCGCCCTCGCCCAGGCCGACATCGGCATCGCCATCGGCCGCGGCACCGACATCGCCATGGAGTCGGCGGATATCACGTTGGTGAGAGACGACCTCCGACTCGTCCCCGAGTCCATCCGCCTCAGCCGCGCCACCCTCCGCAACATCAAGCAGAACCTCTTCTTCGCCTTCTTTTACAACAGCCTCGGCATCCCCATCGCCGCCGGCGTGCTGTATCCCGTGCTCCACACCCTCCTCAACCCCGCCATCGCCGCCGCCGCCATGGCATTTTCGTCCGTCTCGGTGGTGACGAACGCGCTGCGGCTCCGCCGCTACCAGCCCCTCTCCTAGGGCACCTTCGGCCTGATCTCACGACCATCGGAAAGACCGTACCAGGCGCGGCACGCGCGGCTCTCTCCTGTCAGGCAGGAACTCCCCTTCCGCTGCGACCACGATGGCGATTCCTGACAGCAATCGCCGACGCTGTCGCCTGGGCTGCGGGAAGACCGCCTGTCAAGTCGCCACATGCCCTTAGAGGTTCCGTGACGGGTGTCAGAGGCATTCTGCGGCGCGGCGTGTCATCGTTCCGCGATTCTGTGCTAGTATGTCCTTGAGATGATCTCACCCTCTTGTGAGATCAGCCGAAACTGATATGAGATGGCATATTCCGCCGGTGAGATGATGAGCATAGGAAATCCACCAAGGAAGATCTCCGGTGCGGAAGTAAGAGGGTAGGGCGCACCGATCGGCAGCACGCATGACGGATAGCATGAAGAGAGAGACAGCGGCCTTCGAGAAAAGGGCGAGTGGAGCCGATTCCCGCTCGGCACCAATACCGGCGACCCGGCTCAGGGGCTCAGACACGGAGTCGCCCTGGGAGGACACGGTCGCGCTCAGCGTCGACCTCGCCCGCGCCGTCGAGGCCGCTGCTGCTGAGACACTTTCCGGCGTCGACTGCCTCGTCCTTCTGCTCCACTACGTGGAAGGCTGGGAGACGGACGAGATCGCCAAACGCGTCGACATGTCGTATACCCAAGTGCGCCGCACACTGAAGCGTGCACTCAAAGCTCTTCAGGAAACCGGACTCCTTCAGGGCTACGGTGAACAAGCACCCGGCGAAAAGAGGTAACTCAAGATGGCGAACACGAAACCGAGAAAGAAGGCGCGAACAATGAAGGCTGGGGATCTCGCCTCCGAGCTTCCGCCGGACCTTCGCCGGATCTACAAGCTGTACCGAGAGGCGGCCAAAGACCCCGACTTCCGGGCGAGACTAGAGGAGATTCTGAAACCTAAGGTCCCGGCCCGTTAAACTGAAGTGCGTGCCAGGCCGTCAGGTCGTCTCCTGCGACTGCCGTAGCCCTCGGCCTAGTCCGGCCAGAGGCCGACCACCTCAGGCAGATCCGACTCACCCACCAGGCCTGTCTCCAGAATCTTCCGGAAGGCTGACTGGAACACCCTTCGCACCTGCCCGGGAGGACGGCCCAGGACGAACGCCAACTCGGCAAGATCGGCCACCTCCAGAGAACGCAGGAATGCCTCCACCTCTTCCTCGGTGAGACCGGCCGCAGCAAGCGCGGACTCCAAGCAACGTCGCTGGGCCTCAATCCCCTCGTCCGATTGCTCGTCGAACAGATCGCTCACCCGACTGCTCCCGCATCTGCCTGCAGAGCCGACGTGCGAACCGCGAGAAAGACTGTGCTGCCTGCAGTCATGCCCTTACATGTTCTCCAGGAAATCCTTGCCGATATCCGTCAGCTCTCGCAGTCCATCCGGTCCGGCCGCAGTGAACCAGTCCTTCCTGCAATGCGCGTTGCAGAGAATCTGCGCTATGTTGCGCGGCCGCTTGCACCTCAGCGCGGCGTAGGCCCTTCGAATGTGCTCTCCGCCAATCTGCTTGACCCCATCCTGGAAGAAATAGGCCGCGATAGCAGCCGCGCGTTGTTCGTGGTTCTTCGGTTTCTTCATCCCCACGAACTGCCTCAAACCAGTCACGTTGAGCTTCACATGGACCCTTGATCCCCGCCCTCGGCCCGACTTCCGTGTCCCCTTGGCGGTCGCTGACCCCCTCCGTCCCCCATTCGCTTGCGCATCGTGCTCCGCGTTGTCTCCGCTGCGGAGCTGCTCCAGCACGTACCGAAATGCCACCGGACGGAGGTCGCTTGGCAGGTCCTCAACAGCCGCCGCCGCTTCCTTGATTCGCGCGACGATATCCTGCATTGGCTCTGACTCCGATTGGCGTTCCCTCGAAACGGGAGGAGATCGGAAGATGGAATCACAGGAAGCAGTAGTTCAATCCCCTCGTCCGAAATGGTAGCACAAGGTGCCTACCTTCGCAACATATCACCTTGATGGACCGTAAGTGAGGCTTTGTACGTATGGGATGTTTCACCTCCCGCATCAGGTGCTATCGAGAGAGGCACGTCTGGGCAGCCCGGCCATTCCGCCACCGCGAGCCAAGGAGGACGGTGGCGGTGTAGGGTGGGAGGATGAAAGCTGCTCTCGAACGGGCGCCCCTGTCCTGCTCTCCTACCCCCTCGTACTCCACCAAATCAGCCCCACCAGCAGCACCAGCAGGCAGGCCCACACAACGACCGCCAGGCGCACCATCCGCGCCGCCCGGTTCTGGTCCCACCACAGCCGCGGGCGCACGCCCTGCATGAGGAACGTGAACACTCCCGCGAGATTCACGCAGATGACGTTCGTCCCGAACAACAGCAGCGCCCTCCAGGCCATCCCGAACTCGCCCGACCCCAGCAGCAGGCCGGACGCGACCAGCAGCGTCCTCGGTCGCCGATTGCCCCAGAGTATAGCATGCTCGCAGGGGGAACCGGCACCCCCGACGAAGGCCGTCGCGGAATCGGCATGATCGTCCGCGAGATCACGTGCAAATCCATCCTAAGCGACACCGGCCTCCCGGCCGACTACGCCATCAACTGCTACGTCGGCTGCGAGCACGCCTGCCGGTACTGCTACGCCCGCTACATGAAGCGATTCACCGGGCATCGGGAGCCGTGGGGTACGTTCGTCGATGTCCGCACGAACGCCCCCGAGGTGCTGGAACGACAGATTCGCCGGAAGCCCCAGGGTTCGGTGATGCTCAGCTCCGTGTGTGATGGCTGGCAGCCCCTGGAGCGGAAGTACGGGGTCAGCGGCAGGTGCGTGGAGATGCTGGCGGGAGCCGGTTGGCATGTCTCCATCCTGACGAAAGGCGCCATCGTGCGGCGGGTTCTGCCGGCACTTGAAGGGAAATCGGCCGACATCGGCGTCACGGTGACGGCCTTCGACGAGAAGCTGCGACAGGCGATCGAGCCGGCCGCCTCACCAACTGCCGAGCGGTTTGACGTACTGCGAGAGGCCGCCGAACGAGGCCTCGCCGTCTGGGCCTTCCTCGGCCCGCTTCTTCCCCTGCTCACCGACACGGAAGAGAACCTGGAGGCCCTCTTCGCGGCCGCCGCCCGGCTGCCGCTCACGCACATCCATACGGACCGGGTCAACTTCCGCTCCGGCGTCGCTTGGTCGCTGAAGCAGATGGTGGCGGAGCACTTCCCCGAGCTGGCTGACGATTATCTCTGGCTTGGCTCGGACGGAGACGAGGACCGCGCCTACGCGGACCAGCTCGAAACGAGAATCGCCGACATCGCCGAACGGCACGGACTCTCACAGAAACTCACATAGCCCTGGGGCGTGAGCACGCCCCTTTGAACGACGGCTTACCCCGGAGTGCAAGGGCGCTGAGAGGAGATGAACGGTGAAGAACGAGGCGATGATGGCCCCGTGTGGGCTGGGCTGCTCCGAGTGTGCGATCCACCTCGCGGCCAACGATCCTGCAGAAGCCGATAGGCTTGCGGAGGCGTGGAGGGACCAGGGGCACCAGAGGGCTGACGCGAGCTGGTTTCGCTGTCAGGGATGCAGGGGAGACCGGTCGGTTCGGTGGTGCGAGGACTGCCGGATTGCGGAGTGCTGCGTGGATGAGAGAAGCCTGAATCTCTGCAGCGAGTGCGACGAGTTCCCGTGCGCCCAGTTGCAGGAGTGGGCGGGCACGGCGCAGCATCACATGGAGGGCTTCGCGCGACTGAAGCGCCTGAAAGAAGGGGCGGCCCCGTAGGCGTCCTTGCTCGGCCGCTTAACAGGGACTGCTCCGTCTGCTACACTCCTGTCGGCCGCGCAGGCGCTTCTGGGCGGCCGAGCGGATCAGAGAGATGCGGAGGACGACCATGCTGGCAAGCTTCTCTGTCGTTCCAATAGGCGTAGGAGACGAGCTGAGGGAGCACATCGCAAAGGTGCTCGACTTCATCGACAAGTCCGGGATGCCGTACAAGCTCGGGGCGATGCAGACTACGGTGGAGGGAGAACCGGCGGAGGTGATGGCCCTCATCATGAGGTGTCACACCCTCCTGCTCGAAGCGGCGCCCCGGGTC
>Ga0307379_10000832_pt1 | contig 50146 bp, 45 predicted proteins | sample UN2MG_FD_202237 | JGI IMG/M metagenome (GOLD analysis project Ga0307379, IMG submission 202237) | Soil microbial communities from Risofladan, Vaasa, Finland - UN-2 | ecosystem: Environmental > Terrestrial > Soil > Coastal area > Acid sulfate soil | place: Finland: Risofladan, Vaasa | collected... | reverse complement strand
GGAATTTCTCTCATCACTCTTCTAACGAATGGGGAGGCATCTGGTGGAATCAAATTGATACCGCCAGCCAAACCGATAGTCTTGTCGTTTTCCATAACCTCGACCAGTTTTTCAAAAGCATCTTTACTACGTAGGCTGGTATCATCATCAAGAGTTAAGATATACTTACCCTTTGCAAGATCAACACCTGTGTTAATAGATCTTCCTTGTCTATAGTCCCCTTTAATGATTATTGTTTCAAAATCTTGAAAAGTTTGTTCGGAAAGCTGCTTCAATAGAGCCGGAAAATAGCCGTTTCGGTAACCATCAGATGTTGGTATAATTACTGAAACTTCAGGGTAGCCAGTAAGGTGGTTTGATTCAGTCTCGATCACTTCAATTTTCCTATCAAAAGGAATTCCAGTATCATTTCTGTGTCGGACAAATATTCTATCTTGATTTTTTCTCATGTCCGCAAATATCTCATCAAACGTCCATTTCTTCCAGCGAAAAATCAGGTTTTGAACTAATCTTTTCATCCAAATAAAGCCTAGCCCATATTTCAAAAACAACCAAGCTCCAGATTCGATGCCCCAATTCTTGCTTTCCCTTGCGATGCTCCTCAAGCATCCATTTCAGATGGTTTTGTTCGAACAACCCCCTTTGTCTGAGAGAATCGCTCAATAGAATTTTCTCAGCCAAGTCCCCAAGTTCTCCTCTCAACCACGATGAAATGGGAATAGTAAATCCCTGTTTCCGTTGTTTGAATATCTTTTTAGGTAAATACGGAGAAAATGTCTTTTTTAAGATATACTTTGACGTTAAATTTCTTATTTTATATTCAAATGGAATCCTTGCGGCAAACTCAACTAACTCCCTATCCAGAAAAGGTACTCTCACCTCCAGTGCATTAGCCATACTCATACGGTCAACTTTAAAAAGACAGTCATCAGGAAGAAATGACATAGTGTCAACATAAAGCATTTTTTCTCGTACATCCAAGACCTGTGCTTCTGAGAATAGCAGTCGCTGATGGTCGGCTGCATCAAAACCCGTCAGTGTGTCTTTTAATACATTTGAGTATAGTCGCTGTCGGAATTGATACGATACCGACGTCCTCCTGAGAAAACCTGTCTCCATATCTGTATTCAGATCTCTCAGGAAGCGGCAAGCCCTTTGTGTATATGCCGTGCCATACTCATCTTCAAAGGTTGAGGGTACTACCCAATTTGCAATGATTTTACGAATAACCTTGGGTAAGCGTTTATATGCCATTTGATACTGCTGCCTTCTGGTCCACTCATATCCTCCGAAAATTTCATCGCCACCATCGCCCGACAGTACGACCTTGACATTTTCTCCAGCAAGCTTAGAAATATAATAAGTAGGAATAATTGAATTATCAAAAAATGGTTCATCCAGGTGCCACAGCAGTTCCGGAAGAATCTGCGTCATTTCAGGGTTCACTCTAAATTCATGGTGATTCGTTTTATAATAATTAGCTACAACAGTAGCATACTTCAACTCATTTCTGCCGCCTGTATCATATCCGAGAGAAAACGTGTCCACCGTTTTTCCGCCGATCCGGCTCATCATGGCCACAATAATACTGGAATCCACTCCGCCACTTAAGAGGGCGCCTAATGGAACATCGCTGACAAGGTGTCGTTTAACAGCCTTGCCGAATATATTGAGAAGCTCCTCTATTAACTCGTTTTCAGACATATTATGCTTGGGCAGGTATTGAATTGACCAATATGGTTTGATAGTAACTTGCCGGTTCTCAAATGTAAGATATGATGCCGGCGGCAGCTTCTTAATGTCTTTAAAAATTGTACCTGGTTTAGTAATGTAGCCGAAGGAAAAATACGAATCAAGCGACTTGAAATCGATTTCTCTTGAAGCGTCCGGGATGCCCAAAAGAGCTTTAATCTCCGAAGAAAAATATAAGTTTCCATCTTTAAAGGAGTAAAATAGGGGTTTAATGCCCATCCGATCACGCACCAGTAGCAATCGGCATTCTTTCCGATCCCATAGAGCAAAGGCAAACATTCCATCTAGCCTCTCAACGCACCTATCGCCCATCTCCTCATAAAGATGCACGATCACCTCTGTATCGCTCCGGGAGCGAAATTTATGCCCTTTTGATTTCAACTCCCTGGTCAGTTCCTCATAATTATAAATTTCCCCGTTAGAGACAACTATTATCGTATCATCTTCATTACTCATTGGTTGATTCGCAGCTTCGGAAAGATCAATTATGGACAAGCGCCGGTGTCCAAGCCCAACAATCGAATTGCCTGCATTCGCGCAGTAATGTCCATCGCCGTCCGGACCCCGATGGGCTAGCGACTGGGTCATATCACTAAGAACCCGACTCCACTTTCCAATACAGCTCAAATTTTTAACAACAAATCCGCAGATTCCGCACATATGTGTTCTCTACTTTAGCAAGGTATGCATAATACACTGAGTCTTCTGAGCCACTACTTTCCAACTTCTTTCCTGCTTTACATAGTTTCGGCCATCTTTGCCCATCTGTTCTCTCAACGCATCATTTTTCAGCAATCGTATGATGGCCATTGCCAAGGCACCAGCGTCTTCGGGCTTTACTGTGATACCAAGACCTTTTTTTGTTAAATCCACGACTTCCGGGATGACCTCTGTTTCACTGGCAACTACCGGCTTTTTGCAGGCAAAATACTCCAGAATTTTTAATGAGGAGCGACCGCTCTGGGAGTTGATCGCCTTGGAATATGGAGCTGTAGCCACATCAAAGGCGTTAATATAAAGATAGAGTCTTCCCCAGTCTACCTTGCCGGTAAAGATGAAATTTTTGGCCAGCCCTCTTTCTTCCGCCAGTTTGGGCAGGTGTTCTCCCCAGCGTCCATGCCCTATAATCAAAAATCGAACATTGTTTATCTCTTTGATAATTTGCGGTGCGGCGTCTATCAAATGCTCAATGCCATCCCAGGGAAAAAAGTGGCCCACAAACCCGACCACCCTGATACCGGGATCCAATCCTATTTTTTTCTTTGCTTCACCGGGATCCATTATAGGCATCCGGTCAGAGTTAACCCCGTTCAAAATTACCGAAACCTTGTCTGCTGGAAGTCTGTAGTATTCCAAAATCCTTACCCTTATCTGGGGAGCTACACATATCAAATGACTTGAAAACCGATAATTGAAACGTTCAAATGCCAGAATAACCATTTTCCTGAGCCTGCTCAACGGCTCCGACTCCACTTCGTCAAGGGTAAGTCCATTTACTTCGGTTAGTATTTTCTTGCCGAATAACCGACTTAACAATACAGGAAAAATAGTCAAATAGGCTTGGCGCCAGTAAACCATATCCGGTTTCCAAAGCCACAAATATGCCATAACAAAAAAAGGGGCTAGTAATTCGTGAATCAGAGTTCTTAAAAACCGGATTTTGATAATGGGCACATATATTATGTCAACAGGAGTAGCATGGGGGTAACCGGCATATTTGGGAACGATCAATTTGACCCTGTTCCCCAAGTGGCAAAGGTTCTCGGAAACCTCCATAATATGCCGAACAGAACCAAGAGAACCAAACTGGCCTGAAAGATCAGCGCTGCAAATATAAAGGATTTTCATTTTTTTGCCTCATAAAGAACCGATACCCATTTGGGATGCGTTTTACCCGTTAGATTCGCCAGTCCTGAAGTGATCACAGAGACTACCGTCCGTTTAGGTCGCTGACCAATTTTACTGCCGCATCGGGGACACATGGCATTTCTGTCCCATTCCCATCTATGACCATATTTTCTCCGAATTCTCAAAAGCCAAGGTGGAAAGTCCTTTTCCCGTGATCCCGAAAAACAATGTTTCTTCATCAAGTATTCAGGGAATAAACCCTTTAGTTTGGATAATTCAAAGTTGCGCAAATGAAGATGGACATGAAAAACGTAACCGCATTTTGAACAACGTGCCTGTTTTCGATTCAAATCCTCGCGAAAAGGCACAGAAATCAAGATATATTTTTTAGCCACTCTCTGCATCTCTTCAAGAGTTGTTTTATATTCTCCAACAGGCAAATGCTCCAAAACCTCTGTACACAAAATTAGATCAAACACGCTATCCCGAAAAGGCAAGCTGCCGGAAGTTCCTAATATCCTATATCCCCCGGTCATTAAGCCCAAAGTAGTATAACTTATATCAAGTCCCACCTTAAACAGTGTTGAATTCATATAGCGAAGCAGTGTGCCATCTCCACAGCCTAAATCAAGAACCGATCTGGTACTGGAGGGAACCATGGATAGAGTGACCGGCACCCTTTCCTCGGTACTCACATTTTCATCCGCAATTGTGGCCTGCTCGTAAAATTGCCGGTAAAAAAAGTTTTTATCCATCAATCTTCAGTGACTGTCCAAAAAGGTTTTCTGCCAGATATCAAATATCAGCAGGGTGAAAATACTTGCGGAAAAGTCCCCAATCCCCCGTTTGTGATTGTCAAACAACTGTTTAATTTTATCTCCCATAAAAATATCTCTGGTTAGACTTTTCTGGTTCAAGAGCATGTCAGACAGCTCACGCCCGGACCTGTTAATCCATAAATTGATAGGAGTGGAAAACCCACGCTTGGGCCTGTTTATAATTGATCCTGGTATTTCTGACATGAGAGCATTTTTGAAAATAATTTTGGAGCGAAAAAGATTCATCTTGAGCTTTTCAGGAATGGCAGCAGCCAGTTCAACCATTCGATGGTCGAGGAGTGGGGTCCTTATTTCCATGGAATGAGCCATGGACATCTTATCCATCATTGTCAAATGACTGTCGGCCAACCAGTGTTTGGTATCCACATACATCATTTTATGAAGTCTGCTGGCTTGGGGCACCCGTTCAAGGGTCTGCCTGATAATGTCGTGAGAATTAAAATCTTTCTGTTGTTCTGCAAAATCGTCGGTGTATAGACGGGCTTTTTCCGATTCGGAGAATCCTCCGTAGATGAATGAGCTGCCGAGAAAATTATCCTCAACGGGTTGATGAACCCGCCGTACAAATTTTTTGCCTATCATACCTTTCGGCATCAAGCTGTAGAATGGCAGGATAAAATTATTCCATGCAAAATCTGGAATGTGTCTGAGGTAAGCAGAATAGATTGCCTCTTTGTAAACATCATATCCTGCAAACAATTCATCACCGCCTACCCCGGATAAAAGAACCGTAACATATTCTTTGCTGAATCTGCAAAGATCATAAATGGGCATAGCTGCCGGATCGGCAATCGGCTCATCCATGAAATATACCATTTTCCCCAGGTTCCCGATAAAATCATCCAAACGCACGGTAATTTCATGGTGATCGGTTTGAAATGCCTCTGCTGCAATTTTTGCGAACACCCCTTCATTGTGAGCGCCTTCTTCCTCGTAGCTTATGGTGAAAGATGATGTGTTTGATTGATTTGCCGATTTCATACTCGAAACAATAGCACTGGAATCCACGCCTCCGCTGAGCATTACGCCCAAAGGAACCTCGGACATCAAACGAATCTTCACTGCATCGTGGAGGAGATCTCGAACAGCCGCTGTGGACTCTTCCGCAGACCAACCTTTATCGCTTTGGTCAAAAGTAAGATCCCAGTATTGCGTGGGCTCTTGATTTTTCCGGCTAAAATGATAGTCAATGAAAAAACCGGGCGGTAATTTCCTGACCCCCTTAAAGAGAGTCATAGGAGCCGGCACAAAACGGAAGGTCAAATAGTGATGAAGCGCCTCCAAATCCAATGCAGGTTTGAATTCGGGGAATCCCATAAAAGATTTGATTTCTGAACTGAAGAGAAACCAGTTATCGCCCTCGATGTAATACAGAGGTTTAATACCAAGCCGGTCTCTGGCTATCAGTAATTGATGATGCTTCCGGTCGTAAATAGCAAAGGCAAACATGCCATTCAAATGATCAAGAAGATTTCTGCCATATTCTTCATATAGATGAACAAGTATTTCAGTATCAGAATTGGTCTTGAAAATATGACCCTTTGCCTTGAGTTCCTCTCTAAGCTCCAGATAATTGTAAATTTCTCCATTATAAACTGTAACAATTGATTCATCTTCGTTGTAAATAGGTTGCTTTCCGCCCGCAATATCAATTATGGAAAGCCTCCTCATGGCCATTCCAATATTTTTTTCAAGAAAATACCCGTCATCGTCCGGGCCCCTGTGAACAATCTTTTGAGACATCTCGTACAAAAGGCGCTTTTCGACCGGTCTATCAGTATCCCTGTAAATGATGCCGCATATTCCGCACATACATCTAACCCTTATCCTTGTGACTTAAGGCCCTGAATGTGTTCTCTATTTTTTCCACGATGCTCTCCCATGAGTGATTTTTGATAACATAAGCACGGCTCCTCTCAGCCATGTCCTTTAATTTTTCTTTATCAGATAAAAGATCGATAATTGCCCCAGTTAAGGCTTTATGATCCCCCATTGGGAAGGAAATGCCCATGCCCTCGGTTTCAAGCATATCCCCGAGACCCGGGATATCACTTCCAACAACAGGTCTCGCGCAAGCTAAGTAAGAAAACACCCTCAAGGAGGAAATCCCGGTTCTGGTATCCTTGAAAATAAAGGGCGCAACACAGATATCCGAGGCGCTGATAAACCAGGCTGCCTCATCCCATGGGATAAACCCGAAAAATAAAAAACTCTCTTCTAATCCGACTTTACTAACAGCTTTTTTTAGATGGCTGACATAGGGTTCTTCCCCGCTCCCAATTACAAAAAGGGTGTTCGGATATGTTTTGAGCACTTCCGGGGCCGCGTCTATCAAGGTTTCGATCCCGGCCCAGGGAAAAAGACTTCCCAAAGAAAGAACAACCTTGGAATCGAGAGGAATACGATAGCGGTTTCTGGCTTCAAGACACGGCTTTGGACTGAACCGATGGACATTCACGCCATTGGGGATGGCCATCACCTTTTTTTTATGTATGCCGTACTCATGACTGAGCCACAGGCCGATTTGCTTTGTTACCGGAAGCAGACAACGAGCCAGGCGAAGATTGACATAATGATATAATTGAACCCATTTCAGCTTCAGCCTGGAGACCTTTGTAAATTTCAGTTTATCCAGAACAATATCATTGATCTCGATCAGGCAGGGTTTTCCGAGCAGTCTGGCAATCAAGGCTACCACAAAAGACGTGGCCGAATGTCTGGTGTAGAAGAAATCAGGTCTTTTGATCAGGGTCAGGGAGAAAAGATATGGGAGGAGAAGGGCCATGAAAACAAATTCGGAAATGAAGCGTATCCTGATTGTCCACAGGTTATGGAGTGTTGTCCTCCCGGAGGACAGCTTTTCCTTTCCCGCACTGTCCTTGATGCTGGTAAAGACATGGACTTCGCTGCCCCGTCTTTGCATCTCGTTTATGATTTCAGACACATGAATTGGCACAAAGTCCATATCATGGAAATACACATAATAGATTTTCAAATTTTTCACTTATCTATTCTATTTTTGTATCTGATGATAAATTTCAATCATCCTGCGGACAGACTTCTCCCAGTCGAATTTTTCCTCTGTCCTCTTCCTTCCTTTTCTCCCCATTTCCAATCTCAAATTTTTATTCTCCACCAGCAAAACTATGGCTTTACCAAACCCCTCCACGTCCTCAGACTCAACCAGTAAACCGGTTTCACCATGAATAACAATTTCAGGGATACCTCCAAACCGTGAGGCAATTACCGGCAGGCATGATGCAGATGCTTCTATGGCTGAAACACCAAGCGATTCTCTGCGTGAGGGCATTACAAATAAATCTATTGACCGGTAAAAATCCTTCAGCGCTTCGGGACTATCCAGCCAACCTGCCCACTGGATGGAATCAGCCAAGCCCATTTGAACGACCTCCTGCTTTAATTGTGCTTCCATGGGACCGTTACCTGCAATTTTAAGCAAGAGTTTCTGGTCGCACCTGTCACAGGCATATTTAAAAGACTTCAAAAGGATGTCCGGGCCGGACAGGAGATGTAGTCTCTTTGCAAATCCTATAGTAACCAATTCGGATGCTCTTCTCCGTTCCACAAACTGAAATATGTCTAAATCTACCCCCCAGGACAAAACATCTATCTGACGTGGTTGTTTCAGATATTTCATGACCTCTCGGGCCAGGTATTCTGAGGTGGCCACAACCCTGTCTCCTCTGTTCAGTAAATATTTCTTGATTACTCTTTCTTTGAAAGTCTCTCTGTCACCTCCTGCCACAACATCAGAGCCCCAAACTGAAATCACCAGATTTCTCAAACCTCTGATCAAGACCATGGTTCCGATACTCGATAGAGAAAAGAGACCGAAGACATGAATCACCTCAGAATCCAATTCTTTTATAAAGCGTCTTATCCTGACATTATTAACCATTTGCTGCCATGGGTTTGGCGAATAAATGGGCATCCGGTGCAGAGCGACACCGGGGATGTCCTTCCCAGAAGAGGAAATCAGATGGATATCACATCCGGCCCGGGCCAGGCTACTTGTCCAGCGTTGCGTATGAATTGATTCGGCCTCAGATATGAAACAGACTTTCATAAGGTTTTACCTCCCGGCAAATCCGGGTTCTTAGACAATTTGTCGGATATGTAGCTTTTTAGTTGTAACACTTCATCTTTTCTTATGGACAACAAACCCCAGATAAAAATAACCGGACATGCAACTGCAATATTCGGCCAGAGAGACAAGTACATGTCGCTGATGATAAGTATCAGCAAAGCGCCGAACGAAGCTGTCAGAAGCTTCCGGTTCATGGTCCACATGGAAAGCCCGATCTGTTTCTTAGAGTAGCCATAAAGGGCCAGGAACGCAATCAGATAGCTCAGGGCAAATGCCGCCGTAATGCCGTGTAATTGATATCTGGCAATTAGGAAGGCAGCAAAGACCACCAGCGTTACGTCCTGTAACAGATTAAGCCAGATAAACCCTAAAAGCCGCTTTGTGGGGAGCAGATACATCCCCAATGCCCAGAATAGGACCTTGAAAAAATCTCCCAAAATTTGAATTGGCATATATTCCGTGGCAGGCACAAAGTTACTGCTGTAAAGGATGTAAACAATTGGTCTGCGGGCCAGCAGCAGAAAAAACATGACAGGCATAATCATGAGCACGGCTACCCGTAATATAGCATTTAATTCTTCGGTAATATCTCGAACAGAGGTCAGTTCACATAACCTCGGATAGGAATAAGCGGACATGGAAGAGAGCACAATGGTCAGATAGGTCATGGTCAACGCCCATATCGGCTGGTAAATCCCGTTCATTTCAATGCCAAGGGAATCCACAATGATAATCTTCAAAACAAGATGAGACAGATAATAAGCCGTACCGACCAGAAGGCTGGTCATACCATATTGGAAGAGCTTTTTCAACAGCTCAGGGTCAAAACGTTGCCACCGGATAACACGGTAGCGAGTCTCTTCCTTTCTGAGATAGTAACCGACTAAAAGAAGATGAACCCCCGTTATGACCAGAACGGAGATTACGGCCCCTTTAAGCCGGAAAAAAAAGACCAGGGGAATGATGAACATGAGTGAAATGGAAGTTCTCAGGACATTGATCTTGGCTAAGGGCTTAATGCGTTTGAGTCCCTGGAGAAAGCTGTTCGCGGTTATGGGATAGACTGCCAGGGGAAGGGATAATGCATAGATGATGATAAAAAGAGCGTATCCGGGTTCCCCAAGCATCCATGTGGATAAACGGGAGCTGAGGAAAATGGAGGCCACGAGCACTATTGAAGAAAAGAGAAATACAATTCGAAAAGAATTGGAAAGGACCTTTTGAACAGCTTCCTTGTTATCCTGACTGTTAAAAGTAGATACATATTTGACAATACCGGTGCCCAGTCCGAGACCGACCAATGTTGCAGCAAGAGTATGAAAATGGTTTAGAACAGAAAGTACTCCGACCCCTTGAGGTCCCAACAGGACAGCAATGATCTTGACGCGAACCAGATCCACCAATATTACTAATATTGAACTGGTCCCCATGATGACTGTGGATTCGAATATCTTTTTTAACATTCCAAAGGTTCCAGAAGGCCTTCAATGATTCCCCTGCACGCGCGAAGGTCTCTTTGAATTAATCCGTTGTAAATGAAAATTCCCATTATAGAAATCCAATAACCAAGGTAATGAGGAAAATCTTTCGGCAGGTTCTTATGAAAAAGATATGCCTGGTGCCGGACAAACATCTTCCTCAATTCCTTGCTGTCAGTCTTTAGATACGTTGAAGGATAATGTCTCAGTCTTGCCTTTGGTTGATAGAACAAACGATATTTCCTGCCCACCCGGTACGAAAAATCCACGTCTTCCAGGTAGGCGTATCCTTTTAGATTCTCATCAAAACTGAATTGATCAAATACTTCTTTCAAGTAAGCCGTGCAACCCCCGGACAGACTTTCCACAAAGCCCGATTCATCGCTGATTTTTATTGATGGTAGCCCGGATAGTTTCACTCGGCCATGTCCAAGATCTGACAGGAAAAATAATTGCTTGAATAATGAATCCCATGATCCCGGCAATGCAGGGATATTTACGATCCTCCCAGTAATCCCGCCCACGTCAAGCTCTTTGAATCTATAGAAGGTATCACATATTATTTCAATAAACCCCTGTTCGAGGATAACATCATCATCAAAAAAGAAAACGTACTTTCCCTGGCTGAGTCCAATACCCGTATTTCGTTGTCTTGTTAATCCCGAGCCAGTCTTTCCGTAAATCACATCAAACGGCAAATGTTCCTTTTTTTGCTCCACCATGTCCTTTGTTTTATTATTCTGGCTGGCATCAACAATGATAAGTTCGTCCGGCAGTCTTGTCTGATAGTGCAAGGAGTCCAAGCATCTAATCAAATCATCCGTACGATCTTTTGTGCAAATGATTACAGATACATCCATGGATAATTCTTTTTTCTTCCTTTTCATCAGATAATTGCGGTAATTGCCGTTAAAAACCAGAAATACTCCATGATGCTCACGATAATAAATGCTTTCGCTCCAATTGCATAAACAAGCATAACTATGTAACCTAAAAGAAAACCGAGTAAAATGCCATTATACAGCTAATTTACATTTCTTCTAAGTCGCTTCTTACTTTTTTATATTCCTTTCCGCATCTTGTGCATATAAGGTTGTCATCCAGTTTTTCTCCGCACTTACACGTCCATCCTGTCTGTCGTGCAGGATTACCGACAACGAGAGCATGATCAGGAACATTTTTCGTAACTACGGCGCTTGCACCGATAAAGCAGTACCTTCCCAGGGTTGTTCCACAAATGATGGTGCCATTGGCGCCAATTGTGGCTCCTTTTTTTACCAGCGTTGGACGTACCTCATCCATCTTGCGGATTTCTGCCCGAGGATTGTAAACATTGGTAAAGACCATACTTGGGCCGCAAAAAACTCCATCCTCAAGCGTAACGCCTTCGTAAATACACACATTGTTTTGAATCTTACAGTTATTTCCGATACTCACTTTCGGCCCAATGACTACATTCTGGCCGATATTGCAATGCTCACCGATGCGTGATCCTGAGAGAATGTGGGAAAAATGCCAAATTTTAGTGCCTGTGCCGATCTCAACGTCATTGTCAATATAAGAGGATTCATGCACGAAGTAGTCTTTAGCTGTTAGCTCATGGCTCATAGCTGAATCAGTGGAAAGTAATGCTCGGTTTGGCGATCTCGTTTTTGAAACGTGACCCAATTGAATCTTGCAGCCATTCTGATTAAGGGACTCCTGTGACGCTTGAAGCACCTGCAAAACGTGGAGACCTTCTCTGCCGTCGGTCCTGGGAATTTGCTGATTCGCAATGCATTCCAAAAAATGCCGGCATTCAACCTTGAGCGGTTCTTCCATATCAACGGGCACTATCTGGGCATCTGCTTTAGAAGCAACAGGAATGCGGTCTACCCACTGGATCTTGTGAGGATAAAGCAGGAGTTTCTCCTGGCTGGTGTCATCAAAAACAGCCATCTTTTTGTCTCCCACCACCACCAGTTTCTGTTCCTTGAAAGGATGAAGCCATGAGACAAAAATGTGTGCTTTGACCCCGCTCGGAAAATCCAGGGCAGTCAGGGTGGTATCCGGAATATGGCGCTGCAGATAGCTGCCACCGGTAGCATAGACGCTTTCCGGCATCTCCTCCAACAGCATTAGAATCGCTGAGATATCATGGGGCGCAAAACTCCAGAGTATATTTTCCTCAGCTCTAATCTTGCCGATGTTGAGGCGATTGGAATAGAGGTACTGGATCTTCCCTAACTCACCAGAATCAACAAGTTCTTTAAGTTTGATTAGCGCCTGATGGTAATGGAGGATGTGGCCTACCATGAGCGTCAGTTGGTATTGTTCCGCCAGTTCTACCAATTCGCGGCCCTCTTCCTCGGTCAGGGAGAGGGGTTTCTCCACAAAGACATGTTTTCCGGCCATAAGGCCTTTCTTCGCCAATGTGTAATGGGTTTCTGCCGGAGAAGCGATGACTAATGCGTCGACCGGTGGGGTTGAATCATCCAGCAAGTCATCGAAATTGCAGACACCTGGAATTTCCTGGTACTTTTCCTGAAATTTGGCAAGAACTTGGGGATCTTTATCACATATGGCCCCGAGAGCCCCCAGTAAGTAAAAATTTCGCACCAGGTTTTTTCCCCAATAGCCCGACCCGACAACAGCTACTTTAATCATGATGATCCTCTTCAATTTTCTAAGCCTTCTGTCCTTATCAAATCCTTACCGCTACAGTCTCCAGAAACTCTCTTATTTTCTTATCTTCAAGGGCATAATCAACATATTCTATGGTTTCGGAATAATCTATGTCGTCAAAATAACACAACTGCTCTCTGAATAGTTTTGAATTGAAATGGCGTTTGAATATTTTTTCAGCGTTTTGAATAAGATCCTGAATAGCTATCCTGTCGTGTAACAAAAAATACAGATCCACATAATCTTTCCATTTGTTTCGTCTGCCCAATGCATAAGCCTTCATTACTCCAAGATCTAAAATTTCCGGAACAGTTATCTGACCTTTTTCCCAGAAAACTTCATGTTTGATAACAAAAGGAAACATAAAAAAAGTTACCTTGATCCCGTTTATAAGTACGGAAAGCTCATCGCCAGTTGCCGTAAAAACTGTCTGAATATCAAATCCCATTGAAAGCAGTTTTCTTTCCAGGCCAAAAGAATCGATCTGATTATATGAAGCTAAATCAAAATCGATTGATCTGCGATGCCCAATCTGGAGAGCTAATGCCGTGCCGCCGGCTAAATATAAATCTGAGCATGCGGGCAGCAGTTTTTTCGCCAAAACCATCTGATTTTGTGTTAATACATTTTCATACATCTTGAGAAAAAACCTTCTTAAAAAAGTTTACAGTCTGTTTTCTATAGTTATGTCTTGACATTGAAATCTGTTGCAAGAAAATCCGTTTTACCTGTTCCCTGCCGACAAGTTGAAACAGCGTCAGTAAATCATCCATATTGCCATTGGCGAGTACACCCTGAACCACGCTTTCAACGGACAAATTCTCCCTGTCTTTTACCCACCACCAAAGATATGGGCGCTCTTTCACCAGGCGGTTATATAATTTTCTTTCCATAGAATAAGTCTTTGCTTTCATTTAAGTGACTTTATAAAACCTGATATCATTCTACAAAGTTCATCGAGTTCTGACAGAATTTTATCTTTTACCTCAACTGAAATCAAATCTTTCCTTTCTCCGCTCTCCGCTCACTGCTATCTGATCTTTTGAATCGGCTTAACCGCTATACTGTCAACTTTTGTTTTTAACTCCTCAGCCTCTATTGTTGGAATCATAATGATTATAGCTGTTAAAAACCAGAAAGGTTCCATGATGCGAACGATAACAAAAATGTTAGTTCCGATTGAATGGACTATCATGGCAACAAACCCTGCGAGATACCCGAGAGAAATACCGCTGAAAAAGGGATCTGAACTATTTTGATACGCGCTCAATGCGTTTTTGTATATGGAAAAAAGCAGAAATAAAAATGCGCTAAACCCTAAAATCCCCGTCTCAATCAAAACCTTTGGATACTGGGCATCCAGAAAAGAATAGCCGGTGACCCCATAGCCGAGAACAGGATACTTTATAAAATCCTTTGCCAGAACACTCTTCCATGAACTTATCCTTGCAGAAGCAGAAGTATCAAGCCTTACGCCGCCTATTTCTATCTGTCCCAGCTCTTTTCTCTGGGTAACTGTAAACAGCGCCCTGTCTTTCACCGCTTTAGGCATAATAAGCGGGGCAATTAACACAATAATGACCACAGGAATAACAATCACCAGTTTCCTCTTGCTGAAATAGATCAGAACAAGCAGCATGGGCACTGTTGCCGCCCAGGAACTTCTGGAAAGGGTTGCCAAAAGCGGAATTATAATCAAGACCACCAGAATACCCAAAAATGTTTTTAGTTTCGTTGAATCCGATGTTACCAGAAGCCCGAGAGTGATCGAAAGCATTAAAACAAGATATCCGCCAAGCGTATTCGGCTCTCCGACTTCACCTTCAAACGGCGCCGTTACCCTGCCGCCGGCAGGTATCTGCAGCATCGCAATAACACAGATAACCATACAAACTATTAGCATGGCCATAATAAAGCGCTTAATCTGTTCCTTGTCTCTCAGATGATTTACAGCCATAAAATATATGATGAAAAACTCAAAGTACTTTACGACATAAAACAGCCCTGTCTTTAAATTAAGCCTGCCCATTGCATATCCGATCAGGGTTGATACAACACAGACAGCAATATAAAATGCAATCGGCGTGTTCAACGGGGTCTTCAGGAAAAGGCCCAGCTCTTTTTTTATAGCGGTTCTTGCAAACCAGCCAAGGCCTATAACTACCAGCAGGATATCATCAAATCGAATGGTGACGCCCCTGCCGCCTGTTCCCTTTCCCAACAGCTCCCCCATTATAAATTCCGGGCTGAGAAGCATGGCCGTAACAAGAAGATACAATGCTGCTTCAGCGCTTAAAAAACTGACAACAATGAGTATAAAAACCGTTATTATGAGCAGAGATATAGATAGGGGTGCTTTGGCAATAAAAAAACTGCCAAGGCCTGTTAAGATGACAAGGGCAAGCAAAAGAAATGTTGAGCTTGCTGTAATTTGTCCACTTTCCGTTCTTATCATGATTGCAGGAATAACTATTCAGGTTGTTTAGGCTGTAGGCTAAAGGCTGTTAATTACTGATCAGGTTGTTTAGCTTACAGCCTAAATGCCTAAAGCCTAAACAATCTAACACCCTATTTACCTGGGCAGTTTGCCTGCCATATTAACGTAAGCCCTTTGCCTTGTCTTTATACTTTTTAACAATATCTTCCATGTTTTCCTTCTTGGCCTTTTCCATTATTTCACTTTCAATATCTTTCATGTTTTCGCCGGTTATCCGATCCGCCTGTTTTTGAATGGTTCTATCCAGAAAATAGGGAACATTGCCGGTAATAAAGGCAAGACCAAAAGCCAGTATAAGACAAATAAAAGTTATTATAACCAGATATCGCCATTCATTTTTGAAGGTGGATTTTCTTTTACTCCTTACTTTTTTATACTTACGTTTCACTTTTATATTCCAAACGTCTACTCAGTAAGGTGAGAGAAAGGAACTTTAAAGACCCAACTGCCGGGATATGATTTTGCTAACTCTTTTTCCCTCATAAATTTGAGAGATTCGTCTCTCTTGCCAAATTGTCCGACTAAGACGACATACCATATCCCGCTTTTTTTGTTATCGACCTCAAGCCAGAATGCTTCCAGCCCGCTTAATCTTGCCTTTGATACAATTCTCTTTGCATTTTCTTTGTTGCGGCATGAACCGATCTGTATAGCGTACATCTGGGCATTTATCGTCTGTTCTGCTTTGCCTGAAGCGTCAATTTTTGCCTGCTCCATTAAAACAGCATCTCTCTCTTTTTTAAGAAAATGATCAGTTTCAACCTGGGCTACGAGCTCCTTATCAACAGAAACAGCTCTGTCAATCCTCTTTCTAACAACCGGCTTTATGTCAGTATTTTCTGCCGTAGAATTGATAAGCCTGATGCCGAATGGACCAGCGTCAAACCAGGGCAATCTCAGGTAACCCATCTGATGCAAAACAGCAATGCCCAGCAACATTAAGGCAATTAAAAGAATGCCTGATTTTACAAGCGAGGGCTTTTCCTCCTTCTTTTTTGCAGAACTTTTCCTGAAAAGGGCTGTTACAAATACAGGAATCGACAGCAACCTGCCGAAAAATGGTTTTTCCAGTTTTCTCTTCTCGCCCTTTTCTTCGCTGTAATAGTGATAATACTTGTAATAATCCTGGGAAGCAAAATCAGGGCTTATTTCTGCCTTCAGGCCGTTAAGAACAATACCGACAATATTTGCCTTGACATTGTCGAGCTGAGCTTTCGCCCTTTTCAGGACAGCCCTGCCAATCACTCCCACACGATATACCAAAACCACACCATCTGCTATGGAACCATAAATCGCGGCATCAGTCGCGGAAAGAAGCGGAGGAGCATCCATCAAAACTATATCATACTCGGATCTCGCCTGTTTAATCAGTTCTGCAACCTTATGGGAACCGGCCATTTCAGCAGGATTAGGTGGAATGATTCCGCTGGTTAGAATATAGAGATTATCCATTCCAGGGGTCTTCATAATATCATCCATGCTCATCTTCCCCATCATGATATCCGTAACACTCCTTACAGTATCTTCCAGTGAATAGTTCCCGAGTATTATATCTGACAGGCCTGGCGCCTGATCAATGCCAAACACATTGGCAATCATGGGTTTTCTCATATCTCCGTCAATAAGCAACACTTTATTGCCGGCCTGAGCCATTGCAACAGCAAGGTTGGCTACTATCGTGCTTTTACCTTCCTTGGGAGAAGAACTGGTAAAGACAACAGCCTTCATATCGCCTTTCACGCCGATAAAGCCCAAATTGGTTCTGAGCGCCCTGTAACTTTCCGCCAGCGTCGATTTTGGGGCAAAATGCGCTACTATCCTCGAATACCTTTCCGCAGTTTTATCATCCATCTCACCTTGACTTTCATCAAGGAGTGTTGCCTTGATCTCCTGAATAGTGACATGAGGAATAATCCCCAGAACATTAACACCTGTAAGCTCTTCAACCTCTTCAATAGCGCCTATAGAGGTATCAAAAGTCTCCACTACAAAGCCGAACACAATGCCAAGAATTAATCCGACAAGTGTCCCAACAACGCCGGTTGCCATTGTCTTTGGCGGATTTATCGGTTTAGCAGGTTCCAGAGCAGGTTTCACTATCTGTACTTCCTCTATCTTTTCAGCCTCTTTTATAAGTGATTCCTGATATTTTTTTTCTAAGAGGATATAAACCTCCCTGTTAACCCCCACCTTTTGCTCCAGTCTACCCAGCTCCAGCCCCTTTTCCGGCAGCGCCTTAATCTGCTCATCCATCTCAGCGATTTTCTTTTCCAGAGTCTTTATATTCTCTGTAACATTCTTTTTCTGGGAAGAAAGCTGGGACGTCATATTCACCGCTATTTCACGGATCTGCTGGTTGATTTCTATAACCTGAGGATACTTCTCCGTATAAACAAGAAGCAGAGAATCCCTCTTTAACATGAGCTGAACAAGACTGTCGTTGAGATTTTTATAAAGACTCGATGCTTCATTAATATAGTAACTGGTTTTTGAAGTCAGAGGTTTGTTCACCGCATTTTCAAGCAGCTTTTCTATATTGTTTATCTGCTCATAATTCTCAACCGACTTTTCATAAACTACCTGCAATGCCATCATCTGGCCCAACATTCCGGAGGTCTGAGCGCTCAATGAAATCAGCTTGTTGTGTTCCCTGTATTTTCTGACCTCCTCTTCGGAATTTCTCAACTTCTCTGTAACAACCGCCAACTGGTTCTCGATGAACTTTTTCGCTTCAAAAGTTCTCTTGTTAAGATCAAGAGCGTGCTGTTCCTTGTAAACCTTGGCTATGGTATTAGCCACCTGCTGGGCAAACACAGGGTCTTTCGAGGTTACCAGTATATTAATGATGTTACTGTAACCCTCCTGCTCTGTTTCTATACTTTTTTTCAGATCCGTCATGATGTTTTGATACTTCTGGCTGGCACGCACTTTCTCGGATGGAAGATCAGGAGGTATAAGGCCAAGCATTTTGGCAGCCGTTTCTATAATATAATAGCTTTTGATTATAGCGGCCTGGGTCTGCATATAGTCTGTCTGTGACCAGGAAACGCTTTGGATGTAAAGACCCGTGATGGAACCGCTTTGCTCAACCTTTACGCTGGACGTTGCCTGATACAAAGGAACCGGCTGCTGCATAATCGAAAATAAAAAACTGAAAGCCCCCATGGCAAGTGTGGTAAAGATGATTATAAACTTTCTCTTTCTGATGACTCGCCAGTAGTCTCTGAGGTTCAAATCATATTTTATAGCCATATTGGGAAAACCCCCTTGGTTGAGTGGTCGAGTAGTCGAGTGGTCAAGTGGTCGACTGTTTTTTATAGACCTTTGGGCCTTTGTGACTTAGTGGCCGAGCTGTTATCCTTTAACTAATCAATCTTGTTAAAACGAAGATGTGAATTCTCGTTAAAATATGCATCTCTGTACTTGTCAGGATATAGCATATAATCCAGAAGCGGCACTGTATTTGCGATAAACTCATTAATATCGCCTATCGCTGTTCTTGGCACATAAACCACATCACCATCCTGGAGGGAAATATTCTGGGCCAGATCGCCTTTCTTTAATATTTCATCAAGGTTTGCGGCAAGTATAATCGGCTTGTTACGATCTTTCTCGTAGCCCCTGATAATTTTTATGTCTGAGTCCACAGCTACCCTCGTGGTGCCGCCTGCCTTGGATACAGCCGCCAGAAGATCATAGGCATCCTTAAGCCTGTATATCCCCTGGGCGTTTACCTCTCCAAAAACATACACCCTTTCTCCATAAGTCGGAAGTTCAGGAACTGTTACAATATCGCCATCATCTATAACAATATTCTGGCCTACATCTCCCTGAAACATCGCCTTGTAAAGATTGACAGTATAGCTTTTGCCCTTTCTTACCACTTCCACACGCCTTAAATCCGCATTCGCAAATTCTGCACCCGTAATTGGCCCTCCTGCCATTACAATAAAATCAAGTATCCTTGTCTTACCCATTAGGGGGTACTTTCCGGGACCGGTTCCAATACCTGAAATTGACGTATCAAGACGGTTGATCTGCCCGAACAAAAGGGCGGTTTTGCTTCTATACTCTTTTACTACAACATCAATTCTCGGGATCCTGATATATTCTTTAAGCGCTTTCGTCAGTATTTCATCCACCTCGTAAGAAGTAAGGCCAACCACTGTAATATCTTCCATATAGGAATATGATATTTTCCCATCCGGCCTGACCACAGTGCTATACGGCACGGAATTGGCTACATCCCAAAAAGTAATAATCAGGACATCGCCAGGGCCTATCCTGTACTCGGGAACACCGCGTTTCTCGGTAAACACACTGTTTTCTGTAACCCGGCTCATCCTGGCAATCTCTTTTTCCATCTCTTTCTTTTGTTTTACATTTGCTTCTTCTGCCACCTTTGTAGGCCTAAATTCCTTCACCGGTATCCCCTTTGCTTCGAAGGTACACGATGAAAGAAACATAACAGACAAACCTATAAAAAGCGCCTGAATTATATTTACTATTCTGCAAAACATTGCTGTTTCCCCTTAAAATTACTTTCTGAGACAAAAGTCTCTTTCTATTTTACTTAGTCATCTGAAGTAACATTCTACGCCTTTTACGAGTTTATCACACCTGATAAATTCGTAAAAACTCTCTTTAGCCTGTCATTTCGAGTGAAACGAGAAATCTTTATTCTGCAACCCATTGAAAAGATAAGATTTCTCCCTGCGGTCGAAATGACACATTCGATGAATCCGACTTTTTACGAATGTATCACTATTGACTTTATTTATAAAACAAAAAAATTTAAAAAAGGCAATATTTTTCTTGAATTTAGACGGGTTATAATATATTAATAATAAAATTATTATTTACAAAATAACACAACAAGCGGGATCTTTGCTTTCGCTGCAACAAACTACAGAGAATACACCCGCTTTTGCGGTTCATCGTAAGGCATTCTGATAATGGTAAGATATTCTGACATTATAAAAAGTGGTGTTAAAAAAAAGGAAGAAGACCGCACAAATTCAAAGTTAAATGCCCTGCCTCTACAAAAAGATGCTGAATACATGAAAGAGCTTTACTCAGCCATCGTAGATTATCTCAAGGAAATCCAGAAACTGGTCAAAAATAATCAGTCTTTTGACATCAAACAAGCTGTTGATACCGTAAACCACATTATAAACACGCCGGATTTGATTGAAAAATTCTATCAATCAATAGCCCTGTCACATACCTCTAATAATCAAGACTACTTGATTCATCATCTGGCTAAGGTCATGATATACTCTATCAAGATCGGAACAGGCATGAAATATTCCCGCGAAGAACTTCTTGAGCTTGGACTGGCTGCGCTTTTCTATGATATAGGATTCTTTAAGGTCCCGGAAAACATAATAACAAAAAAAGGCAGCCTGACAGAAGCCGAGTTAGATATCATGAAAAACCATACTAAAATCGGTAAAAATATCCTATCCCGTTTTCAGACTGAACACCCGATGATGCCGCGGATCGCATATGAACATCATGAAAGAAAAAACGGCAGTGGTTATCCAGCAGGATTAAAAGGAAAGGAGATATGCGAATATGCAAAAATAATAGCTCTGTCTGATACTTTTGATGCAATGACTCAAAACCGCCCTTACAGAAAAGCGCTCGCACAATATTTTTCAATTAAAGAGCTGGTTGAATCAAGAAATTCCCTGTTTTCTGCAAGAATAATCAAAGTCTTTCTTGATGAAATGGGCATTTTTCCTATCGGAAGCTATGTTAAGCTCAACAATACGGAAATAGGCAAAGTGGTTGCAACCAGCAAGTCACATCCGCTAAAACCAACTGTCGAATTGATGTTCGACAGTCATGGAAATAAAATGCCCGGAAAAACAATAACAAACTTGGATGGGCACCCTGTTTTATATGTCACAGGCTCTGTCAGTGAAGAAGACTTTCCTGGAGAAAACAAGGATTAAAGGATTAGGGAATTAAATTAACCTAAAACTTAACACCTGCTTCCGTCTGCTGGCAGGCAACCAAAATACGATAATAATCATTTGTTTTCAGAAGCGTCTGATGAGTGCCAATCGCTATAAGTCTGTTCTCGTTCAAAAGGAAAATGCGATCGGAATCTCTGATAGTGGAGAGCCAGTGGGCAACTACAATAAGTGTCCTTCCCCGTATAAAGTCCGGAAGCGCCTTAAAGATTGATCTTTCCGTCACACTGTCTAAGGCTGAGGCCGGTTCATCCAGCACAAGGATGTCAAGCTCTTTTATGAACGCCCTGGCAAGAGACAGCCTCTGTTTTTCCCCTTCCGACAGGTTAAGCGCTCTTTCGCCTATTAAAGTTTCATAACCGCAAGGCAGGCTTTCAATAAAGCCATGTATGCCTGCTGCTTTGGCAGCCCTGATAATATCCTCTTTTTTAGCCTCTGGATTGCCGTAACAAAGATTTTCCATAACAGTGCCGGACAGAAGCAGTGCGCTCTGAGAAACATAGCCGATTCTGCTCCGCAAAGAACTAACTTCATAGTCAGACACCGGCAGATCATCAAAGAAAATTTCACCGGAAACAGGTCTGTAAAAACAGAGCATTAGGCTCAAAAGGGTTGTCTTTCCCACACCGCTTGGCCCCACAAGTGCAACCCGCTGTCCAGGCTCTATTACAAGGGAAACATTTTCAATTACAGGCTCCCGCTCATCATAAGAAAAAGAGACATTCCTAAACTCAATCTTTCCTTTCAATTTCTCAACCTTCCTGCCGATCCCCACATTCTCCTCAATAGTAATATCAAAAAGAGCGGATACCCGCTCCAAGGCAGCAAGAGCCTTTTGAAGCTGAAGATTGGCCGTGGCTAAAAATTGCGCCGGCCCGAAGACGTAGCCCAGATATGCCAGAAAGGCAAGGAGAGAACCAAGACTCCACTGGCCCTTAACAACCCAGTATGCCCCAAGTGCCAGAACAATACCCTTGGCAAGCCACGGCATGGAATTAATCACCAAATTAGCTACTGAACTGACCGTTGTCTCTTCCAGCGATATCTGAAAGGCCTTCTTCAATTCAGTTATAATACTTTTTCCCGTACGATCCTCAGCGGAAAAGGCCTTGATCAGGGGAATAGCGGCAATTGATTCCTGGAGACGACTTGACACATTAGCCTCCTGCTCCATGCTCTCATGGCCCAGGACGCGCATCTTTCCGGAAAAGAAGCGGATGCTGTAAAAAAGCCCGGGAATAACAATGAGGACTCCGATGGCAAGCCTCCATTCGAGATAGAACAGAAATACCAGACCACCGATGAATCGGAGCACATTGCTGATTATGTAAACAACGGTACCGGAAAAAAACCAGCGCAGTTCTTCTACATCAGAGGACAGCCGTGACATGAGATAGCCCGTCTTATTTCTGTCGAAAAATGCCTTGGGAAAGCGAAGAGTCCTGTCCAGAAGAACATGCTGGATATCGAGAATGATCACCTGCTCCAGCCGTTTAAAGTAGAATTGCTCCCATAAACCCATGAGCTTCGAGATGATCAGGATACCTGCAAGCAAAATGATTGTGCCTGCAAGAAGACCCACCTGTTTGCTCAATATTACATCATCGACAAGATAGCGGAAAATAAGTGGCGCAGGGAAACTAAGCAAAGAGGTTAACACAATAATAATAGCGCCCAAAAGCCCCTTTTTCCAGTGCTGCCTTATAAATGGGTGCAAATTCCTGAGGCTGCTACTGGTCACGGGACAGCCACGTTCTCCGGCAAGACGATCTTCAGACCGCTTTCTGGAAAGTCCTTGTTTTATATATGTAAAAAAGTCTTTCATGTGTAAGTATTCAGGTTGTTTAGGCTGAAGGCTGTTAGTTTTTGAAAACCAACAAAAAGAAATTTGACTTTTATTATTATATTTATTAAATTGATATCACAAAATCATTAATATTAGGAATAAAATCTTATGAATTTTCTTGATAAAGTTTACACAAAGAGCGACTCCATCGTATCCAGAAAGATAGCCGATGAGTTTATCCTGGTTCCGATCAGGCAAAATGTTGGCGACCTGGAAAGCATCTATACCTTAAATGAGACCGCCGCGCGCATCTGGGAGCTGATTGATGGCAAAATTAAGGTCGGGAAAATAAAAGAAAAGATCGTAGAAGAATTTGAAGTAACACCTGAGGAGGCCGAAAAGGATATCGTGGAACACCTCATGCAGTTGGAAGAAATAAAGGCCATTATATAGGATTAAGGATTAAAGGATTAGGGATTAGTGTTATGGAATGTCCTCATATACCGGAAATCAGCTATACTGAGTTTGGTGAGCGGTTAAATAACGAGGCTGTGGCTAAGAGGATTCCGCTCAGCGGATCGTTTGAGCTTACCTTTCGCTGTAACCTGCGATGCGCTCATTGCTATTGTAACCTGCCGATAAATGATCGAGACGCAATTGAGAAAGAGCTGACAACTGAAGAAGTATTCAATATCCTTGACCAGATTGCAGAGGCTGGATGCCTTTGGCTTCTGATAACCGGCGGCGATCCACTTGTTAGACAGGACTTCCTTGAAATTTATACTTATGCAAAAAAGAAGGGGTTCATCATCACGTTGTTTACCAACGGGACACTTATTACGCCCGAAATTGCCGATTACCTCAAGGAATGGCCTCCTAATAAAGTGGAGATAACTTTATATGGTGTAACAAGTGAAACGCACGAAAGAGTAACCCAAATTCCCGGCTCATTGAAACGTAGTCAAAAAGGCATCGACCTGCTTTTAAAACGGAAGATTCCTCTTAGATTAAAGACCATGGCGATGACCTTGAACAAAAATGAGCTCTGGCAGATAGAAGAATACGCTGAGGCATTAGGAGTCACATTCCGTTTTGACCCAGTATTAAATCCCAGATTGGATGGCTCCAGGGGACCCTGTAAATTCAGGCTGTCGCCGAAAGAAGTGGTAGGATTAGACTTAAAAGATACAAAAAGGGGTAAAGAATGGCGGGAATTTTGTGAAAAGTTTGTAGGCCCACCCCAATCTGACACTCTTTTCGACTGTGGCGCAGGTATTTCCACATTTCATATTGATCCTTACGGGCAAATGAGCGCCTGTGAAATGACCAGGTTCCAGAATTATGGCCTGCGATCTGGTTCCTTCGAAGAGGGCTGGCGTCGATCAATTCCTGAGTTTTTAACCCTGAAGCCTGAGGGTGACTACCCGTGCGGCAAGTGTGAATTGATATCTCTATGCGGTCAATGCCCGGGCTGGGGATGGCTGGAGAACGGCAATCCGGAAGCTCCAGTGGAATATCTCTGCCGAATAGCCCATTTGCGGGCAGAGGCATTTAGAACAAAGAAGCATTGAAAGAGGAGGAACGAACGATGATTAAAAAAAACAACCGTAAATATTACGAACCACCACGAATAAACGAGGTTAAGCTGGAAATCGATGAAGCTGTTTTGGCTGCGTGTAAGACAGCAAATGCTGGTGGCACAGTAGGGAAAAGCGCCTCGCCGTGTAAGACACCGAAATGCAAGAGCACTCTGGGTTCATAGTCAGGTGAAGCTTCCTGCCTGCGAGGCGGGGCTTGCGGGTGCGCCCGGTCAAATTTGATGGTCACTTAAATCAATTGTAATTAAACTTCCGTGACTGTTATGAAACCCGCAAGAAATGGTGGCTCGAGGAAAACCTCAGGAAGGACAATACTGTTTTGGCAAATGAAGAAGGATTGAAGAAATTTACGGTATGTATAGCCGGCATCGGTATATCTTTTCTCTTCGATCAAAAGCTGACGGAATCGGGAGTTAAAGATATCAGCAATGAGTTTATCACAGACAATAGTGCTAATATAAAGCTTCGTGTGCATCACGGCCGTATTCCTGAAATAAAAGAAAAAGGGAAGATATTCGACTCTGGCAGTAACTGGGCGCTTTACAGCAGCGGCGGGAAATATGTCCTGCAGGATGATTCCTTAGAATCCCGTTCATTACCCGATACCGTCGCCATTTTAGAACCGGATTTTAAATCCGGTGATGTCTATATCAGAAACAATATACTAAATCGTGATATTCTTCCCGATCTGCTGGGGCACCCCCTGAATCAGATTCTGATGATTACATTGCTATCATCCCTTCGCAAAGGTGTTTTATTTCATGCGAGTGGCATTGACGACAATGGCCATGGGTATCTTTTTACCGGCAATTCAACTCACGGCAAATCAACAATTGCTAAATTATGGTCTGAAAGCGGAGCAACTGTATTGAACGATGACCGAATTATCATAAGGGAAAAAGATGGAGAACTCTGGATGTATGGAACACCTTGGCATGGCGATTTCCGGGAAGTGTCACCGAAGGGGATGCCAATTCGTAAAATATTCTTTCTGAAACACGGGAAGAAGAACTCGGCTGTCATCAGAAAAGGTGCAGAAGCGGTTTCAATGCTTCTAACCCGGTCTTTTCCCCCCTTGTGGGATCAAAAAGGAATGGATTACACATTAGGTCTGCTTGATCGTATGGCAAACAGGCTTCCCTGTTTTGAGCTTGACTTCCTGCCGGATAAAAGAATCCTCGATTTTGTAAGAAAATTAGATAAGTGAAAAATCCCATCCTTTTAAGCAACTCCGATTTATTAAAAATAAGCAGCAATCTCATTGAAAAGAGTGCGTCCATCCGTTTCCGGGCAAAGGGCTTCAGTATGCGGCCTTTTATCCAGGATGGAGACCTGATTACTGTAAGTCCGCTTCGGGATTACCCAATTAGAGCCGGCGATGTGGTTTTATATAAGACTGCGGATGATCAGGCAATCGTACATCGCGTAATCAGGAAAACAAAAATAGACGGCAGAGCGGTATTTTTTATTAAAGGCGATGCTGTTTTCGGTCAATCTGAAAAAGTAGCTTCTGAAAGGGTTCTGGGCAGGGTCGCAGCCTTTGAAAGGGACCGGTGGGAAAGAAGGTTAGACACAAAACTTTATCGCATAATTGGTTTATTCTTTGCCGGACTATCCCCATTCAGCCGGTGGATTTATCCCATGGTAAGCAGGCTGAAGTACAAAACGCATAAACATCTGGGCATCATTTTGGAGAAACTTCAAAGTCTTAAACTTTACAGTCATTTAGCTAAAAAATTGATGAATGGAAATATTTATTATCAAATTGCTACTCCTGACGATGCATCTTCGCTCTCTCTGCTTTACAGGTATAACCAGCAGCCTGAGTCAGAGAATTCCGCGAATACCTTTTATGAACAACTCAAAAATCCCGAACAGTCTGGATACTGGCTTGTGGCAAAGAGGAAAGATGTGGTTGTCGGTGGTGTAACTCTCTCGAAATTTCAAGAAAGTGATTATCCTCATGCGGGCTGGTGGCTTTTTGGCATGAAGGTGAATTGGCGCTATCGGAAAATGGGAATCGGCGAAAAATTGACAAAGATGGCTGCGGGTTTTGCAGCTAAACACGGCGCTTCAGAAATCAAGCTTCTGGTCTTTGAGGATGCCAAACCTGCAAACAACCTTTATCGAAAATCAGGGTTTCGTCAAATTTCCGTTCCTGAATTAGACAAAGAGCTTCAACAAGAAGCCAAAAAAAATTCACGCCTGAGAATTATTCTGGCAAAAGATATTAAATCTTGGTAAAATGAAAGTGTTTATTTGAAAAACTCAAAGAAAGCATGTTACAAGTAAATGGGGGTGGTTAATTTGTCATATAAATTCAGCGCTATTATTACCAGGGAAAAAGATTGGTTCGTAGCACGTTCTATAGAGATTGGGGTTACCTCTCAGGGTAAAAGTTTTGAGGAAGCCAGAAAAAATCTCCAAGAAGCGATTGAGTTGTATATTGAAAGTTTTGGGACTGAAGACATGCCAGTTGAAAAATCCGAACCAATTTTTACATCATTAGAAGTCTCAGTATAAAATGACCAAACTACCAACAATCTCTGGGGCGGATTTAATTAAAGTGTTGCAAAAAGCCGGCTTTGAGAAAGTAAGACAAAAAGGGAGCCATATTTCCTTAAGAAAGTTTACTCCGGGAAAGACTTTTAAGACAATCGTGCCTCTACATAAAACTTTAGCTAAAGGGACACTTAGCGACATATTAAAACAGAGTGGATTAGAGAAAGAAGATCTGGTCAACTATTTGAGCTTTTAGACTACAAAGAAAAAAGTGGCGACATTTTGGGGAGTTCAATTGATCTGGTCAAACGAAGATCGCTTACTGCTTTACTGCTGCAGGACAGAAAATGGCGATCCTTTAAAACTACGGGATATTGATTGGAATATTTTTCTGAAAAAAGCACAAATCGAAGGTATCTCGCCTCTGGTTTTCAGCCGTCTTCCCGAGCTTAATAAACATTTCGATATTCCGGAATATGTAGCGGGAGAACTGAAAAAAGATTACTACCTGAGCGCCACAAAAAATGCCCTCATCTTTGAAGAGCTTAAAAGGGTGCTTGCTCTGTTTAATCAGAAGGGAATCCAGGTAATCGTAATGAAAGGGGCGGCTCTGGCTGAAACGGTATATGGCAATCCGGCCCTGCGCTCAATGTCGGACGTTGACCTCCTTGTAAAAAAGGAAAACATTCATCAGGTAGATAAACTGTTAAAAAAACTGGGCTATTCTCCGGCGGATAGATCTGTTGACGATATTGATTTTACCTCAACATACCTCACAACACTTGATTACAGAAACCCCTCTAAAAACTCCCCCTCTTTTCATATTCACTGGCACTTCGTCAATTCAACAATACCCAATGAATCATATATCGGATACATCAAAATGGATGATATCTGGCAAGCTGCTGTAAGGACAAATATTGCAAATATTGAAACATGGGTTATGTCTCCGTATCATCTTATTATACACCTGTCAGAACACGCCCTCAGGGTAACCCACTCTCTTAGCAAACTCAGCTATTTTTGTGATATTGACAGGACCATTAATTATTATGGAAAGAGTCTGGACTGGGACATTCTGGTTCGGGATACCATAAGATTCAATCTGAACAAAATGGTCTATACAACCCTCTATTTTTCGGCTTATTTTATTAAAGCCAACGTCCCGGAAGATGTCCTGCTGAAACTTAAGCCTGAAAGATTGAGCATTCCTGAAAAGATCTTCATGCGCAAAACTGCGGAAAATAAACGCATCCCCGGCATGAGCTATCTGATACATTTATCCATGAATAAAGGGCTGGCGAAAAAACTGAAGTTCGTGGGTAGAACACTATTCCCACCGAAAGACATCTTGGCGCAAAGAAGCTATATCTCAAAGTCTGATATGAATTACAGGTACTATTTTAATAGAACCAAAGAAGTCCTGTCGCGCGTTTTGCAAATTACTTAACCGGAATCTCGTATAGCTTCTTTAACAATCCTGGAATCAATAATCCTTGCCTTTGAAATAAATCCTGTCATAAGGCTCATATCACAAATGTTGTTTATCAGCCTTGGTAGCCCTTCTGAATGGATGTATATCTCATCTACCGCCTGTCGCGTGATGATGTTTCTGGTCAAGCCGGCCTTTTTAAAACGAAACACCACATACCTCAATGTTTCATTATAACTGAGTGGATTCAGGTGATACCTTATTGCGACCCTCTGGTCTAATTGCTTCATGTTTTTAATAATTGACCTCAACTCCGGCTGGCCAAGTAATATAATTGTTAGCATAAATTTATCATTTAACTGAAAATTTAATAACAAACGTATCTCTTCAAAGGTTTTATTTGGTATTAAATGGGCTTCATCAAATATTAGCAAAGTAGCCTTACTGTTACGAACATTTTCCAGTATTTTTTCATATAACATGTTTAAATAATCCGACTTGTGCAAATTCTTATCCTTATCGAAATTAACACCCAGATTGTACAGAATCTCCCTTAAAAAATCCATGGGCTCGAGAATTGGATTTGTCATCAATGCTACATCGAACTTTATATCGGAAAGCTGTTGTATCAAGACCCTGCTTAACGTTGTTTTTCCGCTGCCAATTTCCCCGGTAAGCATAACCATACCCTTATTTGCTTTTACCACATAGAGAAACCGGGCCAGAGCTTCCTCATGCTCTGGTGAATAGTACATAAAATTCGGATCTGGAACATTTTCAAATGGAAATTTCTTGAACCCCCAGTATTCTAAATACATTTTATTAACCCCTCAAGAGCAAGGTATATCTCGGCAAAGCAAAGCCTGTAATGATAACTGGATAGATTGTGTGGGTCCCTTATCTCCTTCATGTCTGCAGTATTTAAATAAGAGGCGCCCCTTGAAAAGGGTTTTAAGAGAAAGACTTTTTTTTGTGTGTCAGGATAACTTTCAATGATAGAATCTTTATGATGTTGCTCCATAACAATAATCATATCTGCATCAGCGGCAATATCCTCGGTCAAAAATCTCGAAAAATGGCCGTCGGCTTCAAACCCCATTTCTTTCAGAATCTTCACCGCCATGGGGTCGGCGGACTTCCCGTCCATATCAAAAATGGCGGCTGAGGAAACTTCGATGTCGCTTCTGTTATTTTCTTTTAGCGCCTTCTTGAACATCCGCTCTGCTGCAAAACTTCGAACTATATTAGCCATACAAACAAATATTATTTTCATTAAAACCTTTTTTCGACGGGATCAATAAGCGAGACTTTTGAAAAAACCATCGTTATTTGTCATTTTTAGATACCCATAATTTTCTTATATATCAACACAATAATATTGTTCAAGCTTTTTATATAAAAGAAAATCCACATCACCTGTGCTTAATACCCCTTGCTTAAGAGGTCGGTATTTGGTAAAAATAGTTTTTTCACTTTTTACCATACCATCGGTGATTTACAATAGATTATGACAAAACCTAAAAAAACCTCACAGATATTAAAAAAACGCGCCAAACAAAACCAGAAAAGCTCTTTCTTAAAAATCGTCAGATTCCTTTTATGGTCGATACTCTTTCTTTTAATATCCGGGGTTTTTTCAGTTGTCGGCATTTATTTTTACATGTGTGAAGGTCTCCCTCAAATATCTTCGCTGGCAGATTACAGCCCTCCAATAATTACAACTGTATTTTCCGACGACAATAAAAAAATTGCCGAATTCTATAAAGAGCGCAGGATTGTAGTGCCTTTGTCAGACATTCCGCAAGTGCTTATTGATGCCTTTATTGCCGCAGAAGATTCAAGGTTCTTAAAGCACAAAGGAATAGATTTTTTCAGCATTGTCAGGGCTTTTTTAAAAAATATCGAAGCAGGAACTATTGTTCAGGGTGGCAGCACTATTACGCAACAGGTTACAAAGTCCTTTTTTTTAACACCTGAAAGAAGTTATGGCAGGAAAATAAAAGAGGCTATCCTGGCATATAGAATCGACAAAACATTTACTAAAGAAGAAATCCTTTTTTTATATTTGAATCAAATATACCTGGGCCATGGAGCCTATGGAGTAGAAGCGGCTTCCGAAAATTATTTCGGAAAACCGGTCAAAGAGCTTAACCTTGCCGAATGCTCTATTTTGGCCGGATTACCACAGGCTCCCAGCAGGCATTCACCTTTCAGATATCCTGAAAAAGCAAAGCAGCGCCAGATATATGTATTAAATCGGATGGTTACCGAAAATTATATAACCAATATTCAAGCCACAGAGGCCATGAATGCAAAGCTTGATATAAAGCCGAGACGCAACTGGTTTATTCAAAAAGCTCCTTTTTATACAGAACATATAAGACGTTACATTGAAAAAAAATATGGTCCTGATACCTTATACAGAGAGGGGTTAAAAATTTATACTGCCGTCAATATTGAGATGCAAGAAACAGCCCGGGCAGAAATAGAAAAAGGCTTGATAGCTCTTGATAAACGTCAGGGTTACCGAGGGCCTTTAAAGCATATTGCTATGGAAGAAATCGAAGCCTTTTCACAAGAAATTCAAAATGAGCTGGATAAAGACTCTGTTGCTGAAGGAAAAATCGTCACAGGCGTTGTAATCTCAATTGACAATATTAATAATACTGCAACTGTTCGCATGGGAAGTGCTCAGGGCATAATAAAAATTGCCGATATGCGCTGGGCAAGAAAACCAGACACCGAGGTCCCCTACTATGAATGCAGACTCGAACATCCAGGAGATGCTCTGAGAACGGGGGATATTATTCTGGTCAAAATTAAAGGTAAAGCAACGGATTCAGATATATGGGAGCTTGCCCTTGAACAGAAACCAAATGCCCAGGCTGCCTTGCTGTGTGTTGAAAATGAAACAGGTCTTGTAAAAGCAATGATAGGGGGTCTGGATTTCCGGGGAAGTCAGTTCAACAGAGCCATTCAATCAAGGCGTCAGCCTGGTTCGGCTTTTAAACCGATAATATATGCGGCAGCGCTTGACAAGGGATATACCCCTGCAAGCATGATAATCGATTCTCCCATTGTTTTCCAGGATACGGAACGTGACTTCACCTGGAAACCTAAGAACTATGGAGAAAAATTTTACGGCCCCACCCTTTTACGCGACGCTCTTGCAAAATCGCGTAATGTTGTAACTATTAAGATTTTAATGAATATAGGCATCGACTATGCCATAGATTACGCTAAAAAGCTTGGCATTACCTCTAACTTAAACAGAGATCTTTCATTAGCCCTTGGTTCTTCAGGAGTATCTCTGCTCGAAATAGTTAGAGCGTATTCGGTTTTTGCCAATTTCGGTTACCTTGTGGAACCTGTCTTTATTACGAAAATTGTGGACAGAGATGGAAATGTTATAGAACAAATAAAACCTGAAAAGAAAAAGGTAATAGAAGAAAGTACGGCCTATATCATGACAAGCCTTCTTGAAAGTGTAGTCAATAATGGAACCGGCCGCAGGGTGCGGGCGTTAAACCGGCCGGCTGCAGGCAAAACCGGCACAACTAATAATCTGCATGACGCCTGGTTTGTAGGATATACGCCATCTTATATTACAGGAACCTGGGTAGGATTTGATGATGAAAATTGCCTTGGGAAGGCGGAAACAGGCTCCAGGGCGGCAAGCCCTATATGGCTTGGTTTCATGAAAGAAATTCTTAAAGATAAACCTGTCATGCTTTTTAATGTGCCGGAAGGGGTTGTTTTCTCAAAAATCGATGCTGAAACAGGTCTGCTGCCTGCTGTTGAATCTAAAAAGACAATTTTTGAATGTTTCAAGGAAGGAACCGTTCCAACAGAATATACAAAAAAATCGGATTCTATAACAGAAACGGAACAGTTTTATAAATCAGACATGTAATTTGACCACTTGACCAACTATCAAATCCCTAAAAAAGCCTCCTTAACCTTTTTGTTTTCCATAAGTTCTTCGCCTGTTCCTTTCAGGATAATACGTCCATTTTCCATGACATAGGCTCTGTCGCACATGGCCAGAGTCTTAGTTACATTCTGTTCAACGAGTAAAATTGTAACCCCTTTCTTTTTAATCTTTTTAATCATCTCAAAAATTTCCTGTACCAGGAGTGGAGCCAGGCCTAAAGATGGTTCGTCAAACATCATTATCTTTGGCAATGACATAAGGCCCCTTCCAATGGCAACCATTTGCTGTTCACCACCTGAAAGGGTCTCTGCCATTTGTTTTCTTCTCTCTTTCAACTTCGGGAAAAGCTCGAAAACATAGTCCATGGTCTCAAAGCGTTTTACTTTTGACTCACCACGAAGGGAACCCATGATGAGGTTTTCCTCTACACTCATTCCGGTAAACAGACGCCTGCCTTCTGGAACATGGACAATGCCATGTTCTATAATTTTATTGGGCGGCAAATGATCCAGACGCACGCCATTAAATTCGATACTTCCTTTTCTGGGTGTAAGCAATGAAGAAATGGCCTTGATAGTTGTTGATTTTCCAGCGCCATTGGCGCCGATCAACACTACTATCTCTTTTTCGTTAACACTGAATGAGACATCCCACAGGACCTGTAAGTCTCCATAGAATATATCAATTCCGTTAATGTTAAGCATATTCATCTCCTAAATAAGCTTCGATAACCGCCGGATTAGCGGCAACCTCACGGGGAGTGCCTTCTGCGATAGTCTCTCCAAAATTTATCGCATGAATCCGATCCGATATAGACATGATGACCTTCATAATGTGTTCTATGATAAAAATGGTGACGCCGCTATCCTTTATTCTTTTAATAAGCTCGATGGCCTCATCTAATTCAGTAGGGTTAAGACCTGCTGCTGTTTCGTCAAGGAGCAAAAACTCTGGTCTTGTAGCAAGAGTGCGTGCGATCTCGAGCCGTTTCCTTCCCCCGATCGGAAGGCTTTTTGCCAATTTGTCTTTTTCGCTTGAAAGATTGCAGAATTCCAGCACTCTATGCGCCTCGTCCCGGGCATCTTTTATTGTTTTAATACGGCAAAAGGCAGCTGCTGTTACATTTTCCAGAACCGTCATTCGAGCAAGCGGCTTTACGATCTGAAAAGTACGTGCAATACCAAGGTGACAAATCGTATGAGTCTTCAATCCCTTTATGCTTTTTCCTTTAAAAAGAATATCTCCGGACGTGAACGGGTAATAATTGTTTATACAATTAAAAATCGTGGTTTTTCCTGCGCCGTTTGGTCCAATAAGACCAAAAATTTCACCTTTTTCAATATGAAGTGTAATATCATTTACCGCCCTGAGTCCTCCAAAATCTTTAATGAGATTTTTCAGTTCAAGGAGTGCCATTACTTTCTCCTTTTGCTTTGTTTCAGGTAGTTTCCCTGGTTTTAAAAAATATTTTTTTAATTTTTGGCCAATCGCCAACAATGCCGTTAGCAAAAAACATAATAACAAAGATAACCAACAGTCCAAAAACCAGGGCGTGCCCCTGGCTGATCCATTTTGGCGCCAGACCAAAAAAAGCGCTTCTAAATGTCTCCTGAAGCCCAACCATAACAAAGGCCCCTACAGCAGGCCCCCAGATGGTGGCAACACCGCCGACAATGCCAACCAGAATAGCCATAATCGATATAAAATGGAGGGAAAACACAACCTCAGGATCAATAAAGCCCATATAGTTCATGTAAAATGCTCCAGCCATACCGGTAAAAAAAGAGCTGATTAAAAGAGAGATGTTTTTATAAAGAGCAACATTAATACCTAATGAAGCTGCAGCATCCTGGTCCTCCCTGATGGACACGAAATAATAGCCCCATTTGGTTTTCATAATTATATGCACGACATAGATACAACAGATGGCGAGAGCCAGTGCGATGTAGTAATATGGAAGCTTGCTTCTGAACGTCTGAATAACAAGGATTCCCACCATACCTTCGGTCAGAGCTTCCCAGTTGGTGGCGATTAGCCTGAAAATTTCACCGCCCGCAAGTGTAGCCAGAGCAAAATAGGGGCCCCGCAGTCTGAAACAAACCCAGCCCACAAAAAGCCCGACCAACATAGCTGTAATGCCGCCAAACATCATGCCCCACCATGCAGACACCCCTAATTTCATGGCCAAGATCCCTGCGGTATATGCACCTACGCCGAAAAATATGGCATGTCCAAATGATACCTGGCCCGTATATCCTGCCAGAAGATTCCATGAAGATCCGATTACAACCCAGATAAGGGCAATAATGATAAGATGCTGATAGTAGTCCGAACAAACAACTAAAGGAAAAATTAGTAAAATAATCCCTAAAACCGCCAAGATACCATTCTTTTTATTCATAATTTCCCCTACTCTATATTTTAGTAAGGCGTTTCAGACCGCCCGGCAAGAAGATCAGAACGAGCACGAACATCACAAATCCAACCAGATCCTTATAGCCCATGCCAATATAGGTAGCGCCAAGAGATTCTGCAATCCCTAAGGCAATTCCTCCAAATATTGCTCCAACCGTACTTCCAAGGCCTCCCAGAATAGTGATTACAAATGCCTTTAACGTAAAGGGCCCGCCAATATCAGGAAAGAGATAGTAAATCGGTATTAATAAACTTCCGGCTGCGGCAACCAGCCCGGAACCTAATCCAAATGTAATAATTGTAATGCGGCTGCTGTTTACACCCATCAATGTTGCTGCATCCTTATCCTGAGCTGTAGCCCTGATCGAACGGCCGATGTCGGTTTTAAGCAGAAACCAGAACAACGCTGCTGTGAAGATAAGCGCGATAATAAAAGCAATGCACATGGGGAGATTAAACGAGACATTGCCCAAAAAAAATGCTGAGGAACTATATGATGTCTTAACTGTTTTGTAATCGGATGAAAAAATAAACCTGGCAATTTCAGCTAAAACCATACCAATTCCAACTGTCATCAAAACCTGATTTTCAGGAAGAATTGAGTCTATTTTCATTAACGGATTCAGCAGATACTTTTGGAGAAATGAAACAATGCCGGCATGGTCACGAGAAGGGATAAATATGGATCAATTTTCAGGTAATGAGACATGACAAAGGTAATATACATGGCCACCATCATTAGTTGGCCATGAGCCAGGTTTATTATCCCCATCACGCCCATAATCAGAGTCATACCGATTCCTATAAGCGCATAAATACCACCTATGAGTATTCCAGCAATAATAGTCTGGAGAAAAACATCCATTTGACGTTCCTTTCGTGAGTGCCGGGGTAAACCGCCACCAAGCCAATTATGATGACGGTTTACAGCTTTTTCCCCTTTAAATTAATTCTTAGCCACAGATATGCCCCAGCACGATCATCCTACTATATAATTAAATTAGTAGCCCCAGATCTTCAGCCAGTCGACAGGATATACAAACTGTTTGGTTGCGCTTTCCTTAGGCCAAACCAGTTCAAGCTTTCCATCGATCCACTGGACCACATATGTTGCCACCTTATTCTGGTTTTTCATGTTTTCCCATGTGGTGAACTTGACCGGCCCGAAAATAGTCATCATATCAGTCGCATCAAGAGCCGCTTTTACATCAGTATTTTTAAAAGACTTCGCTCTTTTCAGGACATCAGCAATGACATAAGCTGCTGCATAGGCCTCTGCGCCATGATACTCGGTCGGCTTATTATATTTTTTAACAAATTTATTGTAATAATCCATAGCGCCTGGAAAGGGCAGTACCTGATGCCACAGGGTAGCGGAAACAACATTGTTAGAAGCAACACCGGCATTATCTTTGAATTCGGGCAGTGTAAAACCAGCCGCACCTCCGATAAACATCTTCGGCGTCAATTTTAATTCTTTTGACTGCTTCATAAGCAAAGAGGCGTCCATGATATATGATATCATATATACAATATCCGGTTTATGTTGTTTAACCTGGATTAATACCGGTTTAAAATCAATCCCCCCGTGCTCATATCCTTCTTTTAATACTACCTCATAACCAAGCTTTTTACATGTAGCCTCAAATTCTTTGGCTCCTTTTGTCCCGAATAAGGAATTTTCATAAAGAATAGCCACTTTCTTTGGTTTTATTACCTGGGTCAGTAATGACTCTACAGCGTCTGCGTACTTGCTTACAGGAGGATTTAAGCGATAAATCCAATCCCACCCGGAACTCGTAATGTTATCTGCCGAACCCGTGTTCACCAGAAAAGGCATTTGATTTTGCTGACAGACACCGGCTGCAGCATAGGTTACTGAACTGCTGTATCCGCCGCCTATCATTACGACCTTATCTTTTGTGATAAGCTTTTCAACAACAGATCGGCCAACCTCCGGCCGACCGGTTGTATCCTCTATGAGTAAATCCAGTTTCTTGCCGTTAATACCTCCTGCTGCATTGATTTCCTCCAGGGCAATGTCAAAAGACTGTTTTTCAATTTCTCCAAATTTTGCAAGAGAACCGGTAAGGGGAAGAACTATACCCACCTTTATTGTATCAACAGCCATAGATTGGGATGCTCCAAGAGTAAAGACTAAAACTACTGCTAAAATCAATCCTGCTAATACCTTTCTTTTTTTCATTATGACCTCCTACGTTTATGATTAGTAATACCAGAAAATTACAATTTGATGACATCGTAAATTAACAGGCATGTAAAAAGCTGTCAACATACAACTCCCGAAACAAAATCTGATTCTATCGGCGGTTCAATCAGCAATGCGTTTTCCGTGAGGTTTGAATCCGGAATAATCTGAATTGACTTAATATTAAATCTTTTCTTAAGAATTTCTATATTACTATTATTTAACCCTCTGATTCTGGAAATATTTTTCGGATTCACCTTTATAGAAATTCTATTATGCAAAGGATTCTTCAATTCCATTGCAGCCATGGCTTTATCAAGAAATATCTCGGAAAATACAAGGTGGCCAAAGGCAGGATGCCAGGGCCCTGCCAGAATTGTAGATTCTTTTGACAGACTCTCAGAAGCCTGAAGCCCCATACGGATTACAGTAATATTTTTTTCTTCAAACAACAGGTAGAGTCTTTTTACAAGGCTTACACATTTCTGAAGTGATAATGGAGTATATTCACCCTTCCTGTACCAACCAGCAAGCGGGCTTTTATCAAGAACCAGTGTGGGATAGATTCTGACAAAATCCGGATAAAGCCCTGCAATCCGGCGACCTGTAGCAAAAGCCCCTGTATCGCTGTCACCAGGCAGTCCTACCATCATCTGAATGCCGATCTCATAGTTTCGTTCTTTTAACAAACAAACAGCTTTTTCTGTATCAACGGCAGTATGCCCCCGCCTGGACATGGCCAAAACACGGTCATCCATGGACTGAACACCGAGTTCAATAGTTGAAACTGGATAATCCTTTATAATATCAAGCCGATCTTTATCTATAGTGTCAGGACGGGTTGAAAATCTCAGACTGTCAACCCTTCCCTGTCTTACAAACTTTGAAGCCTCGTCAAGTAATGAACAGACATAGTCCTTTTTTAGCCCTAAGAAATTCCCGCCGTAAAATGAAATTTGAATTTTTTTCCGCTGTGGCCCTTTATAATTTATAAATTCGTTGATATATGAATTAAGCTTTTCACTGGAATTTTTTTTTTGCCTCTCACCTGTTATTGCTGTCTGGTTGCAAAAAGCGCACTGATGAGGACATCCAGCATTTGGAAGAAAAACAGGAATTATAAAAGGCTTATGTGTTGTTGCCATTTTTTGTTAAAATCTCAAGAGCTTTTTTAGCTGCATCCTGCTCAGCAACCTTTTTACTTTTGCCGACACCCTCCACAACTACTTCGTAAACCTTAAGTTGCACCTTGAATGTCTTGTCATGATCCGGGCCGCTTGCACTTATGACCATGTAAACAGGTGCTGCGTTGTGGGTTTCCTGAACAAGTTCCTGTATCCGGCTTTTGTAATCATGATCCGCTGCAGGAGCTGAAACAAGATGAAAGAGGGATGAAAAATGAGCGTCTATAATTTTAAATACCGCATCAAACCCGCCATCCAGATATACAGCGGCAATAACGGCCTCAAACGTATCAGCCAGAATTGATCTCTTTTCCTTGCCGTTTGTCTGAATCTCTCCCTTGCCTAATTTAATATATCGACCCAACTCTATTTTATTTGCAATGGTTGCAAGCTGAGATTCATTAACAAGGATAGAGCGCATTCTGGACAGATTACCCTCGTCCGTATCTGGATATCGCTGCATGAGAATATGTCCGATAACAAGGTCTAATACGGCGTCTCCCAAAAATTCAAGCCGTTCGTTATCCTTCATGTCTGTGCCAGACTGTTCATTGACAAACGAACTGTGGCTGAGAGCTTCCTCAAGGATATTGATATTATTAAATTTATATAGAAAGTTTTGTTCAAATTCAGAAAGATCTATTTGGCCCATTTCATTTCCTGACGGCTATTTACGTGATAGTTCAGCCACAAAGACACCAAGATACAAAAATTATAATATAATTCTCCTAAAATTCATAATTTAGGAATTGAAGGATGTCGCCACTTTTAATTCCTCAATCATATCCATCCTTTGCGCCTTTGTGGCCAAACTGTTACCTATTTACTAATTTTTCATACAAACTATAAGGTACAAAAAGATCGCCTCTGCCTGATCCTATTTTTATATCAGGTTTAATAGAACCATGAAAATCGGTCCCGCCGGTCATTAACAGGTCATAACGTTTTGCAATCTTAATATAAAAAGCGGTTAGATCACGCGAGTGTGCCGGATAATAGGTCTCTATCCCCTTAAGGCCTAATCCCTTCAGGTTTATAATAAAATTTTCAAAGAGGTTTTTATTTTCAATGTGTAGAAAAAAGGGATGAGCCAGTACGGGAATACCTCCGGCGGCAAGTATAATCTCGATTGCCTGTCCGCAATCAAGGCGATATTTATCGATATATGCCGGCCGGCCAGCCCCAAGGTATCTGTCAAATGCTTCATCAATCGATTTCACGAAACCTCTTTTTACCATAAGCTGGGCAATATGAGGTCTTCCAAGTTGGCCTTCGCCAAATTCATCTGCAACATCTTTTAAAGAAAAATTTATCCCCAGGTTATTAAGACAGTTAATAATTCTGGGGTTCCGATTTCTTCTGGCGTCCTGAAGCATATCAAGCGTCCGATTCAAAACCGGATCATCAAGCCTGATAGAATAGCCTAACATATGGAAGCTTCCGGCATAGGAAAGAGACGGATTAGAGGATACACTAATTTCAACACCGGCTAAAAGTTTCAAGGAAGGGGGTATATCAAGGGTAGACGCCTCTTTTGAGCCGTCAATAGTATCGTGATCTGTTATTGCAATAGCGCCCATATTAAAGCTATGGGCAAGGGAAATAATTTCTTGGGGAGAAAGTGTTCCGTCCGAAGCAGTAGAATGGATGTGAAGGTCTATCCCCACATGCTTTTTATAATCCAAGAGCTTTTTCTACAGCCTCCTCTTTGGTTTTGCATCCAATGCATTGGGTGGTAACAGGTCTGGCTTTAAGACGTTCAATAGAAATATCTTCTCCGCACTTTTCACAAATTCCAAAGGTGCCGTTATCAATACGCTCAAGGGCTTTTTTAATCTTCTTTATCAGCTTGTTTTCCCTGTCTCTTATACGAAGCATAAAATTGCGGTCCTCCTCAAGTGAGGCGCGATCCGTTGGATCCGGGAAATTCTCTTTCTGAACGGCCATGCCGGAAACAGTATCATCCGCACGGCCCAAAAGCTCTTCAAGCCGTCCAGTTAGAAATTCTTTAAAATATTGTACATCCTTCTTTTTCATACTCAAGCTTTGAAAAAATAAAAATAAAAACCATGACAATTTTTAAAAAAATATTTAAGCACAATTTAATTTATTAGTAAAGATAAAATTTGATGGCATCGTAAAAATTTGAACTCAGAGCGTTAAGCAATCTCTTTAAGAAAGGTTTCAAGAGTCTTCATGTTGTTTACATTATAAATTTTGCATGAATAATTTTCCGGTAAAATCTTTTTTAATAAACCTGCGAGCACCCTTCCAGGACCGATCTCTGCAAAAATTTCCACATTTTCATCCATTAGCCTATGCATTGAATCATACCACCTTACAGGGCTGCAAAATTGTTTTGCCATAACTGCCTTAATTTCATCCGCATTCATTGCAATGTCCGCAGTAACATTATGTATTATGGGTATCTCAGGCGTATTAAAAGAAACGGTTTCAAGAAATTCTTTGAATTCATCTTCAGCTCCTTTTATCAATTCGCTGTGCCATGCCCCGCTTACCTTTAAAGGAATTGTCCTTGCTCCCTGTGAAGAGGCAAGCAGCGAAACCTTCTCAACCTGAGCAGGAGCGCCGGTTGTAACGATTTGATATTCGGTGTTGTGATTTGCCACAGCCACAACCCCCTCTGCACAGACATCTTTAACAAGTTCATCAACAGCATCTATCGAGAGTCCAATGATTGCATGCATAGCCCCTTTATGCCTGGTAGATTCCCTGTGCATCAACTCTCCCCGCTTTAAAACAAGGCTCAATACATCCTCTTTTGAAACAGCCCCTGATGCATATAGCGCGCTGAATTCTCCAAGACTGTGGCCGGCCGTAATATCCGCTTTTACGCCCTCCTTTTCCACTGCGGCAAGACAGGCAAGGTTCACAGCAGTTACGGCGGGTTGAAGGTTAACAGTTTTGGTAAGATCTTCCATAGGGCCTTTAAAGCAGAGCCTTGATAAATGTATCTTCGTGATCTCTTCTGCCATGTCAAAAACTTCCCGCACAAAATTATATTCCTGATAAAGCTCAAGACCCATGCCGATTGACTGGGACCCCTGACCTGGAAAAAGAAATGCTGTTTTTTTCAAATTAAATCCTCCGTAATCCTCTAATCCTCTAATCCCTGTCACTCGTCAAGTTTAAAAAGTTTACGAGTTGTATCAATGTATATTGACTTATTCCCATGACAACCATTACTTTTTAAAAAAACGGTTGGATCATGCAAAATTTTGTTTATCAGTGCATCTGTCATCCTGTAGATAGACTGACAATCGGCATCTGTCAGGTGATTTAAATTTTGCAGCGTTTTCTTTAGCTCTGTTTTTGCAATAGCATCCATTTTATCCCTTAATGCAACAATTGTGGGCACAGCATCCAGACTTTCATACCATTGCCGAAATCGGATTACAGCCTCATCAACGATTCTTTCCCCCTTGCCGGCCTCTTTATTACGATCCCCGATGTTTTCATCAATAACCCCTTTTAAATCATCGATGTTATAAACATAGGAATTGGTAAGATCGTTTATTTCAGGGTCAATATCACGCGGGACAGCGATATCGATAAAAAAAATAGGGCGGTTTCGCCTGCTGCGCATGATCCCCTTGACCTGGTTGCGCTTGATAATGAAATCGGGTGAACCCGTTGAACTTATTATAATATCCACGGTTTCTAAACAATCTGTAATTTCCTCAAACCGTATTGCCTTGCCGTTGAAATTTTTTGCCAGTTCAACACCACGTTCAAAGGTTCTGTTTGCGACAACAATATCACCTGCTCTGTTTCTAATTAAATGCTCAACCGCGAGCTCCGCCATTTCACCAGCTCCGATAAGGAGCACTTTTTTGCCTTCAAGGCTGCCGAATATTTTCCGCCCAAGCTCGATTGCCGCATAACTTATTGATACTGCATGATCACCTATTCCTGTTTCAGTTCGAACACGTTTTGCCACAAAAAAGCTTCTGTGCAACAACCTGTTAAGAATGACGCCTGATGTTTTTTTCGAGGTGGCTGTCAGATATGCCTCCTTTATCTGCCCTAAAATCTGAGGCTCTCCAACCATCATCGAGTCCAGGCTTGATGCAACCCTGAAAATATGGCGCACAGCCTCATCGCCATCATGGATGTAAAGGACATCTTCAAAACCGGCGACTGGAATATTCTTAAATTCTGAAATAAACATCTTGGCGGCTTTCAAAGCATCTGAACGGTTGTCTGTCGCCAATAGAATCTCGACACGATTACACGTGGAAAAAAGTACAGACTCAATAACTGACGGATTCTTTTGAAAAGTTTCCAAAGCAACAGCGATCTCATCTTTAGAAAAAGCAAGACGCTCCCTGAGTTCAACCGGAGCTGTTTTATGATTTAATCCAAGTAATATAATATCAAGCATAGCTGTTTATTCTTCGATCTGCCAGGTTTAAAACCTTAGTCTTTCAGGCTAACAACTTCAGCCTGTTTTGCATTTTGAATATCGAATATCGAACATATTAAAAGATGAACGTCCAACATCGAACATTGAACGTCGAACGTCGAATAATGATGTCGCTCCGCTCCTCAAATTATTTCTTTAAAATCTGTTTCTTTATGTTTTTCCATTCGATGTTCAATGTTGGACGTTTGATGTTCGATGTTCATTTTTTTCAGTCCCTCCTGGACAAAAACAACTTAGCGCTTATGGGCTTTACATCCGGGTAAACACCTCATGGTGCCCTTTTAAAAAGAAATTTACCCCCAAAAAAGTAAACAACAGAATCGCAAATCCAATAATGGCCATTATTGCCGAACGCCGGCCACGCCATCCAACGGCCAAGCGCTCATGGAGCAGCGCCGCATATAACATCCATGTTATGCCTGACCAGACCTCCTTTGGGTCCCAGCTCCACAATTTACCCCAGACCAATTTTGCATAAACAAAACCCGCGGCAAGACCGATGCTAAGAAAGGTAAATCCGACAGCAATACAGACATATCCTGTATAATCAAGCAGTTCCAATGAAGGAAGCCGCTTGAAAAAAAAGCCGTGATGCTTTGTTTTGATGGCGCGCTCCTGCATAAGATATAAAATGCCAAGGCCGCAGGCCAGAGCAAAGAACGCCTCGCCTATAAATATTGTAATAATATGAAGCACCAGCCAAAAGTTGTTAAAAACATTCTTGGCCTCCGCAGATTCCGCCGGCAATTGGGAAGCAATAAGCATTACAATAGCTGCAAGCGGCGCAGCATATATGCCTAATATCTTGAGGTTGAATTTATACTGAAATATAATAAAAACACCGGCAACAGCCCACCCTGCTATAGTAATGGTTTCGCGAAGATTATGAACAGGGATGGTCCCTGTTTGAATAAACCAATAGACTATTGCGGCCGAATGCCCCAAAAAACCCGCAATCAGCAGATAGCGTCCTGTTTGATGCAGATAATTTTTTTGAATAAAAAGATATAACAGGTATCCTGCGGTACTGAGCAAATAAAATAACACAGTAATATAAATCACAATATCCATTGATTACACCTTAAATTGGTCGAGTGGGAAAATAGTCGAGTGGTTGTCTCTACTTGACTACTCGACTAAACTATCCGCCTGTCTCCATTAAATTTTCAAACTCATACCCTTGACCGAGGATATCAAAAAGCAGGGAATTTATATCTTCTTTTCTATTGGTCTTTATCATTTCAACAAGGTCGCTGCTTATTAATCGTTCAAAAATATGTTTATGCGCTTCCGGCTCATGTTTTTCGCTTAACAGTTTTTCCCGTATCACTCCCATTAACCGGAGAAATTCGATATACTCAACGCCAAACTGTTTCTCAAGCTCTTTCCGAAGTTTTTTTGCAAAAGCAGGACTTTTTCCTGAAGTAGAGATGCAAATCACAAGGTCCCCTCTGTCCACAATAGACGGAAGTATAAAATTGCATACTTCGGGACGGTCGGCAATATTGCACAGTATATTAAGTTTTTCTGCATCAGCGCTGATTTGACGGTTTAATTCTTCGTTGTCGCTTGCGCCGATGACAAGAAACATCGTGTCAAGATCAGAAGTTAGATAGGAGCGCTTTTCCCATGCAATCAAACCATTACCGGCAAGCTCCAGCAGTTTTTCGGTAGCATCAGGGCTGACAAGAGTTACCTTTGCGCCACAATTCAAAAGCGTTAAAACCTTGCGAGTACCGACGGAGCCGCCCCCTACAACCAGACATTTTCTATTCAGAATATCAAGATTTACCGGATAATATCTCATAAAAACTAACCTGTTATGTAAAGAATTAAGCAACAGTTCACGGCTGTCGGTTCACGGTTCACGGTTTTTTGAAGATTCCCTGTAGCAAGCTAAAGGGAATCTTCGACCGTAAGGAAATTAGCCGTTTTTATATTCGCTCGCTAACCCCGCAGCAAGCTACGGGGAATGCGCTCACTATTGCGGTTCAATGAACTATGCAACGATTGAAGCATTTTGGATATTAATTTCAACCGTAAACCGATAACTGTAAACCGTTTTCACACACAGCTATCGTAAAACCTTTTAAGCGAGTTCTATTTTCATCAGATCCTCGGCTAAAATCAAAGGGCCGCGCCATGTTTTGCGGCACTGTTTTTCAATATCCACCTGATCGCATTCAGGATAAAAGTGGGTCAGAACCAGTTTTTTGACATTTGCCTGTCTTGCGATTCGGCCTGCAAGGGATGGGGTCATATGGCCTGTAACCTTTAATTCATCAGGAAGAGCGGATTCGCAAATAAGAATATCTGCGTTTTTTGCCAGAGTAACAAGGTTATCGGAAAAATCCGTATCACCTGAATAGACAACCGATCTTCCATCTGAGCCGGTTATTCTATAGGCTATGCTTTCATCATTGTGCTCTACCGGAATAGACTTTACAGTAAAATCGCCAAAATCTATGGAATCCTTTCCTTTGTTATCCATCTCAAAAATATTAAGCAGCCCCGGCTTAAGCTCTATCCATTCTCCGTAAACATTTTTAAGCCTGGTGTAAAATTCAGAAAATCCACTACCCGCCACGATCGTAAGCGGTTTTTGACGGCGCTCTATCTCAGGATACTTTGTGGCAAACAGGAAGGAAACCAGCTCTCCTGTATGATCAGGATGTAAGTGGCTGAAAAAAATAAAGGAGATGTCGAAAATTTTTGTGCCGGTCTCAAGAAGCCTTCTCATTGTGCCTGGCCCGCAATCAAACAGCAACTTTGTTCCCCCTGTTTCCATCAAGACAGAGCATGAACTTCTCTTAAGGGAAGGCACGCATGTGCCTGAACCCAGTATGGTCACAGAAATGTTATTGCTGCTGGTTGCCATTATCGCCTAATCCCTTTATCTCTTCCTAATTTCTAATTTCCAATTTCAAGTTTCAAGCCGTGAATGGCTACCCTTTTTTCGATCTTTCCGATTATCCATTTTAATAATTTTTCATCATTCTCAAAGTTTACAATTCCATTTAGATCAGCAATCGCAATCTCGGCGCGGGCCATGCTTTTATGACCCCCTGCTAAACCAATGGCGCCAAAACTCTTTTTTGCCACATCTCCGGCATTCCTGCATACACCGTCATTTCTAAAAACTATTATTAGCTTTCCCCCGTAACTACCTGAAATAATGCTCCATTTAATAGAATCGACCTTCATGAAAAAATCGGCAAGAAGTACGCATATATCCGGATTTGCCACCTGGCCAAGATTCACATATACTCTATTTTTGCGTCTGTGCATGTTCTCAAGAGCGATTTTGAAATATTTAAGAAAATCGAAACGCATCTCTGTCTGCTCAATCTTTCGCGCAAGGTAAACATTGGCATAGCGAAAAAGAAACTGAAATGCCCGAACATCCTCAAATGAAGTCTGCCTGACAAAGTTGTTTGTGTCTGTTTTTATGCCAAAAAACAGTCCTGTAGCAAGTTTGGAAGAGGGTTTTATTTGGGCTGCTCTCAAATATTCGGTCAAAATACTGGCAGCAGCACCATATTGGGGACGGATGTCCATAAAAGAGGCCTGTGCGCCTGTTTCAGGATGATGGTCAATTATTACATCAGGATTGATTCCTGAGAAGGCATCATTATGTTCCGGTTGAGAATCAACCATTACAAAACGGTTAAGCCCTGTACTGTCAATCTTTGATATGTGTGTTAGGTTGACCCCCAAAAGCCGGATCATGGCCAGGTTATCCGGGCGTTTGATTATATTAATATTTGAAATATCTACACTTGCCACTTTGTGCCACAGCAGTCTTTTAACGGCCATGGCGCTGGCGATCGAATCCGGATCAGCATTAATTACGACAAGAACATGATCATCGCTGGAAAATTGATCATAGAAGCGACGCAACTTTTCTGGAGCAGAAAAACTCATATAAAATCATTACGACGAATTATAATAAATTTCAATAATTTTCGGCAGGTGATAACTGACAGAAAACAATTTGATCCTTTTCCCCTTCGGCTTTTGCAATAATACTACTGCCCTCCAAAATATTTCCTTTTAGAATTTCCATAGCCAGGGGATTTTCAATATACTTTTGTATTGCCCGCTTTAATGGCCGCGCGCCGTATATTGGGTCATAGCCTTTATCGGCAAGAAACGACATTGCACTATCTGAAACTGCAAGATTAATATTCTTTTCAGAAAGTCTTGAGCTTAGTCTTTTTATCTGAATTTTAACGATATCATAAATCTGCTCAGGCGTCAGGTTATGGAAAATTATTATGTCATCTATTCTGTTTAAAAATTCAGGTTTAAAATTTGCATGAAGCGCTTCCGTCACCCTTGATTCCATCTCTTCCCGTTTTGAAGTTCCAAGATCCTGAATCCACTGGCTGCCGACATTTGAAGTCATAACGATTATACTATTTTTAAAATCGACTGTTCTTCCGTGACCGTCTGTCATGCGTCCGTCATCTAAAATCTGGAGCAGGGCATTAAAAACTTCGGGATGTGCCTTTTCAATTTCGTCAAACAGCACTACCGAATAGGGCCTCCTGCGAACAGCCTCCGTTAAGTAGCCCCCCTCTTCATATCCCACATAACCGGGCGGCGCCCCTATAAGTCTTGATACAGAATGTTTTTCCATATATTCAGACATGTCGATCCTCACCATTGCCTGTTCACTGTCAAAAATAAATTCCGCCAGCGCCCTGGCAAGCTCGGTTTTCCCTACACCTGTCGGCCCCATAAAAATAAAGGATCCTACAGGGCGGTTTTGATCCTGAATGCCCGAACGTGCGCGTCGAACAGCATTTGACACAGCCTCGACCGCCTCCTCCTGTCCGATAACCCTGAGTCTCAGGCGATCCTCCATATGCACAAGTTTTTCCCTTTCGCCCTCAAGCATTTTACTGACAGGAATCCCGGTCCAACTGAATATTACCTTGGCAATATCCTCATCATCAACCTCCTCTTTCAGCATTTTGCTGTCTTTCTGAAGGTCAGACAATTTTAGCTTTGCCTCATCCAGGCCTTTTCTCAGATCAGCCGCCTTTCCATATCTGATTTCGGCAACCTTTGCCAGATCTCCATCCCTTTCAGCCTGCTGCTCTTTAATGCCTAACTGCTCAATCTTTTCCTTGATCTCTCTTATTGTTTTAATTGCCTCTTTTTCACTGCTCCAGTGGCCTTTCATTTTATCGAGCTCACCCTGCATGGTCTCCAGCTCCTTTTCAAGCTTTACAAGCATCTCCTTTGAAGCTGGATCAGATTCTTTTTTCAAGGCTTCGCGTTCAATTTCAGCCTGGGTTATTTTATGCTGAATCTCATATATTTTCGCAGGCATGCTGTCTATTTCCATCCTGAGCTTTGAGGCGCATTCATCCATAAGATCAATAGCCTTGTCCGGAAGAAAGCGATCTGAAATATAACGGTTTGAAAGAGTTGCGGCAGCTACAATGGCTGAATCTTTAATCCGCACCCCGTGATACACCTCATATTTTTCCTTTAAACCGCGAAGAATGGAAATCGTATCCTCCACGCTCGGCTCACGCACCATTACAGGTTGAAACCGCCTTTCAAGTGCAGCGTCCTTTTCAATATATTTTCTGTATTCTTTCGATGTAGTCGCACCCACGCACCGCAATGTTCCCCTGGCAAGCGCGGGTTTTAACATGTTTGAGGCATCCATTGATCCTTCGCTTGCGCCTGCCCCGACCAAGGTATGAAGCTCGTCTATGAAAAGGATTATCTCCCCCTCTGCGCGTTCCACCTCTTTTAAAACCGCCTTTAAGCGATCCTCAAATTCGCCCCTGTACTTGGCGCCTGCAATCAGCGCTCCCATATCCAGGGATACAACCCGACGATTTTTCAGACTCTCGGATACATCCTTTTCAATTATGCGCTGGGCAAGGCCTTCAACAATCGCTGTCTTTCCGACCCCCGGCTCGCCTATGAGAACAGGATTGTTCTTAGTGCGTCTCGAAAGCACCTGGGCAATACGCCTTATTTCGTCATCACGGCCGATAACCGGGTCAAGCTTCCCAAGGCGGGCAAGATCAGTCAGATCCCGGCTGAACCTGTCAAGAGCCTGATATTTTTCTTCAGGATTAGGATCGGTTATCCTCTGCGATCCGCGAATATCCATAAGAACCTTCAGGAGAGATTCCCTTTTTATCCCGTAACTGCTTAGAATCTCAGTTGCCTTACAATCCTTTTTATCTGAAATAGCCAGGAAGATATGCTCAATGCTTACATATTGATCCTTCATTTTAGCTGCTTCAACAAAAGCCGCCTCAAGCACATCGCTGGTTGTCTGAGAAATATGAACGTCACCTGTTCCGCTTCCGCTTATCTTTGGAAGCTTATCAACGGCAAGCGCCATATCCTGGGCAACGCCGCCTGAAGAAACGCCAAGCTTGCTAAGCATTGCCTTTGCTATCCCTTCCTCCTCTGCCAACATTGCGCTCATTAAATGTTCAGGCTCAATCTGCTGGTTATTATGCTGTGAAGCCAGGGTCTGGGCATTTTGAATAAGCTCCTGTGACTTTATGGTAAATTTATCAAAACGCATAATGCCTCCTGCATTTATTTTTATAAGATTGCCGATTTATATAAAAATAAACACTGAGTGTTTAATGTCAAATTGTGGTTTGGTAAGGAGTCTTTGGATTTTGGATCTCGGATTGCGGACTGCGAATTTAATGAAATCTAAATTCGAAAATCCAAAATGGAGGTGGGTTAAATCTATTAAATTAATTGAATTTATACCACATAATCTTGCCTTTCATCTGGTAGCATTCTTTAGTCCCCTTATTTTTTCCAGGGTATCTCCATAGATATTCTCCTTTGAGGGATTGAGTCCCATGGCCTTGAGAACCAGTCTTTCCGCCTCATCAAGGTTCTCCCTCTCAGTGTAGTAAAGCCAGGCAAGGTTATTATAGGCATCGGCGTTTTGGGGGTCTTTTTTCATGGCTTTTCGATAATATTCTTCTGCCTCATCAAACTCCTGCTTCTGAAAATAGACATTCCCAAGATAGAGATAGGCAAGAAGCAGTTTTTTTGCTGCCAGTTTGTATTCTTTTATAGCAGGATCAAGTTCGCCACTTTTCTCATAGGCAATCCCGAGGGTCAGGTGTTCCTCCGGGGTGAGCGGATCATCAAGCACAATGATCCTCGGCAGGCTGCAACCGGAAAAAACCACAAAACAGCAGCAGGCAGCAAACAACAGGGAGATAAATACATAGTTTCTGTTGCCTACGGTACCTGTCCTGGCTTTATCAGTAATGTCCAAAAATCTGTCCTCTCCCATGGTTTTAGAAAATCTTCTTCACGGATAAACTTAAGTTGGTTTTTTCCTGAATTGGCAATGACACCATTTTTATGATAGCCTGCTATTTGACCCCTGCCGTCAATAGTAGACACCAATCTGTTTTTTATGCCGCTTTTTGCCACGCGTAAAACTGCTTCTCAAAAGC
>Ga0307379_10000830_pt1 | contig 50189 bp, 34 predicted proteins | sample UN2MG_FD_202237 | JGI IMG/M metagenome (GOLD analysis project Ga0307379, IMG submission 202237) | Soil microbial communities from Risofladan, Vaasa, Finland - UN-2 | ecosystem: Environmental > Terrestrial > Soil > Coastal area > Acid sulfate soil | place: Finland: Risofladan, Vaasa | collected... | reverse complement strand
GGCCAATTCACCGAGTGCTTATGTTTTGGCTGATTCTCACGGTGGGTTGGGATTTGGCTCAATGTCCCCTACGCTATTTACACTAAATCTCTTCTCTTACGATAATTAATAGCGATGAATAGACAAGGCCCTTGCTGCATCCGGCGGAAAGAGCCTCGGGTTGTTGTTGAGGACCTCATCCTCTCCAACGATAATTGCCAGTATGGAAATCACCTCCCCTCTTCTAATTTTGATCCAGAATATTATGCGAAAAAACAGCTCTTTCAATCATAGGACGGCCTACAAAAAAATCCGGATCCACGGCCACTCCCGAAACCCGCAGCTCCCAATGCAGGTGCGGACCTGTGGCCAGACCTGTCATTCCGACGGTTCCGATTCGCTGAGCCTGGAACAGCCGCTGCCCCTCCTTAACCTCGATATCCTGCAGGTGGTAGTACAGGGAGAACACTCCGGGAAGATGCTCGACCACCACGCTGTTGCCTGTTATGATCCTCTCTTTGGCCAGAACCACCCGCCCGGCCCCGGAGGCGAAAACAGGCGTACCTTCCGGTGCTGCCAGATCAATCCCATTGTGAAGGGATCGCGAGCTGCCTCCATCCGTATAGCTGTACAGCCGGCGATCGGCGAATTGGGAAGAGCGCCGCGTGGCTTCAACCGGTATGGATAACGTCCCCGTATGCAATAACGACCGGTAACGAAAGGAGGCAAGGATCTCATGCAGTTCATGGAACTCCGTGACTTTGCGCGGATCCGGGGTGGTCATGAGCTCGGAGAGGGACTGATTGAAGGCAATTTCCTCGCTGCCGAACCGCTTGTAGCGAACCTCCACTTCGGCCAGATAGAAGGTGTACCGTCTGTTCCGGGACCCGCGAACCTGCAATAAATACGCCCCCGAGTCAGCGGTGCTGGGGATTCCCAGCATAAAATACCAGGCACGTCCCGTATCATCGACGGGAAATCCCTTGACCGTGATGCTACTATCCCCATCCCGCTGTTCCAAGCTTACCTCGAGGCGATCGATGCTCTCAGTGAACTGGAAATAACCGCTCAGCACCTCTCCCCGGGCCGTCTGCTCCGGCACGGCAAGCCGAGCCCCTATGGGCAACTGATTTGCCGCATAGTAGGAGAAGAGCCCCTCCACAGGGATGAGCTCCCCGTGCAACCATTCATAACGGCCCTGTTCTGAGATTCTACAGTAGGGCCTTCCGCCAAGGATCATCGAGGCGACCGAGTCGGCGGGCAACCGCAGGGTTTCCGTGCTGATCGGCGCCGGCGGCAGCAGAGCGACGAGCAAACAGGCGAGAAAGGGGATCCTTCTCATCGTTTCAGGTCTAGAATCGTCAGCTGAAGGGTTTCAGTATTCATGAAATAGTTGCGATTCAGTCGAAATACGATGTCCACCGTGTCGTTGAGATCGAAATCCTTCCCTGCGCGGGGTGCGGCATTCCAATACACGGCGGGCCATTTATAACGATCCGCCGCGAGCAGCATCTTTACATGAACCGGATCTTTTCGACCTACAATCTCCACCCGCTCGATACGTACTCCCCGGGTTAGGAAAACCAGGGGCGGACATCCCTCCCCGTAGGGTTCGAACGTCTCGACGATCTTGATGAGCTCAGGATTTAGGTAGGCCGGGGGAACCTCAGCGTCTACGGAGATCTTTACCTCTTCTCGATCAGGAGGTGTGTGGGTTTGGACTACCTGGAAGAAACGGTTTTCAAACTGTTCGAACAGATCAGCGGGGAGATTGAAACCGGCGGCTCGATCGTGTCCTCCGTAATTCAAGAAATACTCGGCGAACAGGTCAAGAAACCCGTCGGCGGGATACGGGCTTCGCAGGGATCCCACAGCTTTGCTCTCTCCAAGGGAGACAACGATGGAGGGTGTTTTGAAAAAACTTACCAGCCTGGCCGCTAAGATGCCGGTGATGCCTCGGCGAATCGAAGCATCCGCCACGAAAACGAACTTTCCAGCGGTGCGCTCCAGGCTGGCCTTGGCTCGAGGGAAACAGGTATCCCAAACCTTGTCACCCAGCCGCTTGCGCTGTCGATTGAGCTGGAGGATCGAATCGATGACCCCCTCAATGTCCTTCTGAGTGTCGGACAGGAAAAGCTCGGCCGCTCGCTGGGGCTCGCCCATCCTGCCTGCTGAATTGAGGACAGGAGTGATATGCCAGGAAATATCTTTGGCGGTAAGCCGCCGACCGTGCAGATTCTGCCTGATCAGGAGTTCACGAAGACCTGAACGCCGCATCCGGCTCATTACTTCCAAGCCCCGCCGCACGATAATTTTGTTCTCGTTGACCAGGGGCATCATATCGGCGATCGTCCCCAATGCAGCAAGATCGACAATCGGCTCTAGAGTGGTGTTCAGATCGAGCTTACGCCAGGTAATCGCCGTGTACAACTCCAACAGCACGTCCATCTCTGCGCTACGGTCGAAGCGCAGCGTCCCCTTGATTTCCCGTATGCGAATCAGGCTTTTTCCGGCGAACTCAGGAAAAACTGCAGCGATGTGGGGTTGTATATCCTCCAATTCAAACTCCCCTTCGCCGTTCATCTCCCGCAGAAAACGCAGTTGGGCCTCCCGATCGTAGACGAGAACTCTATTCCCCTTGAGTTTGCCATAGCATCTGGTTCTTGCCAAACCCGAGCCTCCGGCCGGAAGGGTATCGACGATACGTTCCTCCACGACCAAATTCACCAGCCTGACCGCCTCGATATTGAAGGTCTCGTTTGCAGGTTGAACATGAAGGAACCAGATAGGAGTGTCAAATATTGGAGCCGCACTGAAGGCGAGGGCCACGGCCAACTTGGCCACAACGCCGCAGCCGGAAAGATCGCGAAAGGGATATGCAGAGTCCCGGCACTTGGGATCAACGATGGCAAGCGCTTCGGGCAGCTGCTCCGGTGGATTGTGATGATCCAAAACGATCGTGTCGATCCCCAGTTCCGCGGCTCGGGCAATCTCTTCGTTGTTCGAGATCCCGCAATCTACGGTGATCAGCAACTTACAGCCCTCTGCGGCGCAGCTTTCCACCACCTGCAGGGTCAGCCCGTAGTCATCCTCACCCACGGGGATCTGCCACCGTACCTGCGCTCCGAGCCCCTGGAGGGCTTCCCGGAGCAGGATCGTAGAGGTAATCCCGTCGACATCCCGGTCTCCAAAGATCTGGATGGTCTGTCCTTCGGAAACCGCCTGGTGAACCCGCTTTACCGCTTTGCCCATGTCTTTGAACAGGAAGGGATTATGCATCAGCAGAGGATCGTTTTCGAGAATAAAGCGGATGGACTCCCCGTCTAGGTAGTCACGACGGATCAAGACCGCTGCGCTTATCAGGTCCAGATTGTATCGTCTGGCGATCTCCCTGACCTCGTCGGGATTTAGTTCAGTTTTTTCCCAGATCATCTTCGCCGATTTCTTCTAGAATGCGGTCCCGCGGTGCCGTCTCCTCCTCGCCGATCGAGTAGGCGGCTTCCACGTAGGATCTGGCTCTGGAAACGCTCTTGGAGTTCCGCCCATGGATCAAACAGAGCGCTTCCCCCGCTTGCACCGCATCTCCCTGGATTTTTTTCAACTCGATTCCCACATCGGGGAGTACTTCGTCTTCTTTTTTCTCCCTACTGGCCCCGAGCAGCCCGGCGGCGATCCCGATCTTATATGCATCGACTCGCTGAAGGACACCTGATTTTGGCGCAAAGCTTGGTTCGATCAGACTCGCCCGTGGACCGCCGTCTTTATTCTCAACGGCTTTTGTGTCGCCCCCCTGCAGCGCGACATTTTCGATGAACTTCTCCCAGGCCGAGCCGTCTTTGAGTTTTCGGCGACATTCAGCCTCGGCCTGAGGAATGTCCGCCTGCAGATCCGCGAGCACCAGCATATGCGCGGTTAGCCGAATCGTAAGATCGAGAAGGTCCTTCGGGCCGCCGCCGCGCAAGACTTCGACTACTTCACGGACCTCGAGGAAATTCCCTACCATCAAGCCCAGAGGTTGGTCCATATCGGAGAGGACAGCCCTGATACGCCTGCCCAGACCGGTTCCGGTACGGACCAAAGAGACGGCCAGCGCACGGGCTTGGTCCAAATTTTTCATGAAGGCGCCGGAGCCGCATTTCACGTCGAAGACTAAAGAGGCCGCACCTTCGGCAAACTTCTTGCTCATGATGCTAGCCGTGATCAAGGGGATTGATTCCACCGTGCCTGTAACATCCCTAAGCGCGTAGAGCTTACGATCCGCGGGGACAATGTGTTCGCTCTGGCCGGTCATGGCAAAACCGGTTCGTTTCAGCAGCTCCGTGAAGCGTTGAACGGATAAATCGGTGCGGTATCCCGGTATGGATTCCAGCTTATCCAATGTACCGCCGGTATGCCCGAGGGCTCGGCCGCTCATCATTGGCACGGTACAGCCGCAGGCAGCGGCCAGTGGAGCCAGAATCAGAGATACCTTGTCCCCCACCCCCCCGGTGGAATGCTTGTCCACCAGAGGCGCCCCGATCCCGCTGAGATCGATCACCTGCCCTGAGTCGATCATCGCTCTGGTCAAATAGCCCGTCTCTTCGAAGCTCATACCTTTGAAAAACACGGCCATGGCGAAACTCGACATCTGATAATCCGGGATTCCGCCTTTCACGTACCCCTGAATGAGAAAAGAAATCTCTTCCTCCGTAAGAGGCTGACCCTCTCTCTTCTTTACGATCAAATCGACTGCTCTCATATCCATTCCTATCCGAGCATCACGGTCTTCATGGTCTTGTATTCAGCACCCTGGGGCCGAAGGATCGACTGGTACAGGACGAACCTGTCCAAAATCAGGGAATACTCAAATCGAAACAGCTCCTCAACATCCAACAAGGACACGCGAGTGTCCCTGTTGCGGGCCAGGCTGATATGGGGTGTGAACTCCCGCTGCTCTTCGATAGAGAGACCGCCGGTGTTTGACAATAGCTGATAGTACAGATGATACAGATAACTGATTTCCGGCGCTCCTTTGTGTATCGGGCAGTAGATGACCCGCGGAGGACCCTTCGGCGGAAACTGACCGATCCCACCCAGGACCGTCTGGATGCTGGCCACCTTCAACTCCGGGTTGTCCATTACCCGCATGATTTCGAGAACCTGGTCCTGTTTCAACTCGCCGAAGAAGACCATGGTTATGTGCATCCCCTGCGGTTTGACCACCCGCAGATCCGGGTATCGGTTTTTCAGCTCCGCCGCCATTTCTTCCAATTTTGCCACTGCCTGCGCAGGCAGAGGAAGAGCCGCAAATATTCTCATAGGATCCCCACCCCACTCTTTAAAGCGTTCAGATTTGTTTCCAAAGTAGCCTGCACCAGAAAATATGCGGCTTCCTTCACAGCCTGGAGGGATCGATCCTCCAGACCGATGCGGACCGCCACCTCCAGAGGCATCTTTAGAGTACTTTCCAGGTAACGCCGGGCTCCGGCCGGCAAGTACAGAGCGCTTGGCTTGGCACATCGATTACAGACAAAGACTCGCTCTTCCCTCGAAAGATATACTCCCGATTGAGTATCGAATCCGGAGGCACAGATGTTGCAGTGCTCGAGATCCGGCCTCTGTCCCAATATATCAAGGAATCGCATCAAGTACTGGCAAGTCAAATAGGTGATGCTGCGTTGCTGGGCGTGATCGAGGAGACTCAGCGAATCGACGAGCAGGCGATACGGTACAGCGAAGCTTTCGCCCCCTCCATAGGACCTGATGATCACCTCGGCCCAGAGCGAGGCAGCGTAGTAACGCTCGACGCTGCGCCTAATTCCATCGAGGGCGTTCAAGCTCTCGATGTCCGTGATTTTATATTGATTGCGCACCGGGTTGTGATACAGATAGACCCGGATCACATGGAACGGTTCCGATGCGGTGCGAAGCCTGCTTTTCATTTTGAACGCACCGTGGGCAATCGCACTGAGCAGACCCCTCTCGGGGCTAAAAAGGGTAAGAGCTTTGTGGATCTCGCCGATCCGGATCTTGCGCAGAACAACTGCCTCGGTCGTGGATGTTCGCATTACCGCTTGTTGCTATCTTATTGGGAAAGCTGTAGGGAAGCAAGCGTCCTGTTCCCGTTAGCTGATGAGTTGATCCCAGGATTGACAGTAGATCAGCTTGACAACCCCGAACGGCAATACTATTTTTCTATAATAAGCGAAACCCCAAAAAGAGGAATCGAATAATGGATGAGAGGCACATAATCCCGACTTCACAGGTAATGCCCCCGAAATTGAATATACTACCTATTACCGGGACACCGATGTTCCCCGGTATCTTTACCCCTTTGATAGTGGCGACCGAGAGAGACGTGGAGTTGGTAGAGCATATCATGACCGAGCATGGGTTCATCGGACTTGTTCTTACCAGAACGGAAGACGCCGAGAATCCTACCGGAGATGACCTGCACAGGGTAGGGACCGTGGCAAAAGTGGTGCGTAAAGTCAATTTACCGGACGGCGGGATAAATATATTCATCTCCACCCTCAAGCGTTTTCGTATCAAGAAGTTCATCTACAAGGAACATCCGATTACCGTTGCAGCGGAGTATCTTGAAGACAAGAATGACGAATCCAACGAGGTGCGCGCCCTTACCCGGGCGCTGATATCGGAGATGAAGCAGGTATCGGAGAACAATCCCCTGTTTTCAGAACAGATGAGGCTCAATATGGTCAACATCGACCACCCGGGAAAGATCGCTGATTTCATCACTTCGATCCTCAACATCGACAGAAACGAACAGCAGAAAGTTCTGGAGACCTTGGATGTGCACGAACGGATGATGAAAGTTCTGGTGTTTATCCGTAAAGAGCAGGAGCTGATGTCCATCCAGCAAAGGATCATGAAGCAGATCAATGAGAAGATATCCAAGAGTCAGCGGGACTATTTTCTCAAAGAACAGCTCAAAGCTATCAAACAAGAGCTGGGAATGCCGGTGGACTCCAAATCCAGTGAATACCAGCGCTTCAAGGACGTGATCGACAAGCTGGAATTGGATAAGGATATTTGCGATCAGATCGAGCAGGAGCTGGAGAAATTCAGTTTGGTGGATACCAATTCCTCCGAGTTCATCGTTACCCGGAACTACCTCGACACGATCATCAGCCTTCCCTGGGAAAATCCCCCGGTGAAGGACCTGGATATGCAGCAGGCAAAACACATTCTTGATCAGGACCACTACGGGCTGGACGATGTCAAGGAACGGATCCTCGAATACCTCGCCGTTCGCAAGCTCAAGAAGGACAGCAAGGGCTCGATCCTCTGCCTGGTCGGTCCTCCCGGTGTCGGGAAAACTTCCGTAGGAAAATCAATAGCCCGGGCACTGAACAAAAAATTCTTCCGCTTCTCCGTCGGCGGCATGAGGGACGAGGCGGAAATCAAGGGCCATCGTCGCACCTATGTGGGGGCGATGCCCGGTAAGATCATTCAGGGACTAAAAATCGTCAAGACCAAAGATCCGGTGTTCATGATCGACGAAATCGATAAACTCGGTGTATCGTTCCAGGGCGATCCCTCCTCTGCGCTTCTCGAAGTTCTGGATTCGGAACAGAACGTTGCCTTCCGAGATCACTATCTGGATCTGCCCTTCGATATTTCCGGCATCCTGTTCATCACCACAGCCAATACTCTGGACACGATTCCCGCCCCGCTTATCGACAGGATGGAAGTCATAAGGTTATCCGGGTACATCAACGACGAGAAAGTGGAGATCGCCCGTAAATACCTGATCCCCAAGTCCTTGGCTCGAAGCGGATTCAAGAAAAATGACGTGAAATATTCAAAGTCGGCGCTGCTGCAGATCGCCGAAGGGTATGCCCGCGAGGCGGGTTTGCGGAATTTTGAAAAGGCCCTGGACAAGATCCATAGAAAGCTGGCTCGCAAGTCTGTTTTGGGCACCCTCAAGCTTCCCATCGCCATCGATACGGTCCAAATAGAAGAACATCTGGGCAAACCCATCTTCTACGAAGAGGGCATCAAGAAAATAACTCAGCCCGGCATGACCTTAGGTCTGGCTTGGACGCCCTTGGGAGGGGCTATGCTCACCATAGAGGCTATGGCCAATCCCGGGAAAGAGGGCTTCAAGCTCACGGGGCAGCTGGGCAATGTGATGCAGGAATCGGCAAATATCGCCTACACCTATGTCCGTCACATCGCCGGACAATTCGGAGTGGACAAGGAGTTTTTCGAAAACAATCAGATCCATCTTCACGTGCCCGCAGGAGCGACGCCCAAGGACGGACCGTCCGCCGGCATTACCATGGCCTCCTGTCTGTTGTCCCTGGCGACCGAGAAAAAGATAAAACATTCCCTCGCAATGACAGGAGAGCTTTCCCTCGTAGGTCAGGTACTACCGATCGGTGGTTTGAAGGAGAAGGTGATCGCCGCCAAACGAAACAAGATAAAAGAGATTATCATTCCGGCACAGAACGAGAAAGATCTGGCGGATATACCGGAGCACGTCAAGAAAGGGATCGATTTTCACCCGGTACAGAGCATGGAAGAGGTGATTGAGAGGTTGTTCTAGCTGGTGCGGGGATTGAGTTCGACGTACAGCTACGGCGAAGTGATTGTAATCGTTACAGAATCCTCATCATAGCCAACGGCTCTGGCTGTTATTATGAGATCTGCACCGTTGGAGGGGATACCATCATCGAATGCTGAAACTCTAAACGTCCCGACGCTGGTACCTTTTTCTATAACCACGGTAGCGGGATTCAAATAGAGTCTGTTGGATCCCGTGCCCGATACAGTCAGCTGCACGGTTAAATCCGCCGAAGTTCCGTCGTAGGGATTGGGCACCGGATAGGCGGTTGATACGGTTGCGTCGAGTTCAATAGCAAAACCAGAAGCTTCCTCCGGGATTATGGACGGCACAGAGAGGTATAACTCTTTGACCAGGAAACTGCAGCCAAAGAGGACGAAGCACAGCACACCGATCAGAAGGATTTTTTGAATGCCCCGTATCATGAATGTCACCCCAATATCTCTACATACCCGTTATTATGGATCAAAGCCTTGCACAACGCAAGCCTTCATACAACCCACACCGAACCGCATTCCTATAAGCCTGTCCAGTCGACGGGCTTGTGATGTAAGTTCTCATAGAACATCAAAATTGAATCTGGAATCCCCCGCGAACACTGTGATTCCAAGTATCCTGATAGATCTCTGCCTGGTAGTGCAGATAGCTGCTGAACGCCCCGGCAAGGGATAATGTTACACCGGCTCCCCACTGAAGTGTTTCCCGCGGAGTCCCCGGGGCACTGATCGTGAAATCATTCTGCGGCGCCCCGACCAATCCGGCTTGTACGTCTTTGTCATCGTCGAGATACTTGTGGGTCCAAGCGACCCAGGCCTCCGGTCTCAGGATCGATTTCGCAGATTTGATATCATACCCTAATCGTCCACCCACCATATGATTGAGTGAATGAACCTTACGGTCGAATACGACCAAGCTGATCGAGTCTGCTCCAGTTTCCTGGAAATCATCCAAATAAATGTAGTCGTACATCAGGCGGATCTGCGGAGCCAGGGTAAATCCCCAGAACTTGAGCTCGTAAAGAGCAGCGAGATCTGCGGCCAGGTCGTAGGAATCGTAGGCGCCTGTGGCCGAGCGAGGTAGACCGGTGATGTCGATCGACCTCCTGTTGCTAAACCAATTTGCACTGCCCGTGACAGAACCTTCCAGGACAAACCCATACTTGAAATAGCTGAAATAGGGTCCGAAACGCAAAGAAAGTTTATTTCCGTTGCTCCCGGAAACATCCGTATCAATATCGGTTACGCCCGTGCCGAGGCAGAATCCGCCGATCAGACTTCGGCAGATACGCCTGTCGGTTCCGAAGAAGGTGCCAAATGTAAACGCTTCAAGCCCATCTATAGATGGGTCGGCCTCCGCCTCGGCCCACAGGGCGTAGGTTTGGGCATATGTGTTCCACCTCGATTGTTCCGCGGATAGTGAGACCGGCTTCGATACATCTGCTGAATAATCCAGCGGGTCGGGGATGAAGCGTCCTTTGGCAACAGGAGTGTCGTTGTTCTGGGGTTTAGTCCCGTCAGACGGCTCTGAATCGATCAATTCCTGCCTGCGATCCCTCAGCCTGCCGGCAAGGGTGGATCTATAAAAACCCGCTTCCTGGAGAAGAAGGCTGGGATGAGTCGCATAGGGCTTGGGCTGCAGCTCCTCGAAGGCGTTCTGCAGGTCTTGGAGAGGGAGAAAATCAAGATGGGCCAACACCTGGCCAAGATCGCCCGTGGACAGGCCGACCGAATCGTACAAGGCCTCGGCTACCTGCCACTGGTTGTCGCCGTCGGCGTGGTTCGAATAGTACAAGCGATTTGTGAGAATACCTAGATTGTTTCCAGCACCTTGTTGAGTAAAAGTGACCACCAGCGACGTTTGTTGTTGGAGAAATTCAAATTGCGTTATTCCTCCAGCAGTCGCTGTGAATACATCGATCACCTCGCCACCGGATAATGCTGTTACCTCGTTAACAATGATGTTGTTTGTTCCTGGCAACGCAGCCGCTCCGATAACCTCCAGGAGATCTCTCGTTCCCTGGGCGCCGATGTCCACGGCCATAGTGCTGTTGTCCTGAAAGGTTACATTTCCAGTTACAGCGAGGGTACCGAAGGGGTTGCTGGATCCATTGCCTGGAGAAATTGTGCCGTTATTGGTTATGCTGCCTGTGATAAATCCGTCGCCGCTAAAGACAGCCGGGGCGCTCACAATCACCCCGGAGGAACTGGTTAGAGTGATATTCAGGTTCAGGCCAAGATCTCCGGTGGTAATCACCGTGGTTCCACCGGCGCCCAGGTCCAAATCGGTTTCCAGGGTCCAGCGGCCGCTGCCTGTCTTTTCCAGCCTCTCAAACCAGTAATTATCCCAGGTGACGCTGCCCGATCCGTTCAGCCTCAGGATATCCTCGGTAGTTTCCCCTCCCCCGTCGATGTCACCGTTGATGATCCGCGTTCCGGTCTGCAGCTCCACCACATCGTCGCCCTCGCCCATTGAGACGGCAAGATTATTCGCCGTAGGATCATTTCCAATAATGGTGCCGGAGTTGATCAACGTATAACTGTAGGGGATCAGTTCGAATATACTGCCCATGACCACTCCGGGTCCGTCCAGGCCGGTGATGGTGCCGCTGTTCGTCAGGGTGGTATCGCCGTACACTACCTCTACTCCAAAGGTGCCGCCCTCGATTGTCCCCTGATTGTTAATCGATCCCGTACTGCCCAAGTCCCCAAGGTCGAAAAGAACACCAACTCCGGTACCTTGAATCAGGCCGCTGCTTGAATTGATGAGATCCATGCTTATTCCAGCGTCAGAGAACACCGCGGCCACTCCGGAGCCACCTCCACCACGGGAGGCGATCGTGCCGTAGTTGTTGACCGCAGCGTCGGTATAGCAGTGAACGCTGTCGTCGCTGTTGGCCAGCAATGTCCCATTATTGTCGATCGTCCATGAATTCGTGGCGATAGTTTCATCTACCTCGACAGCGTACGGGGGCACTGTACCCGTTGTCTCCACCGTTACTCCGGAGGCGATTGTCGCCTTTCCCCCACCGGTGTAATCGGTACCCAGCAGGACCGGATCGGTCTGATCCGCATTGATGGAAACGTCGACCGTGAAAGCCGTGAAAACCGAACACATCGTAAGGAACAGGGACAGTAGAATGCAGATGCTTCGCTTAATCGTCAGGTTGTTAGTACTTGGTTTTCGTGCCATTGGCTTAAGATCAACTCATTATAGTATATAGGCACCTCGGCCGCAAACAAATATCCATTAATTATCCCCATCGTATTATTGTTTATTATTCAAGAGTTACAGAGCATTGCGGTCATCACCAATGATTCGCTTTCCTTGACATCACGAAATGGCGATGCTAAGGTTGCAATGCGGGTGCAGAACTAAGGAGAAATTGAAAGCGCACAACTCCGACAAAAACACCAAATCCTTGCAAAGCACGGCACGGCATATCAAACCGAAGAATGGGAAAAGCATAGAACTCGCCAAATACTGTGGCGGGTGGTTTTACCTCTTCCTGATTGTAATCTATTGCTTCTCCGTCACACCCGCGGACGGCGAAGCCTTGAATTCCGCCCGCGCACTGACTGATATAGAAGTAAGAAGCAACGGAGTATATGAAAACGTTCTTCTGATGCCCAGTGAATTCGAGCCCGACAAATGGTACTACGCGACCTCCAAATTGCACTTCGGGAAGCGGGAGATTTCCGGTCGGGATGTACCGGAGATGACTCTAATTCGCTACCAGCGACCGGACCCCCACAACCCCCATAAGTATATCGAGGGAGCCACTCTGCAACTGGCCACCGATGTGGATCCACTGGATGATTCGGCAAAAAAGAACCTGCTCAGCAAAGCAAAAACGGCTGCAGCGAACTGGGAGAGCTCGCATTACAAAGTCTTTTTGGCCCAACTGGAAGAGGAAGCCGGCAAGGCGGGACCGAAACAGGAACAGTGGAAAGCTTTGTACAATGCCTACTCGAGTGCCCGCAAAAAAGATTTGACTGCAAGGAACAGCAAAAACGTAGACACGGTTCTGGAACAAGCCCTGACTGATGGCCTCGACGTTTGGGCGACAAACGGGCTGGAAGAATCGGCGCGGCTTCTAAGAATGCGCAATCCCGTCTCCCTATCATCGTTGCCGAGCGCTTCGGCTCAGTTGAGCCTCTACGACGGCTCGGGCCAAGCAACCCAGATTGTCGAGCCGACACGGGGGGCTGCTCCGGCCTATGCTACGGATAAGCTCGATTTTACCGTGGAACTCGGCCGGCATGCCGCTGATACCAGCGAAGCACTTCTATCCAGTCAGACTGGGATCTTCATAATTCTGCGCCGGGAGTATGAGGTTCTCTCCTCCCCGCTGCCATACAAAATCGTGGTAGACTACGACAGGGCTATGCGAGAGTACCGCAGCAGCTCGAGCATCCTCACCCAGGCGGTGCTATTCGCCGCCTACCAGTTGCCCGATGACGCCGAGAAGGACAAGAATGCAATAGCCGAACGATTCGAGCGGGGTATTCTCAGAGCCTTCGACGAGGACGGTACACTCGTGCCCCTTGCATCTTTGGATACGAAAACCCTCCAGGCTCTCGTCAATCGAGTGAACAGGGAGATCTTGCAGGGCGAATGGGCACCAAAAGATGTAAACCTCAAAAAACTGAGTTCTTCGAAAAAATCGCAGTCTTTTGATGTTGAGAATCCATTCATTCCTCGAGTGCGGGAATCCGGCCTCACTCCCAAAGGCGGGGACGACAGACCACCAGTGAACGTGAGTCAAAGATCCCCCGACGCCCCGGCTCGTGGCGGCACGGAAACCTTGTTACCCGGCTACCGATATCGGGAACGTAAAAGCGTAATCAGCCAAGGCTTTCTCAGTCTAGCCGGGTTCGATCAGTCGGTTATAAATCAAATCATCCTTGATGAAAAAAGCCCTGAATGGGAAAACGCGTATTTTCTGCTACCAGGGGTTGGGGATAATCCGGAAATCGGTGTCCGCAGAGTAGTCGCAAAAATCGTGCTGCAAATAAAGGGGCGGAACTGGAAAGAACAGACGGCAACATGGGAAATCGGAAAGGGCTGGACTTTGGCGAGCGGAAAGAAACCAGAGGCATGGGGCATCATCAGTTTTCCTTTGACTGAGGCTCGCCGGGAATTTGGAGAGGATGAACTCCTGAAGTCGGAATTCCACATCAGCCAGGAGATACGTTGTGCTCTTGGGAAAATATATACATTGAGTTCTTCATATGCTGTAACGGTGTTTGACGGTAAAAGTATGATCGCCACGCCATTAGAATGTGTCCAGCCTGTGATCTTCGACTTCAGCAACTTCCACTGGAATACCCCCGAGCAGGCACTCTATTCATCCCAGATAAGGGTATCCCAGCGAATTGGTTCCGGGCGGCCACTGGAATTGCTACGGAATGTGTTTCCAGGTCGAGAGTTGATGATCGTGCCAATGACTATAGATCCTATGTCCGAGCTTGACGTAGGAGTTATCTCGGCTAAGATAGTATTCGACGCCAGATACCGCGATGACCAGGGTCGGCCGCGACGCAAAGCGCTGCGTTGGTATTCAAGCGACGAAAACCTCGTCGAACTCTATCCCGCCCTCTTTGTCTCGATCTTTGATGAGGACAGGGAAAAATAGATTGTTAGCTTGCGATATTGAACAGATGTGGTACAATTGATTCTGGTTGCATGACCCGTTACGAAAGGCAGTAAGAACGCGATCATCGGGTTTATTGCTTCGTAACGGATTGTGAAATATAAAATCCAAACAAGGAAAAGAACTAAGGAGAAAAAAATGACACGGATGAAAATGTGCAGATGGCTGGTTCTGTTCTGTTTCGCCTTGCTTGCCTTTACAGGCCAGGTGTACAGTCAGGCCAGTCTGGCCGGGGAGAACATCTTAGACACCATCGATATCGATGGCACATTGTATACCTGCGTTCGGGATGCCCTGAATGAAGATCAGTGGTACTACATTCCGAACAGCCCGCGGCTGGTGGAGCATAAAGTAAACGGAAAAATGATTCCGAAATTCACCCTGGTGCGCTACCAGTACAAGGAAAGCGGTCAGTTTATTGAAGGTGGGGTCCTGCAGTTCGAGATCAACATGGCCCTTCCCCCAAATGTTGTTGGGAAAATCAAGGACAGTATAGCCAAGCGTATCAAGAGGAAGGCACAGGAAATCAGTCTCGGAGCGCTTCCCTTCTCCAGCGCCAGAGTCCACGTCTACAGTCCGATAGGCGAACTTTTCACGAGCGCCACCCCTACCGAAGGAATCGCTCCCAACGTGGCGACCGGCAGCATTCCCTTCTCCTTCAAGTTGGAGGGTGCGGCGGCTTCAGACATCATGAGCGCACTGGTGGGAAAAGGTCAGGGAGGAGTTCCTGTCGCCATCGACTTCGACTATGCCGGAATAACACCCCCTGTTGCGGGCCTTTATGCGGATGTGGACATGAAAAAATTGTACTCCCACTTCGAGAAGAACGAGAAAACTCGCAGGTCATTCGGCTGTTGGTTCTGGAGAGGCTCATCCACGACAGACACCACAACAATACGGGAAACAATAAAAGCTACCGGGGCGATCACATTTTCAGAGCTGCAGAGCGACGATGAGAGAGCCCAGGAAACCATGGACCAGTTTAGAGACTGGGTATTGGAGAGGATTTCCAAGGATCTGCTTGTTCTGGAAACCCCACCGCCCAAGTTCGATCCGGCCAACGCCAAGCTGTCCGGTGGCGGCTGGTTTGGAAGCTCCAGCCATGCTGTGTCTATACGTGATGTGAAACAGAATATCCTGGTGAAGAGGCACTACTCGTCTGAGGTGCGCCGCACCGTTACCCGCCACTCTGTAGGAGGCAGCCTGATCGGTATCGGTAACTACCCGGAGGATGTTCGCGAGCAATTGGTGTTTGACGTTCCGCAAGGAAACTGGGACAAGGTTTTTTATACGATGCCCACGGTTACCGCCGATCCTTCTGTAGGTATTCGAACCGTGAAGCTGGAAATCGGTATCCTTTCCGGAAAGTCAGAAAAGCAAAGAGATGCCGCGCAGTACGATCCGGAGTTCGGAGATTGGAAATACGGAGATGATTATGTGAGCATGATGAGTTGGGGTCTGAAAGGCCTGGCGGCGGCGGTGAATGATCAGGAAAAACTCAAGATCAGCACCACGCTGACAGTGGTCTCCAAAGCACCCTACGCGACCGGTCCGGATACACGGATCTTTAAAAGCGTGATTCCCGCCTTCGACGGCAAGAGCTTCGTGGCCATGCCTACCGACACCATGTACGCCTTTATGATCTTCGCCGACAGCCTGTCCTACAAAGTCATCGATCCGGACTCTAATCTGACGGCGGTTTCGATCGCCATGACGGTAACGGATGTGAATAACAAACGGAAAACTGCTCGCTACATGATAAAACCTACGGAAAGGGATCCCTATGCCGAGCCGATCGGTTTTCTCGTTCCCGAAGACGCCAAATCGGTAACAGCTGATATTACCTTCCAACGCCTTGGAGAGCGTCCGGTCAAATGGAGTGAGAACAGGAAAAATCTGCTTGATATGCCGGAGTATGCCGGCTGGCTCTTCCTGGATGACAGCATGTGGAAGGAAGAGAAGACAGACTGATCTTCTCGATCAATAGAAGTCGGGAGGTTCCAGTTTAGTTGGAGACATACACGGTGCAGTTCCTCACTACTCTTCTTGAGTGGGGGGAACTGCGCCAGTATTAATTGATATACTGTCTCACGGCAAAAAAGAGAGGTTAAAATGAAACGAAAGATTGTTTATCTTGTTGTAGCGTTGGCCGTTTTCTTGCTGGCCGGCGCGGAAATCTGTCTGGCCCAGGCCGACCTTACCACAGTTGAACGGATAACGGTCAAGGTTGACCGCAGTGACGAGGCCATTACGATCATTCAGGACTATAGCAAAAAGAAACAGTGGTACTACGTGCCGAACCGTCCCCGGCTGGTGGAACAAAGCGTGCGGGGGAAGACCATGCCGGTGTTCAACCTGGTCCGCTACCAGTTTCGCGACGGGCAAACCTTCGACGAGGGCGGCATCATGCAGTTCGCAATCAACTTCGCACTACCCGGGTCAGCGATCGAAAAGATTAAATCTCACATCGCCGGTAAAATGACCACTGCCGAAAAGCCTGTCACAGCAAAGGACATCAATGTTGTGTCCCTGCCGATCAACAACGCCTGGTTTTACCTATACTCTCCCGGTGGGGAAAAGATGATGACCTCGGATACACCCACGGAGGGCATGGCGCCAACCTTCGCCAGCCAGAATATCCCCTTCTCCCTGTCTCTGACTAAAGAGGGCGGTGCGGTCTTTAAAACCATAGTAGAAGACACCCTGGGGGGCATTCCTGTCATCGTGGTCATGGAGTATACCGGGCTCACCCCGCCTGCCGGATTCAAGTGCACCGTCGACTGGACTACCACCTACAAGCGTGTGCTGCACGACGCCAAGATGGGCGCCGCTTTGAGCGGCGTGCCCTACGTCACTCCCGGCATCAGCGGCGGTTACTCGAACCTCCGGGCCAGGCTTGAGAATGATGGCTGCATCAAGCTGGAGGTCATCGAAGGCAGCGGCTTTAATTTGGAAGACGCGGATCGCTATTTGCAGCCGATTCTCACCATCATGGCTAGGGAGATGTTTGAGGATCCTTCAGCGCCGTCGTCTATACCTGCACCGGTTGTCAAGAAAAAAAATCCGCTGCTCGATGTTGTAAAGGCACTTCAGCCGTCGGCACAGAATGCCGTGGCAGGCAGTCCCGCTGCCGCTTCCGGAGGTGCCGGACTTCCCTCGGTCTCGATAAATCTTTCCTATACAATGCGGGACGAAAAACTGGTTAGAACGGGAAAGCAAGTCTATGAAATGAACGTGCGCCGGGCCATGAACCAGACCACCGTATGCGGCGGCTTCATCGGCATCGGGCAGTACTCCAAGGAGATCCAGGAAGAAGTGGTTCTGGTCGTTCCCGGAGACGATTGGCAGAAGGCTTACCTTTCCCTTCCCCGTATCATGCCCGATGATGATATGAACATCCAGCAGGTGACCCTGACGGCGGCTCTGAACGACGGCAAGAAAAGCTACGATCAGCAGGTGGCGACCTGGACCCCGGAAAAGGACTGGACCGGCCTGGGGGCCAAGGGAGGCGATGAGGAAATGCGCAGATTCGCCTTCGCCACCATGGCCCTTAAAGCAGCCCTGGGCGACAAGTGGCAGGATTCCTACTTTACGCTCAAATCCTCTATCAAATATAAACCGCCTCTACTAAAAATGCCTCTGACATACAAGGGGGACACGACAGTCAACCTGTTCTCGGGCAACGCTCCTGTTTCCTCTCCCCTGGAGATGGCTGAGCTCTGGCTCTTCGATGCCAGTTATTTGCTCTTCAACTCGGATGACTCGAGCTCCACTCTCCAGAGAGTAGATATTCTTGTTACCTCTGATAGTCTTAGTGGGAGAGTATCGGTGAGCATCGATCCGGCTCGAAAAGACGCCCGAATGCTCCCGGTGCTGATTGACAAAGATGCTGACAATGTAAAAGCCACGATCACTTTTGTAACATCCGATCGCAAAAGGATCAGGTGGGCATACAACGGGAAGAACCTGAAGGAGATGCCCGACTACCAGGGAGGCATGATATTCCTCAGCGACTGGGACTGGATGGAATAGGACGGACTAGTAGAAAGAGTTTCTGACTCCAACAAGCCTCCTGCATTCTTCAAGACAGGGTGCAGGAGGTTTCTTATTCTCGAAAGATTCGCTCTCCTTTGAAGCGAACCACTTTCCCTTCGTAGTCATAAACCGTGCTGGCGCTTTCAAAAAAACTGAAGGGAATAGTCAGGCCTATCTCTCTCGCTTTCTTGAAATTGATGGCAATGTCAGGCGGGGAGACGAGCCCAACCGATAGATTTGCCGGATTCACCTCTCTCTCGAGTATATCGAGAGCATACATGGCCGCTTTGAGGGCGTTGTTTTCGAAACTGACGCCGATGGAAAGTGCAGCGCTTGCATCTTCTTCCCGCACGATGTCCGGAACGACGCTCAATACCGGAATCCCGCCGGAGTGCTTGTCGATCGTCTCGATTTCCTGGAATACCGAGGTGCTTCCTGTTATCCAGAAAATACTGTCCTGCTTCTCCGGATCGGTCTGTCTCATCTCCTCCGCGACCTGAGGCACTTTCCTCGCCAACTCCTGCCTGGCCCTGCTCTGGTCTTCTACAACGACGTGGAGGATATGGATTCCTTGTTTTTCCGCTAGGGCAGCCATAGGCTTCACCTGAGTTTCTACAGCACTGACATTATCCCGTGCATATATAATGGCTATATGCTTGAGGTTCTTTTTGAGTCGCAGCAAATAGGTCAACTGAAGATCGACAGGGGCATCAAGGGAGGTGAAGGCGATATTTGTTCCGCTCCCCGTTTTGTAATCTTGTGTCTGCCCCTGAAGAACCGGGTCTTTGGAGCATACCGAGACAACCGGAAGCTCTCCACCGGAGTAGCTCTCATAAACGAATTGAGTCGATTGCGACCCCATGGAAAAGATAAGATCGTATTTCAAGCTTTCTGCATAATCCAGGGCTTCGAGCCCTTTGCTGCGGTCGTTCTGAAAATTGATCAAAGTGAATTCTGCCTGCACCTGATTGTCGTAGAAAGCGCCCAGTATTGTGTTCATTGCGGTATCGTAGGCTGAAGAGGCTTTGGGGAACAGAACCAAGAGAGTTCTCTGCTTGCCAAAACCGAATAAGGTTTTTGGACTTATAAAAAACATATTCTCGTTTTCGGGGTCGAAGCGAAGCTCCCAGTAGTGTTCAGAGGCCGGGCTCAGGTTGAACCAGTCCGAGAAAGAATCTCCCGCAGCAAGCGGGCCGACAAACACAGCCAGAAGCGATACAAGGAGGTATTTCACTGTCAGAAGCCTGGCTCTTCTAGACATCGGCCCGCATCCTCTGCTCCGGCCCTGATTTTTGTTTCGTCCCAGTGACAAAGAGCAGGCCGAATACTACAACGACGATCCCTATAAGGCCGATGGATAGAGTATTTTCATTCATTGCCACCAAAACGCTGCTGACGATCAGCGGGCCGGTGACGTGCCCAATTCTTTCCAGAAAACGATACAGGGAAGCAACGCCGGCTTGACCGAGAGACTTGGCCGACCGGGTCTCCGTAATATGGGTTACGATGGGGGCATGGATGAAACCGTGAGATAATCCCAAGATGAGCATGCCCGTTATCACCAGGAGGGCGCTTAGGAAAGGAAGAGAGGACGGAGAGAGGAACTGCAAGTTCATAAGGCCGATCAAACCCAATCCGATTCCAGCGCCGAGCATTCCCAGGAACAGGATGCGTTTGGTATTTCGCAATCGATCTGCTAATCTCGAAGCATACCTGCTGGAGATCAACACTCCCGCTGCATAGCACATGAGAATCTGGCCGATATCCTCCTGGGGAAAAGCTCGGGCCGATAGGAGCAGCGGCAGGGCGTAGATGGTCACTCCGGTGAGTATCACCTTGGTTGGGATCCCGACCAAAACAACTGTTTTCAAGAAAGAAGCATCGCTAAAGACCCTCAACAAGCCGCGAAAATCTTCCTTCGGCTGGGGAACCTTTTCCAGACCGGGTTGAGCAGAGGAGATATAGCTAAGAGAATACAGCAGGATGGTCACACCCACTGCAGCGCCCAAAATGAACACCCCCTTCATCCCGATATAAAGCGCCAGCATGGCGCCTATGGCCGCACCGGATAAAGTGCCACCATTATAACCGTAGACTATGATCGCCCCGCCCTGGGTGCGGTTCTCCCTCGTTGTGTATTTCAGAATGTAGGACTGAACCCCAATAAAGAGCATTCCCCCTCCGGCACCGGAGAGCATCCTGACCAAAAGGACGAGACCGAAGCTGCGGAAAAGTGAAAGAAGCAGCAGCCCGCCTGCAGAAAGTAACGCTCCGGCGGCGATCAGGAGCTTCGAACCTCGCCTTTCCGCATACCAACCTGCGGGGATAATGGTCAGTGTATAGGCAGCGAAGTAGGCCATAAAAACCGCGGAGGCCGCGCCGGCTCCCAGTCCCGACTCCGTGGCGACAAATTTCATGTACTGGGGAAGAAAGGAGGCGTGAAGCCCTTCCATAAAAATCGCCAGAAAGTACACTGGTTTGATCAGATCTCTCTTCATGCCCTGTTCCGCGGCAAGGGAAAGCTCGACTGGATCGAGGTCAGTTTTTCGCTTAAACGAAACAGTCAGGTTCAGAAAAAGAGCCGAGAGAAAACCCGAGGCAATGAGAAGCACGATAAAGTCTTTTCCATAGCGCCATAACGAGTTGTAGAGCAGTTTTTTTGATATCCCAAAGCGAATATCCATCTTCTTCTGCCCGGCTTGTAGGCTTTGAGAAAACTCAAAAGTTCCGCGTTGAGATTCCCATTTTTTTCCAACCGGATCATCCTGGGTGTGAATGGCTACGATGCCCTCACGGGTAAGAGCGATATATTTGATCTCAGGATTCAGATCCTGGTATTCCCTGAAGGTCGTATCCAATTCGGTGAAACTGGACAGACCGATCCCCATGTCCAAGGCCGCATCAAGGCGGGCAGCGAGGGACTTGGACAAGGCCCTTCCCTTATCCTGAACCCCGCTGGATAGGAGTCCGATCAGGGTGATCATGACGAAAACGGCTAAAATGACAAAGGCAGCTACGTAGAAACCTCTGATCCAGAAATTTGTTCGTTTTCCTAAACCTTTCTCAGTCAGAATAACCACGATAAAATAACCCAGAAGCAGGGAAATGCTTAAAATTACAGCCGGCAGGAAAACCGCGTTAGTCCTTTGATTGATGCGCTTTTTCTCCGTGATGATTTCGAGGTTGGCCACGGTCTCAAATTTATTGTTCAGAGCGACGGCAAGAATATAGAAGCGATCGTTCGCGTATATGCTATACGTCCCCCGATCTTTCAGAAAAGTCGTTTTCTGCTCTAAACCTGAGGGATCGGAGAGGGGGTTGCGAAAAATCATCTTACCAGACTTATCAATCACTCTGATCTGGGATATAGATGGTTCCGAAATCAACAGAGGCTCTGTTAAGGTCGAAAAACCGACGAACTGGTAAAGCGAAAGTCCCGCGGCGAGGAAGGTCTGCAACGAGTTCTGGGCTATTTCACCTACCGCCGCGAGAGTTTCGAACCGGAGATCGGGATACGTGTGTTGGGCCTTCCCGTAACCGATGTAAAGGACAAGCAGCATTGCCAGCCCCAGAAGAAGCACCGGAAGAATGACGTTGATTGTACTTGGTGTTCGTTTCGGCTTCGTCCTCTGTACCAGCCTTTCTTAGCTAAGTCATGAGTTCGGTGATATGACCGATCAGGTGCATCTTATGCGTGAATAGTTGGTGTAATCGATTCGCCAATACAAGGCGTATCAGATCATTGTAGTCCATGCCCTGCTCTGCCAGTCCGATGCAAATCAGATTTGTCACAGTTTCAGAGGGTTTTTTTAAATCCGGCTTTGGGTTTGCCTCCAGCACCTTGAGGTCGCCCCTCTCGTCGGCCCGAATATCGAGCCGGATGAGGGACTCCAATGCCAAATCGAGATAAACGGTCTGCCCGAGTTCCTTGAGCCGTTCAATGATCACGGAATCTTCCGCCTTGTTCATCAGCTTGGCCCGTTCTCCAGTGATAGGCTTCTTGTCCATGGAAGTAAAGATGCGTTCATCCTCTTCCAAGACCCGCTCAATAGGAGAAAAAGCGAAGGGTTTGCGTGAAATAGAAAACCGCCCCTCTTCAAAATGGACATTTCCGCATACAGCAATACAGAACTCCCTTCCTCCCAGGTACTTTTCAATCAGAACTGTGTCCAGAGTCTTACCGTAGACCTCATCGACAACATCGGGGAGCTCATCGATCGTGTCTACGACGTATATTAAAAGTGATGCCCGTCCGGACACCGGTTTTACTACAAAGGGGCCGTCGTACGAACCGAAGCTCAGCTTGAATATTTTGTTCACCTTGGGCATGAGCTTTCCCCTCGCGCCGTTCCAGTTCATAAAGGGCGCCGTGGGAATGCCACAACCCTGACATTCGAGTTTGAAAGCATACTTGTTGTCAAGCTTGGCTGCATTGACGGGATGATGCCCGACGTAGGGGATGCCTACCATTTCTAGCATACCGGGGGTATGGCTCATAGGGCTGTACCCTTGCACACCGGCCGAGTTGATCCAGACCAAATGGATAGTATTCTTTTTAAGACTCTCCAGCAGGTTCTTGTTTTCCGGCATAGTGAAAACGTGTCTGAATCCGATCTCCTTCAGGGTTGCCTGAATATCCTCGGCCACTTTCTGGTAACTCTTCCAGGATCTGGGATTGTGGGTTTTGTAGATGACCGCGTTAGGATCGTTCTTGTCTCCGCTGTAGGTTACAGCTATGCGAAGTTTGGACTGAAGATTATCCATTATCGCCGGTAAGTCGGTGATAGTATAATGCATATTTTCTCCCCGCGTACCTTGATCTTGGCGGGCTCAGGCAAACCCGGAATCTGTCCCGCCCATCTATTTCAAATTCTCTTCGATTATTTTTTCACGATCAGCCATATCTTTGAGCAGATAATGAATGTAATCTCTGGAGCCGAGCTGTTCGTAACTTTTGAGAGGATAGATATGCGGCGTGATATACAGCACCGTCTCAAAATACTCCATTTCGTTGCTGATCCGTTTGAACAGGTAATTCAGAATCGGAATCCGATGTAAGAGGGGAACTCCACCTTCCGATTCTGTCTCTTCTCTTTTGATCAATCCCCCTATAATCAAGGTCTGTCCGTCCAGAACGTTTACCTGAGTAGTAATGGTGTTCGTGTCAGTAGCATACTCTAATCCTGTTGTCGGCACAAAAACGGACAGGGAGCCGTCGATCTGCAGGCTGATCAAGCCATTGGCGGCAATGTTGGGAGTAACCCTTAAATCCACTCCGGCAAGAAATTCTTGCAGCTCGTAAGTAGTGGTTTTCGTTTCTATATCAAAGGCGCTGGGCAAATTCACCCATTTTATCTGTTCCAACCTGATCTCTGCTTCGTTACCGTTCTTTACAGCGATGTGAGGATTAGTGATTACCCTGGCCAAATTATCCTGAACCAGCATGCTCAGGTTGAGGGAGAATTGAGGGTCCAGGGTATCGAGAAAGCGATAGGTGAATCCGGCTGTCGGTGACGCTTCGCCGGGACGATAGTTGATTTCCGACATAGGAATGACCTGACCTGCAGTCACGTCGAATCCCCAATTGAACCTGGTACCGTGACGATACTGCACGATGAGCAGCTCGATCAGAACCACGTCACCTTCCTGATCGACTGTCTCGAGAAAAAAGACAAGTTTTTTGACTTCCGCCAGAGGTCCTGTGAGGGTAATGGAGTTGTTCTCCGCCAATCCTTTAAAGCGAACTATCTCAACAATGTCCTCGATCTGCGTCTCTGCGACCTCCAAGGGTAAAGCCTTCAATCTGTAGACATAGCTGACCGGCTCGTCCACCAAAATATCTTCTGCTCGGTCCGCGTAGATGGTGAAATGGTTGTCTCGTTGAACGGCCAGACAACCGGCGGATATAGCCAGCCTGTTGATCAGACGGCCAAGCGTGGGTTCTTCGATCGTTACACTGAGGGGTATGTCGGCATCGCCTATGATATTATAGTCAATCTCCAGTCCCACAACTTTGGCTGTCAACTTGATATCCCTCAGAGCCTCGGCAAAGGTATCACCCCGAAGTTTCACCTGATATATCAGTTGTTTACGCACTGGCTGCCCCAGGGGTACGGACACTGTCAACAACTCAGCATTGTCCGGAGCCGTCTTGCAGCTCAATAAAATACTTGTCGCCAAGACAAAAACACACAGGCCGAGGTTTAGTCTTCCAATCCCTATTTTGAAATGCAATCTCATATCCACTAATCTCCCGTGGCGATGACAAGATATTTGCCAATAACTCCGGTTATTTTTTCCTTCATGCTCTCCGGAATCGTAATGTCGAGGAACTCCGCCGACTCTCTGTTTACGACTACGTTGGGTATATTCTGGAACTCAATAGGCATCGAGCCTGGGTCGACGCCATAGATTATTCGCACGGCCATGCGGCCAACCTGCTTCCCCAATATATACAGATCCGTATAGGTTGAAATAAGGGCACCGTACTTGGTCGGGTCCACCAGAGCTGAAAACACGGGGACCTTCTTTGTTATGGCGACATCCCTGATATGGAGGGCAGCCGAACTGGAGACAAGAATGTCTGCAGGAAGATAAATCGCATCCACTTTGTCCACAATTTGACTGGTAGCCCGAGCAAGATCCTCAGCATCTTTAGCAGGGGAAGGAATCACTTCAGTAAGGCCGAGGCTTTTCTTCACCCTTTCCACTTCCGCAACTTGCACCAGGGAATTGGCTTCTCCATCGCGGAAAATAATTCCGAGTCGTTTCACCGAGGGAACAATCTCGAGAAAATAGGTAAACTGTTTTGAGAATTCCTGGCGATGGCTCGATCCCGCATAATTCGACTGGGAGCCATCAAGGCTGGGCACAATTCCCGCATTCACGGGGTCGAAAACCCCGGAAAACAATACCGGAACCTCGGACAAGGCGTTCTCCTGCAAAATCTGTGTGCTTCTTGTGCCCAGGCTCAATACAAGGTTATAGTTGCCGTTTCTAATCTTCTCAACCATTTTGATTGCCTGCGATTCATCCTGGCGAGCTTCGTAGTAGTCAAGCAGCAGACTCCGGTTTTCCCTGTAGCCAACCTCCACAAACGTCGCCTTAACACCAGCCAGGATCCTGTCGTAGATCTCAGTTGAAGGTTTGAAGACAAAAACAGCAACTTTCGCTTTTTCAATACTGTATCCGGGCACTAACCCGGCAAAGAGGAGCAGGAGCAAGATTAATGCTGTCCAGGGTTTTGTAACGCGGCGCAGCCGTGCTCTTGTCCCGGCCCGGGAATGCCAGTTGTTTGTTATGTCCGTTAGGCAATTATTGGTACTCAAAATAATACCCTCCACGATGAGGTGCGTTGTAGTTCGCGGTACATTAGATAATATTCGATTAGATAGTAGAGCACAAGGTAACAAAAAAGAGCCCGGAGAACACGGAGATCATACCCTGGATACCACGAGATCTAAGGCTTTATGAGCCCCTCGGGCAGCTTTACCGCTCCCCGCCGCAGCAGCCGATACGGCCTGCTGGTTATGTCGATGATAGTAGAGGGAATACCTTCAGGGCGATCTCCGGCCGCTACAACCAGATCTACACTTGCCTCGAATGCCGATACGATCTCTTGGATTCGCCACAGGGCGGGCTGACCGCCCGAGTTCACACTGGTGGAGTAAAGTGGCTTTCCGAGCCTTTCCATCACACGCAGAAGCAGGGCATCATCCGGAATCCTGAGAGCGACCGTCCCGGTCTGCCCTTCCCCGGCGGGAAAGATAACGGTCAACGCCCCGGGCCAATTGGCTTTCAACTCCTCCGGCAGCACGCTGGCTGTGAACCGCGGAAGCCACCGCAGGTCGGGAATGAGCCGAAGAAAGGATTTCTCCTGCCTTCCCTTCAGGCTACGTATCTTGTCTTCGGTTTCCGGAGCGATGCCCACGAGTCCATAGATGGTATCGCAGGGCATAACCACCACTCCATTCGAGTTCAGCACGTCGACCAAAGTTTCGAGAAGCTTCGGATCATCGATTTCCAGCTTCACGGTTCTTATGCCTCCTCACAGAAAAACTCACAAAGGATAATAGGATCGGCAGTCCCAGACCGAGGGCCTTGAAAGGCCAATCCATCCGGGGCTGTTTCGGCTTTCTCCTGAGTATCTTTCCTACAGTGTAGTAGCTCTTCCCGGTTTTGTACCCTTCGATACGGATCACCTTCTCCCCTTCCCGGAAGTACCCGAGCTCTCTGGCCTGCAGGGCAAGGCGTTCCGGATCGGAACCCAGGGCTTGGACTTCCTCGAGTAGATCGTCGTTCGTACCTTCAAGACCGACGATGTTTTCCTGCAAGCCGGCCCGATAGGCGAGAAGGTTGTCGTAATCAAGGAGCCCCCCACTCCCGAAAAAAAAGAATAAAAGGGAGGTTACCACAAAACTGAAGGCGATATAGATCACGATTCGGGGAATTTTCATTCTACTATATCAACGGCCAAAAACATTCTTCCCTTAATAGAAGTCAAAACCAGGCTCAGTTTAGCTATTGAAAAAAGCGTTTAGAAAGGTAATATTAGATTAATAGGGATGATTAAGTTCCGATAATTATATGGAACATCCTGTCCCAGGAGATACAAATGGCAAATACCAAGGGAGAACCCGTACTGAATCCCGAAGAGGAAAAGATTGCCCTGTCTGACAGTGAACTGGACAACGTGCTGAAAAGCGCAAGTGTAACCACCGAGCCGCCCGGCGGAGCAGAGCAGAATTTGGAGCAGTACGGTGTGTGGGTAAAGGTTAAACCGCAAAACGTAGAAGAAGAGGCGGAAGACAACATGGCATTTGAACTATCCGATCTGGAATCCGATGATGAATCCGCTCTCACAGAGGAAGAAGAGCAACTCCTGGGCGAATTGGTAGAGAACGACGAAGACGATTTGGCAGGACTCTCCGGTCTCGAGGAAGACCTTGAAGAATTGGGAAAGGGCGCCGCATTTGCAGACGAGGAGGGAGAAGAGCTGACCGTCGAAGATCTGGATGTCGATTTTGATGACTTGGGCGACGACAACCTCGCTGTGCCGGAGGACATCACAGCCTTGGAAGGACTTCCGGAGATGGAGGGGGATGAAGAGTTCGGTATCGACATCGAAGCGGATACGGATATAGAAGTACCGCTTTCAGACAGCGCGATCGTAGAGGAACACTACGAAGATCTTGCTACGGTGGAGGAGGTCCCCTCGACACCAGGGCAGACTCCAGCGAAAGCATCCTCAAGCCTACTGGAGAAAATCGAACAGGATCTGAATCAGATTAAAGCGGAAATTCAGAGCCTCAAGAACGAGCTTGCCGGTTTGGCCAGGGGAGGTCTGCCTTCCGGAAAAGGCGAAGTTGCACCAGCCCACGCGGACTCGGATGGGTTCTTCCAGAAGGGAGAGGAGGAGACAATCGCCCTGACTGGAGACGAGCTTGACAATATTCTTAACACCGCCGATGTGACCGAGGAAGTCGAGGGGCCCGAGGAAAGTTTGGAAAGCCTGGAAGAAGAGGAACTTCCGGCGGGGGATCTGCCTGAGGAAATCATGGAACTGGGCTCTCTGGATCTCGAGGCGGAGGCACCGCCGGAGGAACTGACTCTGGAAGATTCTGAACTATCCTTGGAGGAACTTGAACCGTTTGCGGCGGAAGACGAATCCATAGAAATCGATATCGGTGAGAAATCCGAGGAAGAAGAACTTCTACTCGATGAATCTGAATCATTTGAAGATATCGAAGAACTCAGCCTCGACGAGGATCTGGGGACCCTTGAGGGAGAGACCGAAGAGATAGAAGAGTTAGAAGAACTTAGCCTGGAGGAACTTGAAGACGCTTCGGAGCTGGGAGAGCTGGGGGAGCTGGGCGAGCTGGGAGAGGCCGAGGAGATAAGCCTGGCGGAACCGGCTATGGAATCGGAGCTGGGTGAAATCGAGGAACTTGAAAACGTAAGCCTCGAAGAGCCGCATGGCGGCTCAAGCTTAGAAGAGGTCGAAGAGTTCGAAGAGGTCGAAGAGCTTAGCCTTGAAGAACCAGAAGCTGTCGAAGCCCTAAGTTTGGAAGAACTTCCAGGGGAAGAAGACAGTTCTCAGGATGATGTCCTGGCTCTCGACGATCTCGAGGGTACGGGTTTGGAAGCTGAAGATACGGAAGATCTCGAGCTCGCTGTGGAAGAGCTTTCAATTCCGGAAGAACCGGAGGATCTGGAGAGTGAAGAACCCGAACTCCAGTCGAGTTCGCAGGTTCTCCCCCAAGAACTGCAGTCAGACATCAAATCGGTACTTTCCTATTTGGATCAACTGTTCGAAGCACTCCCTGAAGATAAGATCAAAGAATTCGCCCAATCCGAATATTTCGGCATCTACAAAAGGCTGTTTGAAGAGCTTGGTCTGGGGGCCTAATGGGTCTTTTCAAGCGAGCGCGCTCATTTCACAGGGCGTCTCGCGCTGCTGATTTCAGCGGCGGACTCTTACAAAAGAGCCTTCACTTCCTTGAAAAAGTCTTTCCCACCTCAAGCGATCCGACAAAAAGTGTTGGTAAAGCGGAGCTCGCTGGTTCGCCAGCCGATAAGCTGGAAGAGTTATTGACCCGTTTGAGCGAGTTGGAGGACGGAATCGAAGCTCCTGGACGATTCTTCGCGCTGGTCAAAGAACAACTCAATCTGAAGCGGGCGGCGCTTCTGCTCTACGATCCTGTGCGCATGATCTTCGCTCCTTGGGCTGCCCACGGCTTCGATGAGACAACAAATCATCATCTCCGGATCCCTCTAGGCGCAAATGAAACCATGAACCGGCTGGCGGCGGGAAAGGTTTTCTTCCTCTCAGATCCGGATACTCTGAAACGATTCCAGCAGTTCTTCTCCTTCCGGGAATTCTCCACTCTTGAAAACTTACTACTCGTTCCTTTCATCCATGAGAATAAGTTCATGGGAGTGCTCTTGATCGCCGAGATGGAAGGTGATTTCAGTCAAAGCGACCTGAGTGGTTTTGAGACTCTGTCCGTTCGCGCCGCCGGGTTGTTCTACCAAGCACGGGAGAGGCGCCTGCAAGCGGCAAAACGAGGAATTCCGGAAAAACCGGGATCTCTTCGAGAAAGCGTTCGGGATGCTGTACAGTCGTGCCTGGCGGCCGGCGCGCCGCCAATAATGATCGGCGTCAACACCGCCGACATCATCGAAAAGGTGAAAAAGCGAATCCCATATATCGATCCTTTTCGCTTGCGCGAGGACATTGCCCGGGTCATCCTTTCCCTCTTCCAGTCCTTGGGTCCTGTTTTTCAGATCGATCAGGAACGGATCCTCATTCTTGTGACCCTCACCCCCGAACGGGATCCGGAGTTGCTGCTGTATCATCTGAAGGCAACGCTGACCAGACTGCTTCCGGAGCTTGCCGATCAAGAGGAGATCGATCTTGAAGAACGTGTGCGCATACCTGGAGCGAATGTTGAAGAGGTACTCACGTTTCTTGCCGAGATCGTCTGATGCTGGAAATCAGAACCACAAGGAGTGGGAATAGAACCGCCTACGCAAACGGTTCGTATCTTCATTCTCCCTACGATCCCGAAAAAGAAGCCGGCCGTTTTGTCCATCAAGCACTGAAAAGCCGCCATCCGTCGATTATTCTACTGCTCGGTGCAGGAATCGGCTACATCTACGAAGAACTCGTGCGCAGCCATCCAAACGCCAGGGTAATAGCGCTGTTTTATGACGAAACCGTTCACAATGCCTTCTGCACAAGCTTGCCGGAACGGATGTTCTGGCACCCCGGAAGATCCGAATCTTTGCTCACCTTCCTGCGCACTCAGATCCACGAGCTGGAAGCGGAAGGATTGGTATTGGTGGAATGGCCTCCCAGCGCGCGTATCTTTCCGACTCAGGGCTTGGAGACAAACCAGGCGGTACATCAACTGCTCAGGGAAATCAGGGGAAGCCTGGTTACCACTTCCGCATTGGGAAGGCGGTGGCTGAGGAACAGCCTGATCAATTTCATCTGTATCGATAAGATTTTCCATCTGGCTGAGAGCTCTGATCGAAACACTACGGTGATCGCGGCTTCGGGCCCTACACTTAAGGAGAGCATCGATTTCCTCCGCTTACACCGGGATCGAATCGAGCTCTGGGCCGTGCCCTCTTCCCTCTCCTTCCTGTTGGAACACGGTTTGGTTCCGGACATGACGATTCTGACAGATCCGAGCTACTATGCTTTCAGTCATCTCCAATGCGCGAAAGACCATAACCTTCATCTGGCCATGCCGATATCCGCAGCCGTCGGTTCCTGGCGGATCGGCTCCCGGGTCTCTTTGCTCAGTCAGGATGCCCCGTTTGAACGGATATTGCTGAAGACCGCTGGAATCGAAGCGCCCTCGACCCCGCCGCAGGGCACTGTTTCCGCAACGGCCCTCGTGCTGGCCCTGCAGCGGAGAAGAGGATTGATCGTATTTTCGGGACTCGACTTCTGCTACCGGGACATTTTCTCACACGCTCGTCCCAACAACTTCGAAAACTGGCTCGAGGTGAACCGCCTGCAACCACTGCACCACCAGCTCTTCTCACTGGCTACGGATCATGCCGTCAGGAAAGAAGGGGGGATCCGGAGCAACTTAGCTCTGAATACCTATGCAGGCTGGTTTTCCGATGTCGACAGGGCGAATTCAACCAGGATTCGTCGCCTGCACCCCTCAGCCACGGAACTACCTGGCATACCGGAGATAAGTGAAAAGGAACTGGGCCGGCTTGTTCGCCAGGACGGGAACCGTTCCCCTGAACCGCTTCTGGAGGTGAAAGACCACCCTGCACGGCATCGGCGCTTAAAACTAGTCGATTCACTGCTGACAGGCTGGATCAGGCGATCCGAAGAAATAGCAGAAGCTGTAGCCGGCAGCGGCGCCCTGGAAGCGCTTTTGAGCGATTCTGAAAGCTTGTCGCTGATTTTTCTATGTAACGCCGCTGCCATCACCGAAATGCGCAGAATCTTCCGCGTAAAGGGTCAACACGCTGCGGTCAAGCGAACGCTTGAGGTTATGGAAAATCACTTGGAGTTCCTCCACGCTCTATCAGGAAAATTCGTGGGAAGGAAATGAGCACACCTTCTGTTGTCGAACGAAACCTGTTGGCCCTGTCGGCGAATCACCCCCAGCTGGGCAGGTTGATCAGCCGTACCCGACCCAGTTTGGAGACAACCTTCATCAACAGCCGCAGCGGTGCACCGGTCCCCGCCTACGGTGAACGTCCCACTCAGATGCACTCCACCGTGGATCCGCAGAAAGAAGGCCGCCGTTTTTTCCACAGCTACCGCGGAGCGGGCTACCTGGTGTTTCTCGGCCTCGGGGGTGGCTATCAAATTCAACCCTTCCTCGACAGCTCTGAGGTTTCAAGAATTGTCGTCATTGAAAAAGACCCTGCCTTCCTCCGGGCCGTGCTCGAACATCTCGATCTGAGGAGGATTCTCCTCGACCCCCGGGTCCGCCTTCTCGCAGGAGTTGATCCCGAGAAGGTCAAAGATTTTCTGCTCTCGGATTATCTGCCGGCTATATACGGTGACATGAAGACCGTGCCCCTGCGGCCCAGCATCGAGTTTGGAGGGCAGTACTACACTGAAGTGATGCGTGCGATCCAGGAGCTAATCGGCATGGTAGCCGACGACTACACCGTGCAGGCCCAGTTCGGAAAAAAGTGGTACGTAAACACGTTGTTTAATCTTCCCGCAGTGCAGGCATCCACGGTGATTGTGAAACCGGTTCGCCGGGCATTCGTTACCGGCGCCGGTCCGTCTTTGGAATCCCAGATAGCGGAACTTCGAAAGATAAGGGATACGGGGTTTCTAATCGCTTCAGACACGTCCCTGCCCGCCCTTCTGAGCTACGGATTGAAACCGGATCTCGTGATTTCGATAGATTGTCAGTTGGTCAGCTACCATCATTTTCTTCGAGGTCTACCCGATGAGGTCCCATTGCTTCTCGACCTTGCTTCCCCTCCGGTGCTCACCCGGTTGACGAAGCGCGGCATTTTCTTCGCCAGCAGCCATCCCCTGTCGCTGTATCTGAGCACGCACTGGCGACCGCTGCCGTTCATAGACACCTCAGGGGGCAACGTCTCCCATGCCGCGGTATCCCTGGCTGAGTACCTCGGTGCTCGGGAAATCTATCTACTGGGAGTGGATTTTTCCTATCCCGAAGGCAAAGCCTATTGTCGGGGTACGTATCTGTACCCATTATTTCGATCGCAGGAGGATCTTCTATCCCCTTCGGAAAGCCTGTTTCTATCCTTTATTCTGAAAAACAAAACGATCATGAAAGACAGGGTGCACGGGATTCTACGCTACACCACCAGACCACTGATAGGATACAAAGAAAGACTGGAGAGATATCTGCAGGAGTTCGACGCCCGGGTTATTCCTCTACCTGGCAAGGGCGTTCCCCTTGAGCTGCAACCGAGAGGGCGGAGTGCACGTTCCTTTGGCGGAAAGATCCTTGCCGCCGGTGCCCCGCGGTCGGATTGGAGAGAATTCTTGCGAAACTACTTAAAGGGTCTGCAGGATCTGCCGCTGCCCACAACACCGATCAGCCGCTATCTACTCGATCTTCAAGAGGATCAACGTTCGCTCTGGATCACCCTGTATCCGGCCGTCGCAGCATTTCGCGAGCATGATCCGAACGACGCGGCCAAGGAGCACCTGCGCTTGAGGAAGGTACGGGACTGGTCTATCGAGGTGGCTCGTCGTTTCTTGGAAAGATGATTCCCGCATAGCCTACAAAGGACGGTCCCGGATACACGTCGTAGCTGGTCTTGTACTCGAGGAGTTCTCCTTTTTCCGCACCCATCTGTGCGGCAAAACAGGCCGCGGCCACGGCTCCACCGACGGAACAGGCCGATTGCTCGCGGCGGGCGTACTCCATGGCTCTGTCGAGTTCCAGGGATAGCAGCGCATCGACGATACGCTTGTCATTGACTTCTTTCACCCACTTCACCGCTTTCGGACCCGAACCATGAGGGGAAAATCCATAATTCCCGCCGTAGTGGGTTAGATCCGTGGATCCAACAACAGCGATCTTTTTTTTCAGGCCTGTTGCCGCTTTGGCCAATTCCGCGCCCAATTGCAGCGCCTCCTCGGAGGGAGAAGCCCTCATGTGAAGGGCTCGTGCTTCGGGGTGGAAGTACTTCAGCAGGGGCAGCTGCACCTCCACTGTATTGTCGGCATCCCGATCTTCGTGTATTGAGAGAGTATTTCCAAGAACCTCGAGCAACTCCAAATCACTTTCCAGCACACCCAGGGGGGTTTCATATCCCTCCTCGAAGGCAGCAAGCAGACCCGAATGAGCGGTCAGATGTCCACCGACCACAACAACTGTATCCGTGTCTCTGGGAATGCTTTGGAACACGTGGCAGGCAATCGAGCCGGAAAAACTCCAGCCGGCATGAGGGGCGACACCGGCGACTGCGGGTTTCTCCGGTTTTTCGAAGGAGCGGCTAAACTCCTCGATTTCCAGAATCGTCTGACTCCGCCCTCCGGGATACCAGCCTGGAGGAAGACTTCGGGGACGTACCTTCATCCTGTATCTCCTTACCTCAAAAAGTGTATACTTATGCCATCGATTCGCCTATAATAATAATAAGATGAATCAGCGGATCCTCAATTTTTATTATATAATAAGTGTTGTATTTCTGCTATTTATCCTCATGTTCACCGCCTACCGTCTAAAACTAACAATCGACGGCAACCGGAAAGAATCCGCAGAGAACTTGGAGAGCATAAGAATCTCCGCCCTCTCGGTATACCTGGCCGAGGGAGATTTCAACGCCGAGTATTTCAAGACAACTGTAAGGCAGGAATTCCTGACCACCGATCGCCTCCTCCTCCTTGCCGTCTACTCCTCTCGCGAGGGCATCTTATATCTGATATCCAAAGATCAGCGCTACCTGGTCGAAGCGCCCACCGCGGCGGGTTCTGCCTCCTGGAACGGGGCCCCTGAATACACGCTTCGCCCCTTGTACGAAAGCCCCATCACCCTGTTGTTCAGTCCGGGAATCCGGAAGGATCTGTATATCGACGGAATCTTTCAGGATCTGGAAAAAACGGAAATGTATCCGATCCTTCGAGAAATCTTCTACATCGTTCTCGTCTACTTGATGATCGCCACAGTGTTCCTGCTGGCTGCCGCCACCAGCAGGGATCCTGAAACAGCTTCAAAACCTATGCGGTCCAGTCCGATAGAGACCTCTTCCAGTAGCGCAGCGGGGTTGTTTTCTGCAGAAACTGGCTTGGGCTGGAACGATCATCTGGCCCAGCGTCTTGGCTCGGAGCTCGAAAGGGCTGCCGCCTCGGATCAGGACCTGTCCCTGCTCCTTATCGGTTCCCCTGAGCTGGACAGACACAATCTCAAAGTGCTGGCGAAGCACATCCTTGAAGCGTTTCCCTTCCGGGACCTGGCCTTCGAGTACGACTCCCGAGCCGCAGCGGTAATCTTTCCCGACAAGGACCTGGATCAGTCTTTGCAGGAAGCCCGTGGTTTCCAAAGCATACTTCGTTCGCTTTCCTGGTCCGGGCCGGTCAACATCTCCATCGGTTTGAGTGCGCGCAACGGACGATTGATAAGTCCGAACAGACTGCTCACCGAGGTCAGCCAGGCATTGAAACAGGCTGAATCCGCCGGGGGCGGTCAAATCATCGCGTTTCGAGCGGACCCGAATAAGTACCGAAGCGCGATTGCCGCCTCGCGCGCCGCCGGCAAACCCTGACGATAGTCTGGGCTGTCCGGACGATAGTCAGGAAGTGCCTACTCCTGCGACTGCTCCTCCAGCAGATCATCTACCGGTTTGAGAATCCCCTTCAGGCGCCACTCCGACACTTTGTAGATATAGGGCCCGTCTTCCAGAGCAACGTACAGCTGATCCTCCCCGGCGGCCCCACCGATAAGGAGTCGAAAATCTTTGTCATCCTGGGTAGACAGCAGAATCCGTGCGGTTGGATCCGTCAGTCCTGCTTCTGCACGGTCGACCGCAGCAGCGAACTCCGTTCCCTCCAGATCGGCCAAATTGTTGGCCAGAAGATCGACCTCGGCATTGTCCAGAGGTAGCTGGGGCTGACCGGCGACACGCCAGAGGTTCCGCTGTTCTGCATCGAGGACAAGGGTATAGTGAAGAGGCCCGGGACTGTCGACGGATATGCGCATGAGACTCTGTCCTTCCAGGTCTTCGGGAAAGATCCTCAAGTAGGACCAGAATTTGTCCTCCACGTTAAGGTAGTAATCGAAGCTGCGGTTTGACAGCACGACGTCGTTGCTGTCGCCGAGACGAACATAATCGTCACCGCCGCCCGCGGCGGCTTTGCCGACGATGATGTCAGTCAGAATATTCCCCGCTCCGTCGAACAATCGGATCCGCCGGCGTGCTTCGTCGCCGACCCCGAAATCCGGCCAGGCTTGGGGATTGCCGGTGACGACCCGAGTGCGTTTCGTCTCTGCCAAAAAATTAAAAAAGGCGTCGATCCGTGACCGGGACGCCGGATACTCCCGAGCGCCTCCGGGCAGTACCCAGGACTCCTCGTTCTTGACCAGCTTCAGGCTTCCCTCTTCGCCGCTGAGCTCGACAGCGGCCACCAGATCCCGCTGGTTGCGGTTGAAGTCAGGAAGCAGCGGAGTTTCCGCCTCTCTCCTTCCCATTCTGGCGGGGGAAAACACCAAACCCAGGACGTACGCCGCTGCGAGCACGGCGATAATCGCACCAAGAATCAGTACCTTGCGCCGAAATGATAAAACTGCCATGACCTAACCCTCCTGTTCCCGGATCGCAGCCCTGCGCCGTCGAAAGACGAGGCGGAGGATGCCGAAAACAACAACTGCCAAAGGAACAACAATTAGATTGAACACTTGAGTAAACAGAGCGGCCCGCAGGCGCGCACCCGGCTCCTGGATCTTGTTCAACCGCGTATCCCGGGCCACTCGGGTCTTGATCTCGAGGAGATCCTCGGAATTGCTGAGCCATTCCGCCGTATTGGCCAAAAACTCGGGGTTGTAGTTGCCGCCGCTGTACTGATACAGCTCACTGGCAAAGTCGGCGTCTCCGATTACAATCAGGCGAGTCTCGCTTCCCCGCTCCTCCACCTCGTTCCATTCCCGCTCCTCCCCCTCTCTGACGGGAATCCGCCGATCCGCGAAATAGCTGGAGAAGGATCCCCGTAGAGCAACGGCCAAAGGATACTGCCCTTCACTGTCATGACCCATGAACTCCAGCATCGCGGCTCGTTGAGGGTTGGTTTCAAAGGGCTCCTGATCCTGAATCCAGGCCTCCGGGGTCGTGTTGAGAAGGACTTCCGCTTCGATTCCAGGCCGTTCGATGATCTCAAGGGGACTTGCCCACAGGAGATCCAAACCTTGGAATCGAGCCGTGATCGGGTTCTCCTTCGACACGAACTGGTTGGCCACGGTGATCCAGTAAGGATATTTGTCCATCACCTCCCACATGATCTGTCCTAATATCTGCCTGGGGACCCGAAAGTTCTTGGAATACTTGTCCAACACGAATGCCTGTTTCACCTCCACACCGTAGTGCTCGAGCATCGACAAGATTTCCGTGTTTTCTAGTTTTTGGGGAACAATTCCCCGCATCAAATCCAGATCCATGCCCTCTACGGCAAACAGAACCCGCCCGCCTCGCATTATGTACTGATCGATGGGGAACAGATCAAAGGCGTCCAGGTCACGCCCGCCAAGAACGAACAGAACATCGATGTCCGCCGGTATATCCTCTCCCCTTCCGATCTCCCGGATGTCGAAATCCACCGATAGACTGGCCATCAGGGTGTTGAAATCCTTCTGGATCTGCCGCGACGCGTCTCCGGTCAATATGCCAATGGAACGTTCCTCTTCGGTGACGATTTTACGGATTCGCGAGGTAAGATCGTATTCCAGAGTCTCCACCTGAGATACCACCGGAATTGTTTCGTAGCGGTCGAGATATTGGATCACGACCCCTGTATAAACCTGGGCAAAGCTCCTCTCGTCCTGCTCGATCACCTCTATCTGCTGTGGGAATACACCCAAGCTCTCCGCCCGGCTCTGCTCACCCGCCTTTATGGGATCGAGGACCTCGACCTTGATGCTGCCCCTCGAGTAGGCGGCGTACTCGTACAGCAGGTCCTCGATCTGAAACGGGAAGGCGTAGAGAGACTTCAGTTTGTCCGACACGTAATAGGTCAGAAACACCCGGTCCGGAATATCCCGGAACAGCTCCCGAGAAACCCTGGAAATGGTGAAGGCTTTGTTCTCCGTCAGATCGATCCGGGTGAAGTATCGGCTTGCGTTCAAACCAATCAGGAGGATGAGGATCAGTCCGAGGATAAAAAGAATGATTTCAGCGCGTTTCTTCATTTGGTCTCCTCCTTTACCATTTCTTGAAAATCAGGGTCTTGGTGTTGAGATACAGGAACAGACCGCTTACCACCGCGTAGTAAAGAAAGTCTCTGGTATCGATGAGCCCCCTCTGGAAGTTGGAGAAGTGGTGGCCGAAGGACAGGAAATTCACCACACCCACGGCCCAGAGTGGAAGGGCGAATACGAAATTCACCTGCGAGATCAGGGTGAGCACGAGCAGCACAAACAGGCTGATCAGAAATGAGCTGATCTGATTGGACATCAGGGAGGATACAAACATACCCACGGAAATGCCCGCAGCGCCCAGCAGGACAACCCCGATGTACTGCCCCAGAATTTCTCCCCAGTCGAAATCTCCAAAACGACCGAGCAGCAGGGGAAGGGGAAGGGTTAGAGCAATCATGATCAGTAGCAGGCTGAGGGCGGCGATGAACTTGCCCAACACGAGGGTGCTCTCTCGAAACGGCAGGGTCATCAGCACTTCTATGGTCCCCAGCTTTTTCTCCTCCGCCCAGCTCCGCATGGTCAGGGCGGGCATCACGATGATAAACACGATCGGAATCACGGAGAAAAAGCCCCGAAGCGAAGCGATATTGCTTGCGAAGAAGGTCTGGAGATAAAAGACCCAAACGCTCGAGAAAGCCAGAAAGGTCACCACCAAAACATAGGCGATCGGGGAGTTGAAGTAGGATTTCAGTTCTTTCTTGATAACCGGAATGATATTGCTCAACATTATTCCCTTCCTTCCCGAGTCAATTTTATGAACAACTCTTCCAAACTGAGTCGCTTGGGCACCATTGACAGAATTTTGTATCCCTCCTTGACCGCCCAATCGAATACCGCCTCCTCGCCACCGGAATCAGGAAGAAGAGCGATCTGGAGTTGGTGAAGCCCTTCCCCCGGGGACGAGCTTTTCAACAGATCCCGCACGCCGGACACTCGGTCAACATCGGCCGGCTCTCGATCTCCTTTCAGCAAGAGCTCGAGAAGCAACTCCCCCTTCATCTCTCGGTTGATCTCCTCCGGACTGCCCTTGGCCACGATCTGCCCCTCGTTCAGGATCAAAACGCGTCCGCAGGTCGCCTCCACTTCCTGGAGGATGTGGGTCGAAAGGATTATGGTCTTTTCCTTGCCCAAGCGCTTTATCAGCTCTCGAATCTCGATGATCTGATTGGGATCGAGGCCCGTGGTCGGTTCATCCAGGATAAGAATCTCCGGATTGTGAAGAAGCGCCTGGGCAAGGCCGGTGCGCTGCCGAAATCCTTTTGAAATGGTATCGATGCCTCGGTAGACAACGCTCTTCAGACCACACTCCTCTACCGCCCATTCGATCCGCTCTGCTTTGGCATTTCCCTTCAGGGAGCGGGATTCAGCCATGAAGCTGAGGTATTCCAGAACGTTCAGATCCGTGTACAACGGCGCATTTTCCGGCAAATAGCCGACCAACCTCTTGATCTCCAACGGTCTTTCGAAGATGTCCCATCCATTGACCGTGGCGGTTCCGAAGCTGGGAAACATAAAACAGGTCAGAATCTTCATAATTGTGGTCTTCCCGGCGCCGTTGGGGCCGAGCAGTCCCACCACTTCTCCCGGATTGATAGAGAAGTTGACTCCCCGAATCGCTTCCAGGGTTCCATACCGCTTGCCCAGGTTGCTTACCTCGATCATGAATCTACCTTTCTAAATCCCATAGTTATTTATCGCATTTTGTGGCTAAAATAATATCAACGGCCTTAAAGCGTCAAGGGATCTCCTACTCCCGATAGGGCAAATCGATGATCTGGAGATCCCGGGTCAGGAAGGTTCGGGGGAAAATTTTCTTGGCCTGATTGAGCAGATTCCTGAGGTCCCGTTCGGTGTAGCGGGGGCTGTAATGGATCAGACCGAGCCGACCGACCCTTCCCTGCCGGGCGATCTGAGCCGCTTGAACAGCGGTCAGGTGCTTCTTTTCCGCGGCATCTTCTGCCAGTTCTTCACCGAACATTCCCTCGCAGATCAGCAGATCCGAATCCCGTATAAACTCAGGTGCGCCGGGAACCCAGGTCGTATCGGTGATGAAACTGAACTTTCGCCCTGCCCGCCTGGGACCCATAACCTGCTCCGGCTTCACTTCGGCCCCTGAGTTTAAACGAACCGGAGTACCTGCTTGGAGGGTGGACCACAGAGGTCCCCTGGGGATGCCCAGAGCGCCGGCGGCCTCCGGATCGAACACCCCGGCGCGCATATCTTCTTCCAGGCAGAAGGCCAGACAGGGTTTTGTATGATACAAGGGATACGAACGGATCTTGAAGCCGTCGCCCTCAAAGACGGTCTCCTCTCCGAAGACCTCTTTCACGACGATCTCGTAGTTGATGTACATGTCGAGAATTTTCCGGCTCGCCTGGACGTACTCCTTGATCCGGGGTGGTCCGATGACGTACAGGGGATCGTCCCTCTCCACCTGAGAGGAGAGCATCAGCATGCCGGGAATCCCCGTTACGTGATCGGCGTGGGTGTGAGATACGAATATGGCCGATATCTTCTTCCAGCGCAGAGCCAGGCGGCGCAGCGACACCTGGGTGCCTTCACCGCAGTCGAAGAGAAACAGCTCCCCCTCGCGCCGCAGCAGCACCGAGGTGAGGCTCCGAGACGGCAGGGGCATCATGCCGCCTGTTCCGAGCACAAACAATTCCATATTCATAGGCGTTTTTTTAAACTCTGTCATTAGTAGCACAGAAGGATGAATTTAGGAAGGCGTTTGACGTACAAAGCAGACAGAGTGACATTGACCTATCAATGGAGTTGAGGCTATAGTTTGGGTAGCCTACGGAATCCCTGAGGGACATACTTAAAAATACCGCATACACCGGGGAGATGAACGGCGGGGAGGTGCTATGAACAGCGGCGAGAACCCCGAAGTACCTGTGCTCCTGGTCGACGACGAGCCGGCAGTTCTCTCAAGCATGGCAAAAGTGCTGAAATCCGCCGGGATTGACAATCTACTGACCTGCAGCGATTCCCGGGAGGTTCTCCCCCTTATGGAGAAGCAGGAGGTGGAGGCCGTCCTGCTGGACATCTCCATGCCTCACATTACCGGGGATGCACTGCTGAGAAAGATCCACGAGTTATACCCCCATATCCCGGTCATCATCGTCACCGCATCAGAAGACATCGACATGGCTGTGGGTTGTATGAAGGAAGGAGCCTTTGACTACATGATCAAGGCTGTCGAGCCGAACAGGCTGACCAGCGGTGTCGGGCGGGCCATCGACATGCGGCGTCTTTCCCGCCGCTACAACTCCCTCAGGGAAGGTCTACTGGCAGACAAGATCAGCCATCCGGAGGCATTTCGCTGCATCGTAACCCGCAATCATCGTGTCCACGCGATTTTCCGATTCATCGAATCCATCGGCCCAACAGCAGAAACGGTCCTGATCACCGGGGAAACCGGCACGGGCAAGGAACTTTTTGCCGAGGCGATCCACGCAGTCAGCGCCCTGCGGGGACCTCTGGTAAAGGTAAACAGCGCCGGATTGGACGACAGCGTGTTTGCCGATACACTTTTTGGACACACGAAAGGTGCATACACCGGCGCGGACAGTGACCGCAAAGGACTCGTACAGCAGGCGAACTCGGGTACGCTCTTCCTCGACGAGATCGGGGACCTATCCGCAGCCAGCCAAATCAAGCTGCTGCGGCTACTGGAATCCCGGGAGTACTACCCCCTAGGGTCGGACCTGCCGCGTACAACCAGTGCACGGTTCATCATCGCCACCCACCGCCTGCTGCCCGACCTGGTTGCGGGGCAACATTTCCGCCGCGATCTCTACTATCGTTTGCAAACCTACGAGATTCGCATCCCGCCTCTGCGGGAACGCAGGGATGATCTACCCCTGCTCATCGATCATTTCCACGGCCGGGCCGTAGAGCAGCTGGGCAGGAAGAAACTGGCCGTACCCCCCGAGCTGCTCACCCTCCTGGAAACCTACGACTTTCCCGGCAATGTTCGGGAGCTTCGCTCCATGATTTTCAACGCGGTAAGCCGCCAGCGGGAAAAAATGCTGTCCCTTCAACCCTTTCGCGAGGCCATGGGATACACGGGCGGGGAGATCCACCTTCCCGCCGCCGAACAGGCGTTCTCCTTTCCGGAAAAGCTTCCCACTTTGAAGGGAATGACCGGGCGGTTGATCGAAGAGGCCCTATCTCGGGCCAAGGGCAATCAAGCGATCGCGGCAGGACTGCTCGGGATCACTCCTCAAGCGCTCAGCAAAAGGCTCAAGCGGCGAAAAGGCGGCAATACGGAAGCGAGGAGTCGAGCCCTGTCGTGAGGTCCAGAGGAGGTGCGGCGTGAGCTGGCTCAGATTCGCCACCCTGTCTATAGGATCCTTGACCACGACGCTGCTCCTATCCGTCATAACCGGCTACCTGCTCTCTCTGAAGGCAAAACATCCCGATACCTGGTATCTGGCGGGATATCTCGGCTGCCTGTTCGTGCTTCTCCTCTCCTACACGGTGCGCTACTCCGTGTTCTCGAGCGCCTCCTTGAACACCGGCCAATTCTCGAACCTCATTGTCTTCGGGGTCGTCTGTCTTGTCCAATTCGCCTACCACTACGGGGTGAACCATCACCCTCGGGAGTCCCGGATCGTCCTGATTCTTTCCGCGGCGGCAGCCTTCACCGTCTGGGGTTCCCTGTTTGTAGTCCCGAATATCGAATCGGTGTACGACTTCACGGCGGAGTACTTTACCTACGAGTACGGGCCCAGGGTCAGCTTCCTGGTACTGATCGGCTACTTCTGGTCGACCGTGGTTCTGCTTCGCAAAGTCCTCCGCTCCTCGAAGCAGGAGCGGAGACCGGTCAAACCAGGTGTAGTCAACCGCTTGTTCGGCGCATTTCGCTGTATCGCCCGTCCCGGCGGACGAGTGGCCCTGTCGGCCCGCAGTTTCGCTCTGCTGACCCTGGCGACCACTGGCATCGCCCTGACCTATACGCTGTTCCAGACTGGTGTAATCACCCGCGGTACCTACGCTCTGGTGTTCAATACCGGCTCCTTGTTGGTATGTCTTCTCATCTTTGTTGTCTATGTCAACAATTCTCCACAACCGACGAGCTATCTAACCAAGCTGATCGGCATCCCGCTGGCTGTAATCATGGTGGCCTTCGGTATTACAGCCAGTGCCCTGATGCCGGTTGTCCGCGGTTCTTTGGCGGACAGCTACCGTAGAGAAATCGACCAGGTCCGGATGTCGATTCAAAATCAGGATCTAACGGGACTCTCTCCGGGCATCGCCTTCATCCTGCCGGCCAACGCCTCCCCCGCCACACTTAAATTTTCCTCTCGGGAGCTTTCGGATACGGCGATCCTTCGTCTGGGGAGCGAACCCGGCAGCAAAGGTCTGCTCCCCGAACGTCGAGGACTGATTCCCCGTTTCCTCTATCTAGATTTGAACGATACCGACAGTTTCTACCTGTATTACACGATCACCGATCGAGGCGTTTCCTACCGGGTGGGATTGCCCTACACAGAGTACCGTCTGGCGATTCACCTTTTCTGCTCCAAAATCGCACTTATCGCGCTGATCACCTCCATCCTGGTTGTCCTTGGATTTCCAATGGCCTTCCGTCGAGGCTTGTTTAAACCCCTCCGTATTCTCCTCGAGGCTGTCCAGCAGGTGTCATCGGGGAATTACAGAATGTTCGTTCCGGTACCGTCGGAGGATGAAGTCGGGCAGCTCGCCCGTGGATACAATCAGATGGTCTCGTACCTGCGGGCGGCCGAGGGGAACTTCAAAGCGCTTGCAGAAAACGCCAACGACGCCATCCTGATCCTTTCCCATCAAGGGCAGGTTCTCTATGCCAATTTACACTCAACCGAGATCTCCGGATACAGCCCCGTCGGCCTGAGACGAATGCATTTCACAGACTTCGTTCACCCGGATGAGCTTGCCTCCGTCAGCCATCGTTTCAGTGAAAGAATGGCCGGGCGGGATGCCCCCCGCTGCTACGAGACCCGCATCGTTTCCCGCCACGGCAAGGTGATTCCCGTGGAGATTACCGGCGCGCGTACCACCTGGCAGAATGAAGCGGCGAATGTCGTAATCATCCGCGACATCTCCGAGCGCAAAGAAGCGGCCGAACGCCTTCAGGCCCAACAGCAGCAGCTCATGCGGACGGATAAATTGGCATCCCTCGGAGCCTTGGTTGCCGGCGTAGCCCACGAGGTGAACAATCCGAACCAGGTCATCGTTATGAACTCCCGCTTCCTCTTAGACGGTCTACCCCATCTCTTCGCCCTGGCGGATTCGGCTGAAGAAATCGATGAAGATATCCGCCTGTCCGGGATGAGCTACGAGGATTTCAAAGAAGCCTCCAGATCGGCGATTTCTGAAATCGGGGCCAGCACCACAAGGATCGACCACATCGTCTCAGAGCTCAAGAGGTTCGTTCGGGGAGGAACGAAGGGCAAGAGGGAATCCACCGACATGAACCAGGTGATTCGCACGGTGGTGGATCTGTCGCGGCACATGATCGCCAGAGCAACGGATCGTTTTGACCTTGTTCTCCAGACCGATATTCCCACGGTTCCCGCGGACCGAATCGGGATGGAGCAGGTGATTATGAATCTGCTGCACAACGCCTGCCAGTCCTTGCCGGACAGACAGCGGCAAGTGCGGATCTCCACCCGCTTCGACACCGCTAGCAAGCTCCTCTGTATCGAGGTTGCAGATCAGGGAGCAGGCATCTCTCCGGAAAGTCTGGCCAGGGTGACCGATCCTTTTTTTACTACCCGTGGGGAAAAAGGCGGGACCGGGCTTGGTCTTTCGGTATCCCAACGCATCGTTCGAGATCATGGGGGGACGATGCGTTTTCGATCCGTCTTCGGTCATGGAACCACAGTCACCGTGACGATCCCCGCAGAGGCTCGTGGAGATTAGTCCGGGAGCTGAACCGAGACGGCCTTTAACTTTTCCAAGCGCTGTTTGTCCCTCTGCACCGCCCGTGGGTGGGTGACAATCGCCGTAACACCGCTGTCGAAACGGGCCAGCAAACGCTCTGCCGCCGCGGCGATCTGCACCGGCGTGCAGTCGATCAAGGCATCCCTTCGCGCCTGACGTTGGTCATCCCGGATTCCGAGCAGCTCCCGCTTCAAAGCGACAAACCCCTTTTCTCCCGGCGCCATGGGCCGCTCCTCCTTTCCCGCCGCACCAAGGACAATTTTTTCAAACATCGCCCGGTCGAATTCGCTTCCGGCGGCAGAGCGGAGTCCCTCCCGAAAAACTTCCAGCGTATCCAGAGTGTTTGGGTCCCTGTAAGAAGAAAAACCAAACAAAGCCTCCAGCCCGTTCGCAGATGCACCGGCGCCGTAGGCGCCGCCCTGCATGCGGATCCGTTCCCAGAGAAATCCGGTAGCCAGGTAGTGGGCCAAAACCGTTTCGTGGGCATTTTCTACACTGCCGAAGGAACTGCCGGGAATCGCATGGGCAACGAAGTTCACGTTCATCGACCCAACCAGGGTCTCCAAAGCCGGGCGGACCTGTGCGCCGATCGGATTCGGACCTTCAGATTCGCCGGATGCCAACTGCCCGGGTTGGGAATGGCCCAGGGCTGCAACCAAATCCTCAACAACGGGAATGACTCGGTCCAAGGCGCTCCGCCCGCAGGTCAGATTGACGGTAAGCCCGGAGGGGGAGAGCAATGATGCTCTGAGTGTGCTCAAGTTGGACCCCAGATCGGGAAGATCCCGCTGTAGATCCTGGCAGACCCCATTGAGCCAGATGTACTGCGAGATCCCCTTCCATTGCTCCTCGATCGCCAGTGCCGGTGAAAGACGTCCCCCGGCGCGAAGAGCTGCGTAATGACTGCCCGCGGGCACCAGAGACGCCTTGAGGTCGTTGCGCATCTCCAGGACGATCGTGCGCATCCTCTCCAGGTCTTGAAAATCCGCCGACAGGAGCAGCTCCCGCACAAGGGCAACCGCTGCCGGAACATTCTGCTCGAGCATCTTTACCCGAAAAACCAACCCTTCTTCGATATTTCCCGGCGGGGCAACCTTGGTATCGGCACTCAAGGAAGCGCCGAAGCCCCCCGTATGCAGGGAAAGCCTGCCAGCAACATCGTAGTACGGTATCCCGGGCAGACCACTACCTCGGACCGCCCGGCTGAAAAGAGGCAAGAGGTGCCGCAGTTCCTTTCTGACCCCCGAGGTATCGAAGGCCAGATCGAGATAGACGATACCGTTGGTGTACAGATCGTGGAAAAGAAGCGGACCGGGGTCTATCCGTTCGGTGGGGATCTTTTCCACCTCTCGGCGCAGATCGCTCAGGTGCAGGGCGGGAATCCGTGATAAGATCTCCGGAGGATCCTGCTGCTCCTGAAACATCTTGAGCTTGTCCAGATCCACCTGCAACTGCCGGAGGCCTTCCCGGCCCATGGCCTGTCTGAGGGATAAAAGCTCCTTTTTCCCCGCTTCTTCTTCCCGTTTCTGCTGCTCCGGATCGGGCCGAAGCACAACGGTGGTTCTGTGAGGATTGGCAAGCAGATACTCCTCTATCAGCCGTTCGAAATATCCGCCTTCAGCGACCTCCGATTTCAGTACATCCATCCAGCGCTGAAACTCGAGGGTGGTCTCCGGATCACTGCCGTGCAGCCAACCGCGCAATGCCCGCCGCATAAGTGTCAAGGAGTAGGGCCGCCCTCCCCTTTTGATCTCACGATTACCGAACTCGACCTGGTGCAGCGCGGCCTGTAGCGCTTCTTCCGTCACTCCCCGATCCACCAGGGCTCGGAGGCTCTCGAATACTACAGACTCAATTGCACCGGCCGATTCCGGTTCTGTGCCCCGCAGACCTACCGAAAACGTGAGCTCGTTCAGCTCCGTCTCCAGACCCGCAGCCGGGCAAAGATCGTCTCCCAATTTGGACTCCAGCAGAGCCCTGTGCACAGGGGCGCCCTCGTTGCCGATCAGCAGTTCCGTAAGCACCTCGAAGGACAGGAGTTTGAGCGGATCCTTGACCGGTACGGTCAACCAGTTCAGAGTGACAGAAGACTTCCTCTTGAGATTTTCCCGTGTGCCTGCTTCCATGGGAAAGGTCTGCTCTACAATTCGCGGCTCCTGCCAGCGGGGTTGCAGAACCAGGTGGGAGTCGATTTGCGCCGGGCCGAATGATTTCAGGAAATTTTCCTCGAGGAATTCGAGAGTTTGAGGAGTGGGGATATTTCCGTAAAGAAAAATCCGGCAGTTCCCCGGATGATAGAACCGCCTGTGGAATGCCCGCAGCTCCCCATGGGTCAGGGAAGCGATCGCTTCAGGATGGCCGCCGGATTCAAAACCGTAGGGTGTGTCGGGAAAGAGGCTGCGCATCGAGGTATAGGCCACGATCGATTCGGGGCTGGAAAACACTCCCTTCATTTCGTTGTACACGACTCCGGTTCGTATCAGCTCATCCTCCTGATCTTCCGTTGCGGACGGTTCGAGGTGGTGAGCCTCCTGCATGAACACCTCCCGCTGGAGCAGGGGAAAAAAAACGGCGTCCCCGGTTACCAGCATGAGATTGAAGAAATCCTTTTCAACCATGCTGGCAGCCGGGTATACGGTTTTATCCGGAAACGTAAAGGCATTGAGAAAGGTCTGTAAACTGCTCTTCAACAGCACAACGAAAGGATCCTTGAGGGCAAACCGTTTCGAGCCGCAGAGAACCGAGTGCTCCAGGATATGAGCCGCTCCGGTATCGTCCTGGGGGGGAGTACGAAAGGCAAAGGCAAACAGATTCTCAGGATCGTCGTTCCAGAGATGAAACACCTCGCACCCCGTGCTTAAATGACTAAAATGTAATGCCCGAGAGCTGTATTCCCGCATGTCCTTGTTGGATATCGCCTCGAAACCCGCGCTGCGATAGCCGGGTGAAATATCATCTGGATTCAAGATTGTCTCCTTGGTACCTTCACGAACCGATGCTTTTGAGAATATAGTCATCCCAACACCTCTCCGTCCAATGGGAGAAGTCGATATGACCCTTATCAACTTGCAAACCCTGCGTGAACGGGCAAAGCTCCTTCAGCTGGTCAGGATGTTTTTCCTGGACCGGGATTATCTCGAGGTGGACACAGCCCTGCTCTGCCCGACTTTGATTCCGGAGGGCAGTCTGGAAGTGTTTCGTACCTGCTACCGCTCGGCGGGCGGCACGGAAAGGGATGCATTTCTCATCCCCTCGCCGGAACTGTGGATGAAACGCCTGATCGCAGGGGGCAGTGGAAGCATCTTCCAAATCTGCAAGTCTTTCCGCAACAGCGAACCCGCCGGCCCCCTGCACAGCCCCGAGTTCACCATGCTGGAATGGTATACCCTGCAGGCGGACTACTTGCAGTCCATGTACACGCTGGAGGAGTTGTTCTCCCACCTTTTTGAGAAAACGGACAGAGATCCTGTTCTAACCTTCGGCGACCACCGGGTGGACTGCTCCCGGCCTTTCCTGCGCTTGTCCATGGCCGAAGCGTTTCACGAATACCTGCAGCTCGATCTGCAACGGCTCTCGGACTACGACTCTCTCGCGGAGGCGACTCTGAAGCTAGGTCTCACGGTTACCGGGGAGGACCGCCCGGAGGATCTCTTCCACAAAATCTTCTTGAGCGCTGTTGAACCCAACCTACCCCACCGCCGACCCGTGATCCTCTACGATTACCCCGCCCTGATACCCACTTTGGCCCGTAACAAACCCGGCACTCCGTGGGCGGAGCGCTGGGAGCTGTACCTGGCCGGCGTAGAGGTGGCCAACTGCTATTCCGAGCAGACCGACCCTGACCGCATCGAAGTCTTCTTCACAGAACAGGAGAAGAAGAAACGGCAGGGGCTCGAGCTCCACCCCAGCGACTGGGAGCTGGTTCGGATCATCCGTCAACAGGGGCTGCCGAAGTGTTCCGGGGTGGCTCTCGGTCTGGAACGCCTCCTGCTTTTTTTCCTCAATCAGGAATCGATCGGCGGCGTCCTTCCCTACGGTGCGGACCTGTCCGTGTGATGAGACCGCACAGGGTTGGTACTCCCGGGCTTGAGTGTTGACGTCCGCTCCTCCCTCTATCCGCGCTCTTGCTACCTGTGGATTTCGTTCAAGCAAGGCTTAATGCTGTGCCTCCATCAGTGTTATGTGCGTTACAATTGACTCCTTCCCGTATAAGCAATCTCGCAATCTCCGTATGCCTGAACAGCACAGATACTATCAAAGTTGCGAATCCGTTTTTGTCCCTTGCTTGTAAATACGCTCCTTCATTTATTGGCAGCCTAATAACATCCAACCTGCCGAATTCCGATGCGAGCATTAGTGCTGTCCACCCGTCCATGTCGAAAGCATTAACATTCGCTCCCGCGGCTATAAACCTTTTCACGTCAAGCAAATCACGTTCCATAAAATTGGCACAATTTTGAGGTTTGTTTTAGAATTTGTACAACAATACAAGTGGAGGCAAATATACCATGAAACAAATTCAAACCAAGGTTAGTATCGGGATCGCGGTGTCACTGCTGCTCGTGACGCTACCGTTGTGGAGTCGGGGTCAGCAAGAATCATCTGACACCGACCAGCCTGTCGTCATCTTCGCGATTGGTCAGGAGGATAAGAGCGATCGTGAATTCCGCTCGAGCGGGTTCACGGGTATTACCGAATACCGTTGTCGTGTTGGGGTGGATTGCTCAACTGAAGCGTTCCCAGAGTATCTCAACCGAGCGCACAGTGGATATGCAGACAGTGGTGTGGAGCGCATCATTATCAGTTTCAGGCTGGATCAAGCCTACAACAATGTCATATTGCACTTGGCCAGAGGGGGAGACGGAACAACAGTGGTGACAGTCGATGGGAAACAAACGCACCTCGTGACGAACACGATGCTTGGAAGCGGCGAAGGCTATCGCGTCGGCGTCTATAATCTGGCACTCGGTGCACTCAAGAAGGGCAGGCACACTATTGAGATGACTGTGGCAGACGACGGGAAAGGCAACGCAACCTATCAATGGGATGCCCTATCGCTCTATGCTGAGTAAAACGTAACACGTATACCTGCACCGTGGCTGCCACATTCGATTATCGGAACGAAACCTCAGTAAATCTGGGGGAAAACTGAGTTCTACACAATCCGTGTAAGACTTGCGTTCTTATCACGAGACTAATGCTTGAGTTGTCTAAGGACTCCCCAATTATCACGAGAGTTATGAACCCGAAATCATGTAAATATTGTAGTTTGATAAAGGGGCGTTAAAAATGGAATCCCCGATTGCTAAAACTTTTGGATCACCGTGCTTTCGAGAGTAAGTTTTTGGTCAGATTAACGTACCATGCGGGCTGGTATTGTACCTCACCGGTTATGGATCTGATGGGCTCCCTTCGATAGGAACCACCTAAATCAAGATCCCAGCCGCGCCGGGTGCTCCTGAACGTAATCCACCCTATACCACCTATGCCGTATTTGATCACATTTTCCATTTTGTGAACTGACAGGTCCAACGCTCCCCTAACGGCAAACCACCTGGCGAGCCAGAGCTCAGCCCCTGGAGTGAGCCATCCGCTATAGGAAGCTTGATCGACAAAGATATCGTTACTTTGCCTCAATACCAGA
>Ga0307379_10000828_pt1 | contig 50247 bp, 72 predicted proteins | sample UN2MG_FD_202237 | JGI IMG/M metagenome (GOLD analysis project Ga0307379, IMG submission 202237) | Soil microbial communities from Risofladan, Vaasa, Finland - UN-2 | ecosystem: Environmental > Terrestrial > Soil > Coastal area > Acid sulfate soil | place: Finland: Risofladan, Vaasa | collected... | reverse complement strand
TTTGTTTTATCCTTTCAATCATTTCGTTTTTTGTAATAATCTCTTTTACCCAAAAGATTGATTTAGTTCCGCCCCTTGTATCAATACAGCTACCAGCAATACCAATAACTGTATATCCGCCTCCTTGTAATAATTAATAAATAAAAAGATGAGTGCAATTTCCATTCTTGCCATTACGTGGTTTATAATCAGGACAAAACCTACCACATCCTTCCCCAATCTCGCCTACATCCTGATTGACTGAACACCAAAAATATCCTTCATCCGTTGTTCTCACTGCTTCGATAATTTTCAATTCAGTGATTCCGTTTTCTTTCATATCTTCAATGATGTCCTTTTTGAGATAACATCTTTCGTCATCATCTTCCCGAAAATAGAATTTTGCCATTGTCTCTGTTTTAATTATTGATTTCAAAACGCTTTATCTCTCATCTATTTATCCCTTAAATTTAATTAATCTCTTTATATCGGATGTTACTTCTTTCCATCCTTGCGTTCCTTTCCATAAAATAGGTTCAATAGGTACTACAAAATCATAGATATGGCAGAATAAATCAGGAAAATATTGAACGAAACATCTATCTTCATCTTCTTGTTTCATTATACGACAATCAATTAATTTTCCTATTGCAATAGCCATTCCTGATCTTAAAAAATGATCACAACCACGACCAAGTATTTTTGTTATTCTTTGTCCTTGCTTACTTCCAGATATGGAAAACCATTGATGGAAATCATATCCTTTTTTACTTGCACATATCAAAACCCAACCCCGATAATTAGTATTCCAGGTTCTTGTTTCAATCTTACCATGTAGCATTAATTCGGCAAATGGCTGTTTCCATGATAATGCCAATAATTTCTTATCAGGTGTAAAGAAATTGGATTCTGTAGCTAATAAATCAAATAATGTATTTTCCATTCTTTCATCTATTTACTTGCAGGAATCATACCCCTGTCTCAAATGAATATCCGTTCTTTTCCAGATCATCGCTCGGTTTCTGTGCTTTCGGTTTTGACAGTGATTCCTCAAAAACAGGTATAGGCCAGTGTTCACTTATTTGATATGCACAGTTTATTTCTTCAGGAACTTCTTTATAATGAATTTCCTTTTTTGAAGGATCAATAATCTTTGTTCCATCCCAAAAAATAATATGCTCTCCTTTGTCTGATGCAGTTAAGGAAGGAACATCCAACATTGCTGGTTTAGACCAGTTGACCTCATTCTTTGAGGGACACCATGATAGATAAATCTTATTACTTCTCAAGTAAGGAATAAGACAATCCCAATTGTAGCCTGTTTTAGTAATTGCTCTCTCAGGAAAGAATGTTTTTGCAAAGTCATAACTCCATCCCATAAGTCCAGCAAAAGAGGCTATCATACAATCACAATTAGTTCTCATTCGAATTTCCATTCTTTTACCAATTGCCTTTGTTTTCTGTGCTTTCAGGGATAAAGATTTGTATCGATTTAAAATACCATTCTTTGTTTCTCTAACAGCTAATCTTAATACCTCAGATAACGATTGTTTATCTTGTGCAGCCAACCATATTTCATCAGGCATAATCCCAGGCAATTCAGGTTCATCATTAATTATTTTCTCAATCATCTCATCCGTTATCGGTTGCTGGAATTGAGAAGGATAATTAAATCCGGGAAATTCAAATGGTATTGCAGTAAGAAAACCAATAATATCATCTATTTCGTCACCCATGACTTCAATGAGTTTTTCTTTTGCGGTTTTTTCATCAGGTGCTTTTATTGCATAATAGTCCCTATCTTTCCGGTCTTCATTCTCTCTTGAGTGTACCGAAAAGATATAACATAACTGATTGTTATATTCTTCCGCCATCTTAACCCCTTCCGGCTCGGAAAGCTCGGAAGCAATAACTTTATTAAAAGCATCTGCTATCTGTGCCTTTGTGGGATTGCCTTGCTTAAATATTTCATCAATCCTATTATAAAACATCTCTCTTGCTTTCATAGCTTTATTTATTAAATCCATCCTTTTCTTTCTGCATAACCCTTACACAAAGAATAGGCATATAACCTGTCTTTGCTTTCGCTGGAATCATGATCTGTAAATTCATTCGGATTGTTCCAGAAATCAGAATCCCATTCTTTGATGTTTCTGTGATAACAACCTAATCTGATTATAGCCTCTTTGGTTTTATCATCAAAATAACAACCGGAAGAATATTTGTAAGCATTGTGAATTACAATACCTTCTGCACCTTCACGGATTACTGCACCTTTACGGATTACTGCACCTTCACGGATTACTGCACCTTCACGGATTTCTGCACCTTCACGGATTTCTGCACCTTCATAGATTACTGCACCTTCACGGATTACTGCACCTTCATAGATTACTGCACCTTCACGGATTACTGCACCTTTACAGATTACTGCACCTTCACGGATTTCTGCACCTTTACAGATTACTGCACCTTCATAGATTACTGCACCTTCACGGATTTCTGCACCTTTACAGATTACTGCACCTTCACGGATTACTGCACCTTCATAGATTACTGCACCTTCACGGATTACTGCACCTTCATAGATTACTGCACCTTCATAGATTACTGCACCTTTACAGATTACTGCACCTTCACGGATTACTGCACCTTTACAGATTACTGCACCTTCATAGATTACTGCACCTTCATAGATTTTCCTTGCTTCATCAATAGTTAGTGTTTTCATAGCTTAACTCCCTTTCTTAAATAAGTTTTTAATCCAATATTCAATATCCCGTCTTATAAACCATGCATTTACATTCCACCATCTGTATAATTTAACATACCAGGGATCATGTTTCATCCTGTCAATTATCTTTTTGATAATCGGACTGTCATATTCTTTCATAGCTTCTGTTTATTAGTTTACATATCAAACCTTTATCAGTAATTTCTTCTGTCATTGCATCTTTCAGCACTCAGGAACTCAGCGACCTCAATCAGTAAAGGCTGGGTTGAATCATCATTTCATTACTGCCAGGTCGTCAGGTTTCGGACGTTGCCTGGAATTTTGTTATCTTACCAGACTTCGTCTCCTGCTCTGTTTTTGTTTCAATCTCGATATAATCAGATTCAGATGAACTGTGTCAAAACACCTTATCGTTGGGCGAAGTAATAGTAGCGCTGTGCGAGAGATGCTATCACCCGCCCTCAGATAAGGCTTAAATTTGATTGTATATCGCACAACGCTAAAATTAAATCAGGTGCAATATACAAATTAATTTCAATAAAACAAAGAACTTTTAAAATAATTTCTGTTGTTGAAATTCATAATTAGTCTCTTGGTTACTCCAGATAGCTTCAGTAGTTTTATGAACGGATCCCTGCATATCTATTATAGGTAAAAATGGCAACCAATTTGCTTTAGTATTTTCGCAAACTATAATATGGCCATTTCGGGACCTGCACCATTCAGCAAGGGACCCAAAATCTATCTTTTTATTATTCTCTTTATATTCATTACCTCCATACTGATAGGGCGGATCTATAAACCAGGTTTGTTCATTATTCGTAAGGTTCTTATAATCATCACAAATAATATTCCAGTGTTTAATCTTAAATAAAGATTCTTTTATGTTTCGCATCTGGCCTTCATATTGATTAAATGATCTTTCGGTCATAGATTTTCTTCCAGTATTGCCGACATTAACTAAAAACGATAATAAACTTTTTTCGCCTATTGAAATATCAAAATTATCTATATTATCATTTGGCTTTAATTTTGGTAGATTATTTATATCACTAATACTTGCACTTCTTAAATACAACCAAGCATCTATAACGGGCCTATATTTATCAACCAAAGTAATTTCCCTATCCCAGTACTTCAAACTATATCGAGCACTTCCTGCAAATGGCTCAATAATCTTCCCATATTTTGGAGGAGGGTAATAATCCACAATCTTTGATTTACTTCCGTAATATGAAAACATAATAATTATTTCATAACCTCTGTATAGTAATCTTCCCAAGTCATACCATCATGCTTTTGAATACCAATGCCGAACCAGATCCGGCAGGCTCTGTCATAGTAATATTCGGGATTCTTATAATTCTGAATAAGCCAGTACATTTCAATAGCTTTCTCAGGATCAAACGCATCGTCCCATGTATATTCAGGTTTTAAGCTTGATTCTGAAACCTGGTTCTGCGGGTGCATTATTCTGAATATCTTATTAGCCTCATCGATCATAATTTTCATATACTGCAATATGCCTCTTGCTCCGCTGTGTGGATTGACAGCATAAGGATTAAAATTGCTTTCAAACTGAATTTGCGACTTTAAAAAAGGCTCTGAGATTTTAAAATAATTCTTTACAAATGTTAAATAAGGAATATCTGAAAGCCTTAATGGCTCGTTCACAACTATCAACGCCCGTTCATTCGCCGGGGCTGTCAGTTTTAAGGTTAGTATCAGGATTAGGAATAGTGTTATCATAAATTTTCGCATCGCTCCAAATTTCGTTCATACTTCAAACATTTTCTTTTGTTGTTCTGATTCAATCATCCCTGTTTTTATTGATTCTCTTTTCTTTAACAATTTTATAACTGAATCGTGAATTATTTTATCCTTGAATTTGTTATATCCCGATTGAATTACCTCAACAAATATTTCAGGTTTCCATAAAAGCAATCCGATACCGTTTGTTATCATCTCATCAATGATATAGGCTGGTAAATATGTATCTGCAAAAAAACACACATAGGAATAATCTGCCCATTTTAAATGATCTTTGGCCTGTCTCAATACTTCTTCATACCCGATCATTTTGCACTCAATATTTACTATTTTCCTGTCTGTTATGTAAATAATAATATCCGAGATCCTGCCTATTTGAGTTATGCCAACTTCTCTATAAACTTTAAGAATAATCCGATTACCATAATAACGATCTTTCGGATTTGATGATTCGAATTTTCGTAATGAAAAATAATCTGCAACTTGCTTTTGCATCTCATCTTCTAAGCAGGGGCCGTTTGTATTTGGCATTAATCTCATTACAAAATAATTATATATGGCTATGTTTGCCTGTTTTAGTTCTTTGTAGTACAACGAGTTCCTTTTTAGGCTTTTCGTAATTCATCTTTGAGTAATACTTACGTTCGATAGGATAGTTCCCGGAAAATTCTATTATCAGATACCGGTCTATTGCGAAATGTAAAGCATCACATAATCCTAAGTTGACAAAGCTGATTATCACCCTTTCATGCCGAAACTCAAAGAAAGCCGTTTCATGAGTAAAATACCCTTCCGGATCAATGACACCCTTATCCCGCATTTCTTCATATAAATGAATTGGAATTATTAGGCTATGGCGATATTTGGCCGGTTTTGGTCTGCCCCTCTGTACCACTTCTGTGATAAAACCGAAGTCGCTCCGGCGACGCTCCGCATTTATGAGTTCTCTCGTTTCTGGCTTCATCTCAATAATCTTTCAAGATTTGATTTCTGTTTTACTACTGTGAATTTTTTAAGTTCATATATCAGGGCCAAAACATCTTCCCTGGATGGTTCCGGAAGGTTGTGTCTTTTGCTATCAGCCCCCAGATTCACAACCGAAGGGTGACACATCCTGATCAGAAATAATAAATGATTGAGATTAAATGACATGACCGGCTCAATTGTCACATGTTTTTCGTATCCGGTTATTTTGTTCATTGCCCTGGCTCTTAAAGATGGCACAGGGGCCGTTCCCATTTGCTCATACCAGTTGTTCGTCTCTATAGTGGTACAAAGTATCGTCCGGGGCGGGAAGTGGCCTAAAAACTCAATAAAACGCTCCGGGTTCTTTGATTGAAACAGGTAAGTATAATCAAAACGCTTGCAGATGTTTATTGTCTGCTCAATAAAACTATCCGGTACCGCTTTGGCAAATAGATCGTTCTGCCCGACGACAAAAACAACCTGCCCATCCTTTGGCTTTTCAGGATGTGAATATATAAACCGCAATTCGCCAGAATATTTCTTTGCAAACTCCGGATATCTCATGAAACTGTGCGAACTGCAATACCCGCATCTGTGCGGACACTCGCCCGCTAATGGGTTCCATGTTACTACCCCCTCATACATATTGCCGTTTGTGTTCATATTTAGAACAGTTTTTGTTGAAGCTTGTGTATCTCAAATCTCTTGACCGCTGCACCGTAGTAATCTTTGTCAATTTCACATCCTACAAATTCAGTCGTGCCAAAGTCGTAACAGGCAATTGCAGATGAGCCGGAACCTAAATGAGTGTCTATAATTTTAAATTCAGGCTTGGCAAATTTCTTAAGCTGCCATGTATATAACTGGACAGGTCTCTGGCATGGATGAATATTTTTATTTGATTGAATATTACTATGTTCGCCGGCCTTATGAATCCCGTCCCATGTTATTTTAATGACCTTCATTACAATATTCAAAGAAGTCCAAGCTAATTCTGCTTCACTCATAAATGTTTTTTCAGAGTTTCTATTTTTATCCCAAATAAGCCAGCTGTTACGAATTGGAAGAAAATGACAGAAATAATTACCTCCCCATATAATCTGATCTTTTGAAATCCTAAAAAGCTCTTGAAAATATTTTTTATCAGGAGCCTTATCATTCCATTTATTTCGGCCGTAATTATAAGTCTTTTTAGATTTCATCCAATAAGCTCCTATCCCATATGGCGGATCAACAATAGCCAAGTCAAAGTATTTGTCAGGATAACGAGCCATCTTAATCATGCAATCAATATTAAAAAGTTCAATCACTTTTTCTTTAGCCCTTTCACAAATTTCTTTATCTCCGGGTTTTCGTCCATATATTTCAATGCAGCCTTTTTAATCGCTTCGTTAATCATTTTTTCTTCATTGAAAATCTTTCTCCATTTTATTCTCATCTGGATAGCATCAAAAAGCTCACCGCAGGCCATAACTTTAATATCGCTGAGCAACCGGTTTCTCTCGCCCTGCAGTTTAGCATAGACGGCCCGGGAGACGTAGGTGCCTGGCTTCATTTCAATAAAGCATAAACAATTATTGCTATCATTGGCAGTAATATCAGTATGCTTCCAAATAGTATAGCCCTCAGTTCATTTTTGTCGTAAATGTTCATATTAGATAGTTTGAATTTGTTTTTCAAGTTTTATTCTCTTCTTTCTGTACTTCTCCACAGCAATCAGAAAATTATCTTTTAACACCTTTGATTTCTCAGGGTTTTTCCAGGGCAGACGACTGAGCTCGTTCATCTTCCACTCAATGAATTCTTTCCGGGGCAGTGTCATTTCGCCTTCGTTTATAAGCCCATGGATCTCTTTATATAGCTTCTCATACTGTTTTTCATTACTGATATCCCTTTTGCCCCATTTGTAGATTATTAGCCATGACACGGCAATAAAAGGGCTGATGTATAATACCAGAAGCAGAAAGCCTCCGATAAAATCAAGGGCAGAACCGGGTGTTAAATTATTTGTAGTCATATCATTCGTTTTTAATCAATTAATCCTAATTCTATCATTGCCTCTCTTTCTGTCGGTATTATTCGAGACCAACCACAAGAACAATATTGTGTTTCCCTTTTATTTCTGTACATGGAACGTCTGTTAATTTTATCTTATAAATTTTCTCTACCCGAAATCTACTTCCTCTTATTATTAAGATTTCACCAACTTTAAATACCATTGGCTCTGATTCTTTCATTTGTTCTTCAAATTTTTTCTCTGTAATTGCTCTAAATGTTCCGTCTCTATTGTCCATAATTTTCTATTTTAAATTAATAATCAGTCGTTAATAGGTATATTATATTGTGCAATATCGTTGACGTGGATCCACACACGCTTCGGTCTATTAGGTAGTTTAATGGATTTATAACTATCCCAAAACTTTTTGTCTTGTCCGTAATCATCAAGTTTTTTAAGCATTTCTTCATGGGTGAAAACCTTAAATTTCTTATCAAAGCTGATGAAATCTGCTATGGTTGGCGTCGGATAATGGCAAGTATCAATGACATGATTAACAGCATCCTGAAGTCTGGCATCTGAAAAACCTTGTGCTTTAATCCGGTCAGAAAGAACATCATAAAACTCAAGGGGTAGTGATGGGAAAGCAAATTTTATCTTTGCAATATTCTCTATCACAACCTGAGTGTTTAAAGGTCCTTTATAAACACTTATCTCATTGCCCTGTTCCGAAGTGCCTTGAAACAACTTCTGCAAGCTGTTCGGGTGTTGCTCCGCTTTTAATATTTCCAAAATTGGCTTCATGATTCATCTTCTTTTCAAATACAGTGAAGTACATAATCCCTTCTTTGTTCTTTTTTCTGAGTTTTAATACAGATAGAAAATTTGTTTTCCAGAAGTCATCCATTCTGGTACGTTTAATAATATTCTGAATTTGTTCCGGGGAATGTCCGTCGATCCGAATCAGTTTATCAAGAGTGTCATACCATACGTCTTTTTGTTTTTTATCTTTCGGGCGACAGTCTTCATCAAAAAAAATTACCACACTATTATATAAATCTTCAATTATATTTGTATTTATATTTATATTTGACATATGGGTTTTCATATGAGATTCCCTATGGAACTTCTCTCTTTTTGGTGTTCCTTTAAGATTATTTAATCTTGAATTGGTAAATAACCTTCTCTTAATTATTACATCTTCAAGCATTTCATTAAAATATTTACCATCTGAATCTGGTTGAAATTTCTTTTTTAAGACGGTTTCCCAGAGGTTTTCATCACAAGGACCGAGAACAGTTTTGATCTCCAATTCTGTTAAATGACCATTTGCATACTGAGCCATAAGGACGTCCATATAAGCTCCCTTATGGTAACGTGTCATTAAGAGTGTGCCACCAATCCACTTATCGGGATACCATAATATTGCCGGATCTTTACTCATTTTCCTTTAATTTTATTCCAGCAGATTCCACAGAAATATTTAATTGTGGCTTGATTAGCCGATATTCCTGTTTTATAAAATTGCCTTGAACCTTTAAACTTTAAACAGGACTGCTCCATAGCAGATAAAACAGAATCAACTCCAAGTATTTCTATAAATTTTCGTAAGGTTATTTTTTGAAACTGCTCTTTTATAATCCAGTTCGTAAAATAACTTTCATATAGTTGTGTGACTTGAAGTATCTCTTTATTAATTCTTTTATCTATTCTTGCAATTAATTTATGATATTCTAAATATTGTTTTTCTCTTTCTTCAAGAATTTCCTTATTTTCATTTAATGAATTAGGAATCTTCTTAAGTTCAATATTTGATTTGCCCCGATTACAATCAAAACAAGAAGTAATTAAATTATTTAGATCATCAGATCCCCCCTTAGATTTTGGTTCTATATGATCAATTTCGAGCATAACTTCCGGTGGGTGTTTTCCACAATATTGGCAGATAAACCCATCCCTCTTAAAAGCCTCAAAACGAATTCTCTTGGTAATATTCATAACTCACACTATTATTAAAGAGGTTACCCCTGCCGGTGTGATAGCGATCGCGAGAAGGCTCGGCAGGGGACCCCGGTATTCTTATTTAAAATAGTTTTCATTTTGATCACTATCACAAAAGCAAATATAAAGTATTACACTGACACATCCTAATAAATTTAAGGTTATTTTAACTTCAAAAGCTCTTTAAGCAGTTCGATCTGGATGTCAATATGATGTACCTTTCTCTGTATCTTCCCGTCAATCTTCGGGAATGACAAAGAGTTTTTGCTGATAGTCTGAAACTCTCTGAGTTTCTTTTCACAGCGACGACGAAGTGGTGATTTTAATAGTGTCATAATTTCATAGTTTAATATATTTACCTTTTATTTTAGATTTTCCCAATTTTTCGCTTGCAGTGTCTCCAAAAGCAATCAAAACCGAGGGTGCGCCCCCATTGTGGTTAGCAATGGTTCCGTCAATTCTATAAAAAGTCAGGCGTCCCTTAATAAAAAAAATAGCTGAAGCCCCTTTCCATACATATTGAAAAAATGTTTTTGTCTCTGTTCTGGCAAAAATTAGTGCTATTCCATTATTATGCAATACCATTCTGTTTAGCCAGTCTTCTGTCTGATTTCCATAAGGAGGATTACACCAAACAAACCCTTCCCATTCTTGAAGTAAGCCGTTGTCCTGAAGAGTAAAATGTTTTTTAGCAGTGTCCCAAGGTCTATCTTCAGAAGTACATGGATCTAAATCAAATGGTCCTAAATCTTTAATAATTTCAGGTGGAGTAAACCATTCATCTGATAACATTTCATTGCATTGATGTGATCCCATTCCATTCATAATTTCATGTATTTATCAATGGTTTCTTTTGCATTTTCAAATCCTATAGCGAATTCAGCCATATATCCCCGGCTTTCAAGTTCCATGAGCATGTCTTGTTGCTCCCTGATATGATCATCGGCTGGTTCCCCGTTTTTCTTAAAGAGTCTGGTTTCTTCAGCTTTTAACTCAATGAATAAGCCGTGATATTTAAACCGCTTACTAGGTTCCGAGATAAACAAGTCCGGCCAGCCCCTACGTCCTTGAATAGCCTTCATTAGACCTGCCTGGGTTTTTGTATGGTAGAGCCCTGCATAGTCAAAATGGAATAGCACATGCGGATACTGAGCCCTGAGATAATAAGCGAGTTGCCTGCAAAGAATATATTCAGGCGAATAACCTCTTGATATGAATGATTTATTCATATAGTCAATTTTACAATTTGAGATCCGGGCGGGAGTCGAACCCGCATAGATTTATTGTGACAGAGGCGCGTAAGACAAGACTCAAGTTTTTCAGTTCCGGACTCAGCAAGAGAAGGAAAGGTTATACTTTCCTGTGTTTCTCGGGTGCTTAGAGTCGAGTCATTTTAAGGTGCCATTCGGCTTGTAAAATCTTTACATCCTAAGCGACTGCCAATTCCGCCACCGGATCATTTTGCCCCGGCCCTTTTACCGGGGCTACTGATGAATTTAGGTTGCTATGAACAAAGAACGCACTGCCATTCCCGGCAGCAGGGTTATTTCAACAAGGCCTTAAATTCAGGCGAAGGCTTGAAAAAGGGAACCTTATGAGCTGGCACAGCTATTGTTGTCCCGGCCTTTATGTTCCGTGCCAATTTAGCCTTGCGCTGTTTTATTCCCAGTGATCCAAAACCACGGATGTGAATCGGATCACCATGCCTAACTGCATTTTTTGCAGTTTCAACAAGAGCATCAATAGTCTTTTCAACCTCATTGGGAATAAGCCCGTAACGCTTTGCTGTTGTGTTTGCAAATTCTTTTTTTGTCATGATTTTTCAAGTGTTAATGGTTAGTAATGATTGTTAATAACTATGTTAATATCCTGTTTTTGTCAATCTTAAATGTTCCCTCTCATAACTCAAAAGCGAACGGAGCCCGTCGATTTGATGTGTGCATGATCTGTTTATCCTGTCTAACCAGTCGACCAGAAATGATTCATCCTGACATATAGAATCCAATAATGCATTTTGAACCTTCGCAGATAAGCAGGCCTGTTTTGCAATTGCAATGATTGTTTGCTGGATCTGTTCTGTTTTCTTTGCCCTAAGAATCTTTTTGGCTTCTGCCAGCATCTCTCCCGAGCGAGCCATAAAAGACATTAAAGTTGAAATCCTTTCAGACATCTCTGCCGGGTTGTTTGATACAGTAATATCCAGATAAGCCTGAATCTGTTCAGCCTCTTTCTTTAGATCGTCCATCGATTATTTTTTATTATAACTCCATAAAAAACCGTATGCAAATTTTATATCGCCCCGCGTTACCTTCCCTATGTTCCCGTGAGGATATCCCAGTTCTCTTTCAATATCAGAAAGCGACCCCCATTCTTTAATAAAATTGCCGTTCTTTTCATATTGATAAACCCTCTTAGAATATGGGCTCAATTCTCCTCGTTTTGCTATCCCTTTTTGACTTTCGGACATTTTCTTCTTTGATATGAGAGTATATCTGAATCTTTTTCTCAATTCAGATTTTCGTTGCGGAAGAGTTCCGTAATTAACATTATACTTTGCCGAACACCATTCTAAATTGCCGACATGATTATTTAACTTATTCTCATCTTTGTGATTTACTTGCTTCAAATTATTTGGGTTGGGAATAAATGCTAATGCAACTATTCTATTTACTCGCCAGTCCTTGCGTGTGTTTTTTGAATATAAAAGGACCTTTTTGTATCCCTGTTTTGAGACTGATCCTGCTAAAATGCCTCCAATTGTACCATTTCTCGGCAATGATTTAATAATGCCCAGATTGCTAACTTGATATAGCCCATTGTATCCAGGCACGTCTTTCCAAATTTCTACTTCTGATTCTGCCATGATTATTTTAAATAAAATCCCTGAGCCCGAACTACAAATAGATATTCTGGAGATTTTATTAAAAAATCACCCCTGCCGTTTAAAGATTCTGCGCCCGGCTCGTCTATCACAACCATAGAATCAATGTCTTTTGGCACCCGGAAGCATACCTGGACCGGGAAATTAACCTTTGCATCGCCGGTTATTACCTTTGTCGATGCTCTTTGTGTGGCTGCAATGATCCGGAATCCGGATGAACGTCCCTTCTGAAGCAGGATCCTTAGATTCTCTTCCAGTGACTTGTCAATGCTTTTTACGACCCTCTTAGTCTTTTCCCGGCCATCAGCATAGGCCCCAATGACTTCCTTGCCATAGTTTTTCAACTTCTCTCCCTTGCGCGAATTAGCAACCGCATCGGCAAATTCATCAAATACAACCATGGTTCTCTTTATTGTCTGCGACTTGATCCGCTTCTCCATTTCTTCAACCAGCATCATCATCTGCAACTCAATCTCGCTGATATCACTGACAACAGTTATCCCGGACCGTGAAGTGTAATCAATGAACTCATGCTTCGGGTCCATTATATGAATATCATCAACCCCTGCTATCAGTGCATATTCAATAGTAGATCGCAGAAATACCGACTTACCGGAACCGGTTGCACCGCAAACTAACAGGTGCGGTGTGGAGTGATTGTCAATATCCCAGATAACAGTTTGCTGGAAGTTATCTACCCCCAGGGGCAGCCTTTGGCCACTGAGCTTTGATTTGTCCCATGGCAATATAGAATGACCATTACGGCCCGACTCGATTGCCAGATATGACTTACCTTCATAAACATAAAGATCCTTTTGAATCCTCACATTTGATACATTCAGCGCATTGGCAATGTCCAGCCGGTATCTCTGTATGGTTGATATCGGAACCCCTGCATTTATCTCAAGCAGGTATGAAGCACTTGAATAGCCGTCAAAGGTATGCTGCACCCTTGCAACGATCCCGAAAGATCGAAGGATATGTTCAATTTTCTCCTGGTTTGTCATATTCTTATTGCTAAAGTCATAGGGTATAAACTGTTCGGTGAATTGTTTGAAATTCCTGACAACGTTAGGCGTGACAGAGATAAGAGATGAATCCCTGATCTTCCGCATACGCTCCCGCATAAGCGGTTTCTTTGAATCCTGAATATTGAAATCCTCTACCTCGGCAATCATTGTCTTGGCCCAGAAATCATATACCTCGGCTTTGTCGGTCAGGTTATCATTGTCATTGATCATATATACATAATCAGGATTACCTACTGCCTCAATCATTCTCTTTAAGGGCTCATATAACAGCGCTTCATAAAGCTTCCGGGTGTTTTCATCCATTACGGCTTTGTGAGGAACCAGCTGCGGCGAATTGTCTTTATTCTTTGACAGTTTGTTTTCAATGAACCATACCTCATCAACCTTTTCGCCGCTTTCTGCTTCATATCCGAGGACATAGGTAATAGCCTGCTTGCCGATCGAGAACTTGACCTCATCTTCGTCAGAAAATGCTTTCTTTGATTTATGGTCAATGACTACCAGCTTATTATCATTTGTCCTGATAATAAGGTCAATAACCAGAACGCAGGGCAGCGGAATATCCACACCGTTGACAGTCAGCCATTCTTTTATCTTGACCTCTGCACCAATAATCTCTTTAATCTCAGATTCATAAACCTGTATTTCCTTCATGAAGTTATTTATGAATTGAGAGACCGACTTGACAGCTGTATTTTTGCACTCTTCAACTGTAGGTGTTGTTTTCTGGATCTTCCATGCATTTGCCGGTACTTCTTCAATATAGCTGAACGCCATCTGTTCAAGATCAACCAGGTCGGATGCCCGGCCTTCTTTCTTATTCAGGAAATATGATCTGAGCGCTGAATGATAAGCCTGTCCCGCTATTGATGTTGATGATGACTTACCGCTGCAGCCATACAGGTATCTCATCTCGAATTCCTTTTCGTTTCGTGAAAAGGTATTCACCCGCGAATATGACCAGGTATCTACTAGGTAATTCGAAAGCAACGCATCTACCTGATCAGGTGATAATTCTTTATATTTATTCATGCTATAACAGCTTGCCCGGTTCAACCTGTCCCTGATCCTGATTTGTACTCTGTCCACGCTTACCCTTTAGATTTTTCTTCTTCTCTTCAATAGTTGTCTTTGTGGGTTTGCCTTTATTAATAATATCTTCCGGGGTCAGTTCCTTATCTGTGAGGGCCTGCAGGTAGCCCTGAAGGTCGGCAATATGTTCTGCCTTGATAGCGCCTTTTGCTTTCAATCCGACGCATTTGATGACAGCTTCTTCGTTTATCCCGTATTCATTCTTGAATGTCTTGAAAATACGTTCGCGCTCTTTAAGAAGTTTTGCGCTATCCGATAAATCACCGAAAGCGAATTTAAAGGCTTCATTATATACCTTTTCAGTAATAGACCTCGGGATAACCTTGAGGACAGCATTTCTCTCAGCAATGGCCAAAATTGCCATTGCATTGGTCTCGATAACTGAATCGGAATAACGATTTCCGTGCCTGTCAATGATTGACCTGCGGGCTTCTACACATACCGCATAGTTTGTTTCAAGATCAAATGCAACCGCTTCGGCTACAACCGAACGCGCATCAATCTGCTTGATCCTCTGCTGAACGCGAATATTGCCGTATTGCTGGCAGATAATTCTTGCCAAGTGCACACTTGGTCCGGTAACATCCTGACCTCCTACTGGCTTGGCATAACGACAGCTTTTTGCTGTTTCTTTATCAAGGGTAGCAATGACAATGCTATTTTCAAGGACTCTTCTCAATTCCCTGGGGAAACGCTTTGCTGTATTGACCTGTATGTCTATTGCAGCACGTTCCTGTGCTTCAAAGATTTCGAGACCCTGTGTCTCAATTACCCGAACATCATTTAATTCATCCATTTTAGTATATATTTAAGGGTTATCAATTTTGTTTTCATTTTCATTCTCGGTTCCGCTGTATAGCAATGACTCAGGATCATTGTGGTCAAGATTAGACTCTTCAACCTCAAGCAAAACCTTAGTGGCTTCTGCCCGCCGTATGAACTTATCGTAATAATCTTGAATAAATCCCATGTTATTTAATGATTATCAACCGTAAATGTAAAGTATTAGAGTGACACTTCCAAATAATTATTAAGTTATTTTTGAAGATATTGGCACGATAAATGTATCGGGGTCCAGCAGGTCAGACTCATTAATTCCCTCAGCGTTCTTATAAAGCTCCATTGTCACCTTGCCTTCAGACTGGATATTTACCAGGCCGAAGTCATAAACCCTGTCGGAAACCTCTTCCTTAACCGGATCGCCTTTTATTATCAGCTGATAGTCAAACTTACCGTCCTTGCGAACCATATTAATCGATATGTCTTTCTGGAGAATGGTCATATTGTTCTATTGCTTTAAAAAGTTCATAAGCTACTTGCGGTACTATTGCATTTCCGAGTCCTTTAAGTCTGTCCGTCCTGTTTTTGATTCCTGTTGCAACTCTTGGCACTCCATCAGGTTCGTGTAACCAATCGGGTAGCCCATTAACCACTCTACCCAATCGGGATTCAATGCTCCAGATGTCGGATGTACGGTCATTCCTAAATTTAATTGCTTGTTTAATTTCTGCCTTCTCTGTATTGATGGCATTGAAAGACTCCCCCTGTCTCTGTTGTCTTCTGCTGATGGTGTCGGGAACATCCCTTTGTAAACTTGTTCGTTCAGCATTAGGTAAGGACTTTCTGAATTTATCCGTTTCGGACTTCTGTAATCCTTGTTTTGTGGTGTAGCAAATAATCCAGATTCTGTCCCTTCTGTGCCACGCACCGATGGCACAAGCTGGAATAATAAATTGTTCTGTCGTGTAGCCTTCATTCGCCAGGTCAGAGAGTATCCTGTCAAGTGTTTTGCCATTCTCCATACTGACGAGACCAGCAACATTTTCGCCAATGACAAATGACGGTTTAAGGATTCTGATAGTTGTAAGCATCTCCGGCCAGAGATAACGGCTGTCGTCTGTTCCTTTTCGCTTTCCTGCATGGGAAAAAGGCTGGCAGGGGAAGCCTCCTGTGATGATGTCAATACATAATCCTCTATCTTCTGTTGGTCTATTATATCCATATCCCCCAAACTCACTCCCCATTTTTCTCCTTTTGGTGATATTTTTCTCATATATCCCGATTTGTCTATCTCTATCTTCTGTTTTTTGTTTTTCATTTCTGTCAATCTTCCGTCTGTTGCCTTTGGTGTCGGTAATAATTTTCCCATCTTGTAACATTTTATTAAATTCTACAATATCTCCAAATCTCAATGTATCAGGAAAGTTCTTTGCAAGTATCTTTCTGCACCATCCATCCCACTCAACCTGAAACACGTTATCCCATCCCATCCATTGAACAGCCAAATCAAATCCTCCAACAAATGCCAGAGAATAAAGAACCATGTGTCATAGTCCCTTGTTCTCTGGCAAATTTATTATGCTGTTCGTTTGACATTTTTACTTGAGTTAGGTCTGTTTTTATCATACTTTCTATGACACTTTCTACAAAACCTTGCATAATCCATTACATCTTCATACTTCCCAGTAAGGTTACACCATTCAAATACTGTAGCCTCCATAGTTCCACATGCCTCGCAAAAATTAGGTTTCCCCCTCTGTGATTCTACCCTATAATGAAATGCTGAATAAGTAGCATTATTCCCTTTCCATGATGAATTATTCTCCCCCTCTTGATTTCTTTTATAGGGTATTCTTGATTTAATTCCATGCTTTCTAAACCACGAAAAAACAACTTTTTGAGTAGTACCATAAATATCTCCTATCTCTTTCTGACTTTTAAATTCACCAAAATATAGATTTTCTAAATCTTCTTTTGGAGGGACCACCATTGCTGTATATTTATTTGCCATATTCTTTTTTTACAAAGATAATATAATTATCGGTATAAACAAGCCACCGATGCCTGTGAAGAGTGATCCATGCCTCATATTACTTGCCTTGTTCCTATCAGTCTCAATTTTCTTTCTTTTGCCCTTGCTTCTGCCAGATCCTTCTCCATGCAGTCAACTACTTGCTGTCTGGAATAATGCTTTCTTTTGCAGAGCGGGCAGGGTTTATCTGGTTTCATGATCTTAGCGGTTAAAGCCCTCGAGTACCGAAATGGCTTGTTTATATTTGAATATTATTGGCTGAAGGTTGTTTTTGTGAGTAATGTGTAAATCCTCATTTATTTGCCCTGCCTTCCATGCTTCAAATGATTTGTGCAAGGCTCTTTCGTATTCCCTGCATTTATCTTTAAGTAACTCAATAGGTTCAATGTATGGCATCAGTTTTTGTTTTTTCAGGTTCATCCAGTGGTCCGAAAATCGCCTCGGGAGAGAATTCGTCAAGTTCTTCTTCCTCTATGACGGGTGTTAAAACTTCTTCTTCCATAATTATTTATTTACATGGTTAAATATTCTTTCAAAGCGGACAGATACACCTATGCGGATCTTCTTAAAGCCCCTATCCTCTAAATCTTCGGATGTAAGCCTGTCGATTGTCTGTTCCGATACCTGGTACATCAGGGCCATCTGCCTGCGCGTGAGCGATTGTTCTGACTTCATGGCCTGTATCTTCTGTTCAGCTCTCTGATCAATAATTGCAATTCCTTCCGGCGACTGCAGATAATCTCTGATCTCGTTTCTGAAAACTTCTTTTATGCTTTCTGTGCCTGACATGTCTATATATTTGGTAAATAGTCAAACTCAAAAGCATCATCAGACCTGCGCCCTCTGGATGACCGCATCTCGGAAATTCTGCCTGCCCTACCCCTGATTGACCGGGTCCTGATAACCTCATGTCCCGGAATAAGATCAAATGCAAGAAAGAGCACTATCATTGCCAGAGTTATAATTTTACGCCTGCTCTCTGACATAATAAGTGTAACCTTGAATTCCCTGCACCAGATCCATGCAGCGAACTCAGCAATATTGCGGGCTCCTACCTTGCGGAAAATGTTTCTTAGGGTGTTGGCTATGGTTAATGGACTGCGATAAAAAATTGTAGCTGCCTCTCTCTGTGTATAGCCAAAGGCGACCTGTTTGCCTATTTCAAGTTCCCTGTCAGTAAGCTTTGCATCCCATTTAAGATGCAACTTTGTTGAAGCTTCAAATGCAGCTTTCTGTGGCGATATGACAAGCGTGTCGCTCATGCTCTTTTTTCCTGTTTAATTATTGAATGAATGAATTCACGGCCCTTCTCTGTCCAATAAGTATGAATAGAGGTTCGTTCCCTTCCGAAAACATCAATAAAAGGGAAGGTCCTTGTTTTAGTATAGCCCTGATTTTGATATTTACTGTAGAGCACCCAGGTTTCACCACAACGGTATATTATTCCTTTTGAATGAAGTATCTTATTCAGAGAAACCGCGCTCATCCCGAGTTCTTTTGCTATTATATTTGTCTGGATTAACCCCTCTGATTGTAAAACTGCATCATGATATTCAGCTTTAGGCGCAGCAATCTGTATTTGATGTTCCTGAATCTGAATCTTTTCATCTTTTGATTTTATTTGTTGCTCAAGTGATTTGGTGCGATCAAAAAGCAAGCGCATAGCCCGGCTGATTATATAATCATCATTCTTTAGAAGAGTATCGCGCTTATTAAATTCATTGATGAATCTTTCTTTGAATGAAGCAGCCTTTTCACCGGTATAGCCCATAACAAGGAAGGAAAAGCCATCTTTGGTCATCTCATAAGCCTTCTGGCTTCGGTTCATTGAGTCGGTATAAGAGATCAGCCCAAAGTTGGTCTGATTAAATTCTCCTGAACAGGAAAGACTTTCAATGTCCCGGATGATATGCTTGTGTTCTTTACCAAAGATTTCGGCTACAATCAGAGAAGTTGTAACGCTATTCCCTTTTTCATTGATGATAACCAATTCATTCATAATCGTATTTATTTTATTGCAGCGAGGGCGCAGGTTTAAACAGCAGGGGGGACTGCCCGCACCCTACTGCAAAGCTCAATTAGTTCGGTTGATATTTAAGCATAACTACCAGGTGTGCCCTCAGAGCAGCCTCTACAAACTGAGAAAGCTTTAACTTACCTGGCGCTATTGCTGAATGATCTTCAATGTACTTACGAACACATTCAGCATCTTCACTGTCGCATCCGGTTACTTCGCGGATCACGTCGATCTGTACATTGCTTATTTTGTTCATGGCCTTGCAGTTTTATGTAATTAATTAGTAACTAACCTGGCTTTCTTCTTTGCCTTACCCTGCCAGTTTGTGATACCGAGCTTTGCAAACTCATTGCCGATCCTGACAGCAATCATATAAGGGGTTCTGTTAATCCCATTTGCATGGCGGGAAAGGGCTGCATCAGACTTGACTTTCAATATCTTTTTAAGCCTGCTTTTAAATCTATTGAGCGCAACTCTGGAAATCTGGTTGAGACCTTTTGTGAAATGGATATACTCTGTTTGTGGTATCATAATGGCATATTTTTGTTATATGGTATATTTGCCTTATCTTTACTATTTGGCTAACTTTGATTGCACATTCTGTAATAATGGTTACTTTGATAGAGCAAATATAGACGATTGATCTGTAATAAACAAATATTCTTAGTGATATTTTCTGTAAAAACGTAAAATATTTTTTATATGACTGTAAAAGAGCGCCTTATAAGCTTTATTAAATATAAAAATCTTAGCCATTCACGATTTGAAAAGCTTGTAGGATTGTCAAATGGCTATGTGAATAATATAAGAGTATCTATCCAGCCGGGTAAAATTGAGAGAATTGTTCTGCAATTTCCAGAATTAAATACTGGCTGGCTTTTAACTGGTGAAGGTGAAATGTTAAAATCGGAAAATAATCCTGCTCTAAAAGAAGATAGTTACAGGGAACGTTATATCAGGATGCTGGAGGACAGGATTGAAGAACAAAAATTGAGTATTGAACGCCAGGGTAAATGTATTGATATCTACCAGACAAAAACTTCCGCCAGAGTTATTATCCCGCTCACAGCAAGGATGGAGCTGATTCTGAAGAAATACGAAGGCAGGCTTCCATATATCCATGAGAACTATGTAAATGAATATATTAAGACCGTGGCTTTCGCTTGCGGGATCAAAGATACAATTACATGGATCGCCCAGGACAGAGGCATGAAACATGAGGTATCTGCCCCGAAATGGTCTCTTGTTACCTGTCATACCGGAAGACGAAGCGCAGCGACAAATATGTACCTTGCCGGTATTAAAACACTTGACATAATGAAGATCACTGGACATAAAACCGAAAGGAACTTCTTGAAATACATTAAAGTATCAGAAGCAGAAACAGCTCAGAGCCTGGCAAAGCATCCATATTTTAGCAATTTGAAAATAGCAAAATAAAAAAGCCCCTCATTTCTGAGAGGCTAAATTTACACGACATTAAAAAACCTGACTTCGCACTACATAACTGCACAAAACTTTTAATTACTGAACTTCACATTACCACGCCCAACACCACATAACAACACAGTACCTGACTTTTAATTACCGTACAATACACCACTTTTCACGACATCACCCAACGCTACCCAACTAGACAGTACAACGCCTTTAATTACTATACATAACTCAACACCACTTAACAATACAATACAATGCAATACATGACAAAATACAAAATTACTGAACTCTACTCTACCAGACAGAACTCAACACTACGGTGCAATACATGACTTTTAATTACTTCACCTGACCCTACCCCACTGAACTTCACAATACACAAAAATACTTTACAGCACAAAAATTAACGGTTTTATTTTATGCTTTTCACTTCAAACCTTCCAAACCTTCCTTTATGCTGAGGGCGGTAGGAACCAACACCGACATACTTTCCTGCATAAATTAGTAAATCTTTAACTGTCTCTTTTGTCAGGGTATCATCGTCAACAAGAATCTTGCAATTGATTTCCCATTCCATCCATTTAGGCCGGACAATAATAACCCTGCCTTTGACATTTGCGTTAACGCCCGATCGCTTGTCAATCTCATCGTAATCTGGCATTTGGATTTCTTCCGGCGAAACGTCAATCATTGCAGCTACAATATTTATCATACTTCTCCGGGCGTTCCCGACCTTTGACTTCATAAAAGCACCGGCATTGATTAATGACTGCCTAAGATGTTCTGCCGGAAAATAACATTTGCCTGCCTGATTACGAAAGCAGTGAAATTCAGCCCTTACCAAATCTCCTCTGGCAATGTCATCACGTTCAATAATTTTCTTACGTGATTTTTCCCAGTCTTCAAGTTTCTGATCATCCATACGATGCTGCATGTAAGGAGTGATCCCTTTTAAAACAATACTGTAACTTTTCATAATAATAAATAATTTAAAAGCCCCGCATGGTATGAGGCACGCAGGGCTTTAAGGTTTAAACCTAATATCTTTATGGTTGTGCCCTCATACCGACACGAGGACAAATATAAAGTATTACTCTGACACTTCCAAATATATTTTCAACAAAAAGATCCCCGGAACATTGCGGACCGGGGATCGATAACCCTAAAACTAACCAAACCTATGACAAATCAGCAAAAGCTACTTAAATTTTAACAGAGTTACCCCTGTTTTTAACGAAAAGCCTTTCGCAAAGGGTGCATATCCACCCCCGAGGTAGCCCCGGGAAAACGCATATAAAGCAGTAATCTCGGCATTCTCCATTTTATAGAAAGGAAGATCAAGGCCTACATACAGGTATTTATTATAGTGAACTGAGTTATCAACCGTATTATTAACGATGGTTTGAGGCTTTAACCATTGATAACTAAGGTCGTACACGAGCGGTTTATTCTCCGAGATAGTCGTATTGAGTTTAATCCTGATACTGTCTCCGGGAGTGAATTTCTCAGGGAACTGCCAGTAATACCTGAATGTGGTATAATGTCTGGCAAGTATAGCTGCGGTATCAACATCTGCCGGAATAGGGATTTTTTCACCTGGCTGATAAACTATAACCGGGTCCGGCTGTGGCTTGTTTTTCAGTGAATCAACAACATGATTTAATGAATCGACGATATGATACCAACCAGTATCCCTAACTTCAATTGTGACTGTTTGGGCTTCAGGACTCTTAAAGTGGTTTTTGTGATAGTTACAACCTGAGATGAAACAGGCGATCATACAGAACATAAATATTCCTGCAAGAATGAAAGCAAGGTTTTTCTTTAACCAGAGAATGATTTTTGCTTTCATTTACCCTTTGCTTTCTTAACTAACCAGTACCAGAGTGTATTATTCAGATAACCGGCGAGTGCAGCTCCGACAAGATCCATTGGTAATGATGTTATCCATGGTAATTTTTCAGTCAAGACCGTACTGTCAAATACAGTTCTTTTGAATATGATTACCAGAATAACCATTGCCAGAGCGGATGCGATCAGTTCCGGATAGTTGTCTTTTGCCCAGAATGAGAGCGACCAGGTTTTTTCTTTATTGCTCCGCTTTGCATATTTTACAAAGAAACTAAGCGCAATACCTAAAAAAGCAATGAACCAAACTAACATATTTACCTCCTTTTTTATTTCAATATCTTGTCTATTTGAGTGAATAAAAATATAATTATCCCCGCTCCAATGATATATCCCCACCAGTCTTTGAAGAACTGGCTGATGAATTTCAGTATCTTTTTAATCTTATATGCCCGGTATGTCCGGGAGAGTTTCATAATTCAATGAATATCTGAATATGATTGATTAAGAACATGAAGCTGAAGTTTAGTCAGCCCTGCACAATGCGGTTTTTTCTTGTCAACGTCCGAGTGTTGCATAATATTTATCTCTCCAAACTGATTTCGTAACCTACTGATTAGTTGCTTTAAACTTCTTAGTTGTGCATCTGTAAATGTACCGGACAATCCTATAAGACAGATCCCGACAGCATTATTATATCCGAAAGCATGTGCGCCTGTTTCGTCCAGTTCCATATCTGCATCATCATCTAATGGCCTTCCGGTTTCCAGATGCCCATCAAAATAGGAATGAGTCTTATATGGACCTAACCGACCATTAAGAATGACATAATGATAACCTATTGCATCCCATCCACGTCCTTTTGGGTCCGGCTGTGTATGCCATTTGCTAATTAATGCAGCATTCCCAAAAGAACTATCCGAACAATGAATAATTACGTTTGTCATTTGCTTGATTTTTTACCTTCACTCCCGCGTTTAGACAATGCCGCCCTGTTCAGAATCTCTCTCTGAAACTCACTTCGTTCTTTAATTGCATCAAGGTAACGCGGATCATCCCTGGTCGTCTGAGGCAGTACATTCAGGATGTTTATAAGTTTGTCATTTGAGCCGACGATCCCTTCCATGACAAAAAGCGGAGTATATTCGTCATTGATTAGCTGAACGCGTCTTTCAAGATCATTGGTTTTCATCTCTGCCCGTACTGCACCGCCGATTAAGAAAACCATTAAGGGAATCATTATTCCCAGGACCCATCGCAAGAATGCAGTCATTTTTTTAAATTCGCTTTCAGGAGCCATAATCTTTTGAATCAATAAATGGAGAAGGTATTTTCTTACTCCCTTTTAATGGTTTCGAAATGGACCCTTACCTCTCTTTCTCCGGCTTCTCGGCCTCAAAGATTTCCTGAAGGCCGGACTTATACATGAGTTCAAGCTGTGCCTTGGTAGCTTCTTTAAGTTTTACCTGGTAGCTTCCTCCATTTGCGCTGAATGCAACTTCTGCATCTTTGTCAAGGAGTTCCTGTTTTACTTTAAGTTTCTGTGCCATGATTAACTCCATTTACAAGCGGTTGATGTTCCTGCGAGAATTGCTGCATTAAGTGTAGAATCAGCCTTCAATGCCATTCCACCACATTCGTTTTGTAATGTGATACGATTTGTATTGCCTTCTGGTACACTTAAGCCCTTACCTGTTCCATGATTATCTCCACCTAATCTCAGAGGACGTTCACGCACATCGGTAGCATTATGACCGACAAACCAGCAAGCACCATTGCCATCAATTATGATAGCGAAAAATCCACAGGGAGATCCGTCTATTAAAGCCTGCCTGAAAGTGTTTGTAGTTGTTGACGGAGGCATAATATCAAATTCGATTTTATTGGTATATTTCCAGTTGTTTAAACCAATAAGTACACCAACTTCCTCCCATGAAACGGAATCCTGGATAGCATCCACCCTCATAAACGGAGTAGTACCTGTTACTGCGGAAATCTCTCCTGAAGTGATCGTGAAAGCCGTAGCAACAGACTTTTCAGCAATGAAGATCTTTGAGGCTCCCGAAACGTTCTTTGCACAGGTCTGTGTGAATATGGCCAGTGCAAATGCACCGGTTATCCCTGCCGGAAGAAACAGATCGGGAAAGAAAAAAGCTAACAGCAAAATTATCCCGAAGAGATAACCGCTGTATTTAAGAATTCTTTTCATATTTCCTGATTTTGTTTTATGTGTTACTCTGACACATAAATGTAAACCAGAAAAATGAACGATTTTCCTAAACTTTATAGGTGCTTGCTATAAGACAATTTTTTCAACTAACTTCACTGAAACACAATAACTTTGGGCCAGTTCGTTTCTTAATCTCTGTTTCCCGTTGTGCTGAACTTTTTGTTTATAATCTTCCCTGATCAGCACTTTCTTCATAATATCCTCACGGAGAATGCCTTTTTCAAAAAGCATTTCTGTTACCTTTTCGTCGATCCGGTAATTCTCTTTGAGCATTTTAGCTGTCCGGGAGCGAATGTCGATCATATCTTTTGTGCCTCGGTAATTACCTGCAATTCTTTTTGTGCACTATTTACTTTATTTATATCAAGATGAATCTCTAAATATCGCCTGTTTGCCTCTGCAAGTTTATCATAATCAATTCCTATTGCCGGAGAAATTGCAGGGGCCATTTGCCCGATATAGCCACCATTGGCATAACCAGGAACTCCTATATTCCTTAGAACTCCGGATCCGCCCAACATTGCCACATGCCTATCAGTTAGAATGGTTTCGGATTTATTTGCAAGGATCAGCGTGTCATCTTTGCCGCCTGTATTGACATACATACCGTCAACTATCTTCCCCCCGGTTGCGTATGAGGCTTTTGAAATTTCCTTCGCACCCCTTACGGATTCTGCAATAATACCAGCAATAGCCAAAGCTCCTAATCCTGTATTTATTGCAACCCAAGGCTGTCCAAATGTAAATGGTGACTTTGCTATCATCTTTGCATTTGCTATTGCAATATTTGAAATTATTTGAGGTATGGCTGCTCCTTTCTCTAAAGCCATTGCAGCTATCGCAAGTGCTTTACTCTTGCCAAAAATCTGTGATAATCCCTTAACTCCACCCAAAACTAAATCTGCCTCCATCAGGATAATCTCCCTTTTTTCTTCAATTTTTTGAAGGTCAAGATCATGTAATTCTTTATTTTGTTGTTTAGCAAGTTCTTTGTTCTTTGCATAGGCTTCACGAGCCTTCTGCATCCCCTCCTCCCATAACCGATCTTTTTCTGCCTGAATAGCCTGTTCCGCTGCTATCTCTGCTGGGATATCGCCCCCGCCTGGAGCCACATACTTCACGTTCATAAACTCCTTTTCGGCATTCATACGAATCTTTATCCAGAGTTCATCATTTTCAGCATTAAGATCGTTTGTTTTTCTAATGGCTTCTTCAATATCGGCTATATAAGCATCCCATGCCTTTTTACGGTCTGCTTCTTCTTTCTGAACTTTCTCTCTTGCTGCCGACTCTGCTTTTACCAGTCGTAAGCTTTTTTCACTTGCTATATCCCGTATTTCAGCAAGCTTTTGAGCGTATTGCAATTGAAGGTTATAATCATCGGGCCTTAATTTCAGGGACTCCTTAATTACAGCCAAATCTTCTTTGGCATCTGCAATTTTATATTTTATCAGTTCGTTTTCTTTTTGTATAGCTTCATTAAGATTTTTCTGTTGATCCGTCAGACTCAATGTAGTATCAATAGATTTCATCCGCAGGTCTTTAATATCATTCTCCATATCCTTGATCTTGACCAGATCAATAAGGTCACCCTGCCGGATAGCATTCATCTTCTTTGCTATCTCATTGGCCTGCTTCATCTTCTCAATACTAAAAGACATTGAAGTTGAAAGATCATAAAATGCCTGCTTGCTTACCTGTGCTACATGGTTCATGAGATCCATTCCCTGAACCGTGCTTTCAAATGCCTCTTTGAGTTTTGCGATTAACATAGTAACGGCCCCCAAAATAGTACCGGCAGAAAGAAGATTCTGCATGCTCTTACCTATGGTTGTTCCAAATTCATTAAAGGCAGCCGAAGCCTGTTGTGTTAGGTTAGGATAATTACCCACGTTCCTTTGATGTACACCGATAGCCCTTTCGGACTTAACGATCTCATCATTGAGCTTATTAATAGCAGGAGCCATCTTATTCCTTACTGCTTCACTGGCTTTGGCATACTCGTCTTTAAGCTTTATCAATTCTGCCCTCATACGCTGCAGACTGTCCGGGGCCGAATCAATGACTTTCTTTAGTTCCCTCTGCCTGTTTGTTTGGGTCTCAATCTCTTTGGTGTATGCAGCGATCTTTAGTTTCTCTTCGTTCGAAACAAAATGACCTGGTTGCGAAGCCTGCTTTATCAACTCAGCACGCTCTTTCTTTAAAGCCTGCATCTGAAGCGTAAGATTTGCAAGTTCGGAAGCCTCATTGCTGATGCCCTCTATGGAAATGGAAAAACTTAATTCTTTTTCGTTCATAGTATTTTGTTTATCTGATCCTTATAAATGCAAGGTTCACTCATACTGGCATAATCTTAAATTTAAGTTAATATTAAAATATTATTTCACGCTTTTTGTTCATTAAGCAAAAGTATATTTCTCAATTATTTTAGAGTTTATCAAACCTGCCATAGCTGTATAACCTGCCTGATTAAGATGAACTCCATCATCGTCATAATCGGGAACAGTTTGAATATCCCAAAGATTGCCTGGATCACCTCCTACTCTAAATTTCCCTATCGTCTCATCAAAATCAACCCATACAGCACTTGAATAAGTTGCTACTAATGATTGTAAATTAACCATAATAGCATCTCTTGTCTGCATCTGCCCATTAGTTCCATTTGTCCATGGATTAATCTTACAAACAACAGGAACAATACCATTCGCTACACAGGCATTAATCATTGTAGTTGCATTTGCAATCATTGTGGCATTATTCTCTCCTAAAATCAATCCTGCCAGAAAACCTCCAATTATTGCTATTTTAGGTTTTATATTAATTACATCAGCCGTAAATCTTGCAACCATAAGAGCAGAAGTGTTTGAACCGATACCCATATTCTGGAAAATATACTTACTGTTCAGAATATACATCTGAGACATGATATGATAATCCAAATGTACTATTATACTATTTTCTATATTTGAATAATTAGCACCATGTCCAGCCATTATACTATCACCAATACCTACAATTAACGGAGCTTGTATATATGTTTGAATAGGAAGATAAAAATTCCAAGCCGTATAAGTATCCCACGGTCTGTCAAATGCTGTCGGATAAAGATTTACAAGGTATGAACCACCTACAAATGCTATTGCATCAAGCACATTAAATCCATTAGTTGTTTGTTTGCCGGACAATCCCACGAAATCTCCTTCTAAAACCGCAACCGGAGCCGGAAGGGTTACTGTATTAACAATATCGGCCGTTGATAAAGCATAAATATCTGAATGAGTAACCCTGTCCCATGTTGCACCATCTTTTCTCCAAACATCGAAAAATAACTCTGTGACATCAGTTAAATCGCCAATATAAAATTTAACTTGAGTAATATTACCATTCTGCCTGATCTTTGTCAAATTATTTCTATTCAGAAACGACCTTGCTGTATTTGCAAAAGCTCCAAAATCGGAACCAGGAACCTGAACAGTATAATAACCTGAACAAATTACAGAATCAGTATTTCTCGCAAGTTCAACCATTACCGGAGTTGTTAATCCCGTACCTTTATTTAATGTTACTGTTGTAGCTAAAACATTAGTCGTACAAGTAAGTGTCAGAATTTTATTTGTTGCATCCCTTGTTAATCCAGAAGTCGTGTATCCACTCACCGTGAAATCTGAATGTACTAAAGATGTATTGGCTTTTGAAAAGGTCATTAAAATCTTTGTCGGATTGGCACTATTGACGACTGCTGAAATTAGACTCGCCCACAATGCTGACCAGTTGAAAGCACCTGTTCTTGATCCCACTACTCCTATACCTACCCCTATTTCCATATCATTAATTACTTTAACTTCTAATGATCCTCCTATTTTAATACCCCTATTTTATTATTATAAACTCCAACTTTGTCCGAACTCATTACTACTGTCTGTTTAGTCGTATCAATTTTTATATCTTCACTATAAGCCGTTCCGGATTCATTTTTCACATAGGCCCTTGCATGATAAGTATTGCTTCCATGAAGTCCTATTACAGTCAATAAAAATGTATCATCTTCTGCTATTTTTCCACTTATTATCTTTCTGTCTGAAATGGTAGGATTAGCAGATGATGACCAACAAATCCCACTTTCTGTTATCGTACCCCCTCCGTCAGAAACAATAATTCCATTCATAACTGCTGAGATAGACTTTATATTTGTCAGTGAAGCCGTTATCTCTGGCAATCCAGGTGGATCGGGTGGTTCACTATCATACTCATAAGCCCCTATTGACGGTGTATCATTCCATGCGTTACCGGCATAATCTGTATTCAATCCTACACCTATACCTGCTCCGATAGCAGGAGAACCGACAGAAAGAGTCAAATCGGTAGGTGCTGAAGTGAATAAAGGATCAGCAGGAGTTGGTGAATTTGCTTCCCATCCAATAGCAGTTTTCATTGCCTCCCATTGAGCCATAGTGTACCAGTTATGGGGATCATACCAATTTAAAACGATTTTTGTATCAGCATCAGTGTTATAATATAAGTTATAATCAGCATCCACATCATCTTTATCTGAATAAGTACCCCCCAATGTTTCATAAGTAAAAATAGAATAGGCATCGGGATTATTGGCATACACGGCATCATTGTAAAAAATATTATTCTTGATATATGTTTTATTACCTGGAAAAACATTATCAAACTTTATAAATGTCTGCTCTGCCCCTATATTTGTCTTCGTAAATCCATAAAAGGTATTGTTATAAATATGTAAATTATTTACGTCTCGATAGGGATTAATGCTGCAACCATCTGTATATTTAAAAATATTATCATAGATATAAACTGTGTCTGTCAATCCACCACCGGCAGGAAGTCCGTATAATCCTATAAATAATGTTCCGGATGTTACCCTGTTTTCATCTTCATAAAAAAGATTATTTCTAATAGTTACATTATAAATATTACCATCATCGCCAACTGTTGATCCGGCAGCACAGTCTATTCCTGTTACATGGTATCCTTGATAAAATACACAATATTGAACAGTAATATCACTTATATTTACCCCACTTCCAGCATTACTATAATTATATAAAGATAAACCTCTCCTTCCACAATCATGTATTGTATCATATTCAAACACACTAGTATTATAAAGAGCCTCCACCCCATAACCGAGTCCATCTTCGTAACTCAGATAACCAATATCACAGTTTTTTATCATTAATCCCGTTAGTCCGATAACCGGATATTCACCTTGGATACCGGCAACAGTATTATAATATATATCTATGCCATTAATTTCAATATATTCTTTGCTATTAAGGAATATTGAATTAAATCTTTGTCCAGCCTCAACAGAAGCATATCTACTGTCAGGATCAGTGGCAGCATAAACATAAAGCACATTTGATTCCCAATACCAATCATATTCAGCAACACAATTAACAACACTTGATTTCCATGCCCCTGTATTTACCGAACCATCAATTTCCTCAAACCAAATATTACCATAAGTATGCGGATTTGTAGTAATTGACGTTGCTGATTTCCATACATTACCACTTTCAACAGTCCATGTTATAGCTTGTGTTGAACCAAGTATCTGTGGCTTTAATCCAGTGCCATAAGAAGTAAAAACAATAAAATGTCCTGCTGTTCCAGAATTTGGAACTGTTAATTGTTCTCTCCAAACACAACCCTTCTTGAAGAAAACAGAATCATCAGCAGCTAATGTTAATCCATTTACTTCTGCAATAGTAGCAAGAGTATCTCCTGTTCCCGTATTATCTACATAATAATTAGTATCAGTAGCATATAGAGATATGCCAATAAATAAGAATAATATTATAAGTAATTTTTTCATCAGTGTTGAACTGTTATACAATATTTCAAATCTCTTGCTGTATAAGCAGATGGGGTGGCTGTTGCGGGAAATGCAGCAGCGTAAGCAGCATCTTCATATTTTGTAAGTATTGATCCTGTCCCTTCCTGTAAATAATTATTACTTTCAACCTTAAATGCTATCCAATATTTTGTTGTACTTAAAACAGATGGATTAATTGTAAAAGTTATTACATTATTGGAATTATGAGTTAATTGAATTTCATTTGCAGTTCCATTAGCTATTAATGCGTTAGGTAAATCAGCGTTATCCGAATATACTGCTATTTTTAATCCATTACCCCCACCAGCGTCAGCACCACAATAAGTTTCAAATTGTGTTATAGTACCACCAAGCGTAACTGTCAGTTGAAAATACCAGATATAATCTGCTCCAATATATGTATCTGCTGTAGCATTATCACAATCGCCATAAGTATCTGTTCCACCCCCACTCGGCTGTGCATACACAACACTTGTCTTTACTACCTGCCCCGAAAGAGAGATAGCAAAGAATAATCCGATTAAAATAAATAGCTTTCTCATTCCAAGTATCCATAAATATTAATTACACAACGAGTTGGTTCCGCAGTATTTTGTTTTACCTGTATCCATAACCAATCCCCAGAACTAAGTGTATTGTTATCAAATGCTATCCCATCATTTCCTGTTGTTGAACTTGTTATGGTTAAATTGGTAGTAAGCATCTGTGTTGGTGTAGCATCAAGATAATTAACATCTTTATAAAGGTTAATATCTATATCTGCTCCTGCATTAACAACTCCTGTTACCTTCGTTATTCTTAAAGTATGTGATATTCCCCATTTTGCCCCGAAGAGTATATCTCCATAACTGAACAATATAGTATCACCTGTGTTGCCAAGTCCTATATTGATTGCAAAATACAATGTTGTATCAGAAAGCAGTGGTACAATAGTATTAAGATTAACATAACCTCCCGCTGGTATGTCAGGAGTTAGTTGAGTTTCACCCTGATAAAGTTTATATGCTCCATCCGATACTTTAGTGGAATCAATTTTATCTGCAGCTAATCCTTGTTTAGCATTAATAATTCCTCCTTTTGCCTTTATCACATACTTAAAGGAATTTTCCGTTTGAGCTTGTGAAGCACAAGTAATTAAAAGTGCTATTAAAAATGTGATTGCTTTTTTCATATTTTCTATTTTATTATGTATTGTAAATATTCTCCCAATCTGTATCTTCTGCTCCTACATATCCTAAAGCAGTCAGTTTTCTATCTACATGATATGATGTGCCAACTATTCTATGACGGTAATTATGAGCAAGATCAATAATTACACTATCTTCTGTAAGATCAAGTGTAAGAAGATCTTCCCATGTTAAGCCATCGTCATCAGAATAATAAAGAACAAAATACCCACCCGCTCTATTAATCTCTCTTTTATATTTTATCAGACCGGATGTTAATATTACATAGAAAGCAGTCCAGCTAAATGACCTGGCCCTTGCGCCAGTTATTCCTATACCTACCCCTATGTCCATGATAATTTTGCTTTACCAAGTTATTTTTTGTCCGTTTTCTTTTTTGAAGAAGGTTTGGTTTCCTCTGTGATCATATAAACCAGTCCATTCATTGCAGCTTGCGGAATGCCTTTCTCAGGAAGTAAGTCTTCCGTGACCATGTGCGGTTCAAAGTCGCTTTCCATTTCAAGAGATTCATTGTATTTCTTGGCCTGGATTTCCCATTCGTCAATTTCCTTTTTATATTTGGCTTTGAGCTTTTCAAGGTCTCTGGCAAAGGGAGAGCCTTCCTCTGTGCCCCCCTTGATCAGATAATCATCAATAAAGCCTTGCGGTGACTGTATTTTATCTTTTATCGGAAGTCCTTTTGAGTCTTTCTCAGCATGTTTTTTCAGAATATCCTTTTTCTCTTTCTGGAATTTTTGGAATCCCTCTGATTGCCTGAGTAGTGTCTGCATATCTTTAACAACTTCATTCAGCTTTCTTTTATTCTTAGCCACTGCATAACTTAATCTCACATGGAGAATTGAAGGACTCACCTGATCCATGGCAGATAAGCCGTTTAACATTTCTAAACATTCTGCATAAGTCATTTTCATAGTTTTAGGTTTTAATTTATATTATTTATCCTATTGCATACCATTGTCCGCCTTGCCGTGGGTCCCATACAATCAAAACTGCCTCGCCTTCATCCAGGTCAAATGAATTTGCATTAACTCCACCCCTGTTTACTTTATAGCCATTTCCCTGAATATGATATTTCCCCGCACCAAGTCCAGTACCGTAAGCATGAATTATAATCATTGAAGTTGATGTTCCGCTTCCTGGAAGTCCTGAAGCGGGAAGATTTAATGTTGATTCTGCATTATTGTCAAGTGCAACGGCATAATAAACAGGAGCAGTTAATGTTACCGGCGTAGTTTGCTGACTATAACAATATGATTGTAGTGAACTTAAACCAAATAATCCCGTAGAATCTATAGTACACCAACCAGCTGATCCTAATGCTCCAGCTAATAATGAAGTTGCTGAAAGCGTGAATCCTCCTATCTCTCCTCCCTTTGCATAAATATTTCCTGCTGAACTTACATAGAAATTATAAGCATGGATTGAAGCATCGGAACCATCAGAATATATAGTTAAATCCCCTGCATTGGCAGTATAGGCAGCATGATCTTCTGTGCCTGTATAGATAGATGTTGCATTAATGGTAAATGCCCCTATCAGCCCTGAAGAAGCAACTATCTTTCCACTTAGATAACAATTATCCGAAAAGAATCCATGACCGGGGTCAGCGGGCATTACAAGGTTTCCAAAGGTTTGCGACGCTAAACTTGTAAGGTCCCCATATTGTAAAACTATATTACTAAGTGTACTAAATGCTGCCAGACTATCTATCCCTGTCATTATTCTCTCAAAAGGTGAATTAGCATCTGATACGGTAGTATAAATCAATGACTGCCTGTCTGCCTCTGTTGAATTTCCACGCTGAACAATTACATCACCTTTACTTACATCTGTAATTTCTCCATTTCCACCAGCAACGCTAAAGGAAAGTGTTAATGTCACTCCTGTAACATTAGTAATCTGTCCCCGACAATCAGTAAATAAATTCTTATCTATATCAACATTTTTGATCCAGAAAAAATCATTTGCTTCAAAAGAGCAAGCCCCTCTATTATTAGGATCTTCCAATACCACTCTCCTGTCTACTATTTCTTCCTCTTCATTATAGTCAATTTCTATACTTGCAATCTTACCCCTTGCCACTGACATCAAATTAGAACCCGCAATTATAGAAAGTTCATCAATAATCAATTCCCGGAATCTCGCGGAACCCCTGACAAGAAGATTCTCAAATTCTGCATCACCATTTGTTTTTATTTGCCAGTTTACACCGGTACCGATTCCCCATCCGGAAGTAAAATCAGGATGCTGGGTATTACCTATAAATTTACCTGTTCCATCAACAAGTAAATTATCATCTCCGGGATCAGCAACTCCTCCGACATGAATACCGCCAACCGTGTTTGTATATCCTGTAAGCGTAGTGACCCCTGTTATTCCACAAGTACCATCTACTAATAAATTATTATCCCCGGCAGCACTCTCACCTCCGACATGAAGCCCACCATTAATACAAAGAGCGGACAGGGGAGTAGTAAATCCAATTCCTGCAAATCCGCTTGAAGTATCAACAACCAAATCATCAGTATTAACAATAAAATTCCCAGTCGTTGAACAAACTATATTAAGACTCGTCCCTGCTAGCGGAGTTATCGTCATTCCTCCGGCTGCTGCGACTTCAAACTTTGTATAATGTGTAGCATCATACGAAAGACGAAGTTGTTCTGTTGTGGAGAGAGATTCTAATTTTGCATTAGGTGTAATAGTTCCAATACCTAATCCTGTATCAGTAAGTGTCATACGAGCAAAACCACCAGTCTCAAATGAAATAGCAGGTGTATTTTTTAATATGATTTTTGAACTCGTACCTCTACTATTAGATATATTTAACCAATAATCATTACTGGTAAAAATTGAACACGAGGCTCTCGCACCAGTTGTATCAAAATATAAAAGATTTCCAACTCCACCGACAGCTATATTTCCTGTCACATCTAATGTGTAAGCAGGAGCAGTTTGAACTATTCCTACCTTACAACCTGTTATCTCAAGATAATTAAGAGTATCATCAAAAGTAAGTAATGGTCCAGCGGCCTGTCCGATAGTTCCGCCATCAGGAACAGTAGTTGATGCCGGAAGTGTTACTGTACCCGTGAATGTAGGACTGGCCAGCGGTGCATAACCGGCAGAAGCATGATTACCCCAACCGAATGCTGTATTCCAGTTTGCTGAATTATTCGTTATTGAAGCTCCCCATCCAGTACCTGAAGATAAAGCTATACCGGCTCCCGGATAAACCATAGAACCAGAGACAAGAGCGCTAACTTGCTCCCATGCTTCCAGTCCATTAACTGTTCGTGTCTTTATATATTTTGTTTCGCTCATCTCTTACTGCCTAAGTACCATTTCTATCTCTGCCCTGTAACCATCTGTAGTGAAACGCTGCATAAAGTAATAGTTATCAATTCCTCCGGTTGTGATCTTATAAATTGGCCGGAACGCCTCATTTGCTGCTGTTGAGACAACTGTAAAAAACTGATTAATAATGTTCGGCGTAACCTTCAATTTGAAAGTATAGATCTTCCCTTTATCAACATAGTGATAGAATTTCTGCCAGTAGTTTGAATAAATATACGACCATGTGACCCCCTGAACCTTCGGGTAAGTTGTCTTTGTATCGCTGTCATAATACCAGGTCAATCCTGCAGTAAGCCCCTTCCATTCAAACAACCGTGTATTAAATCCTGTTTTCCGATTAAAGATCATGTAGGGCGATACAGGAAGTTCTGCATATATTCTGGCAACATCATTTGCATAATCAGCGATGGTAAAATTTGTGCCGGTCATTACCGTTGAAAAAGGATGAATCTTATAATCTATACCATCTTTTGTTAAGTTACTGGTAAGGGCTATTTGCTTTTCGCCGACAGGATTGATATTATTTTTATAATACTCTTCAAAAGCCTTATCTCCATTATCATCCTTCCATCTCAGGTAGATATTCTGAAAATAATTTGGGCTGATAAGATCTGCCGGCTTGTCTTCAAAATCAATAAATTCCGTGAGATCAATAACAGTTGTTGAGATGAACGTATCCCAGGGCTCAATATAGATTACATTTCTCTGCTTATCTTTCCAGAATCGGAGATTGAAGATATCCCTGATTGCCGAGAGAAAGTCCAGCTGTGTCATATCCGGCAACATCTCCTCTAAAGAAATTGTTTTATTAAGTCCTACATACCTGTTGGCATTGCCCCATACATTTTTAAACAATGAAACAAGTGGAACGGTATAGATCGATCCGCTTTGCGTCCCTGATAAAACTGTCGCCCAGCATTTAGCCATCAGAGTTACAATAATAGCATCCCCGATGGTGCAATTTATATATCCGGTATCAAGAGTTACTACAACTCCATCAATCAGTTCACTACCCAAATAATCTCCTGCATCATAGGTTGCCCTTACAGTACCGGCTTGTTTTATGTTTATCTGAAAAATCTCATCCGTTATTGTTAAATTGGAATTTCCGTATGCAGAATTAAACATAGTAATTGAAAGAGTAAACCTGTATGTCCCGGTTGCCGGGATAGTATATGTATTACTTGACCAGTCGCTTCCTTCGTCTAAAACTTCGGTCAAAAAATCCATGGTTTTATTTACTTCAATTACTAATGCGGTATCTGAACTGTCTGTGTCGTAGTTGTCTGAATAAGCTGTTACCTTGACTTCAAGTCCCTTATCTCTTATAAAATCTTCTTCAGCAATGGTTTCACGGACCAATATGAAAAGGTCCTTAATAAATCCGGTTGCAATCCATGAAGATGATATTGTATTTGGCTCAAGTATTTTTGCTATGAGTGAAGCAATTGAGATCATTGGTATAAAATCCGTCGGGAACCACTTGGCAGATGCTCCGTATTCGCCTGACTGCAGGCCCCCGAAATCGATCATGGGATAACGATATACAGGATAAGCAGCCGCCCAGCTGTTCTCTACATTGGCATGGGTAAGTGCATGATCGGAAGCAGAAAGATCCAAAGAGATCATCTTCAACTCCTTGAGATCATCAATCCAGTCATCAGAGTTAATTATAATCTTTGCGAAATAATCATTATATGATTGAACAATGACCTTGCCTGAAATGATAAGAAGTTCTCCCAGGTAAAGCCTCCCTATGTCCGTAGGTTCAGTTCTTACATCAGGCTGGGTGATAAATTTAAGATGTTTCTTATTTGTCCTTGTAAGCGGAATATTAAGCGTATAAGACTTATTTGAATTGCCAAACGAAGGATTACGAACGTCACCAATTGAAAACATGACATTGAAAACCTCATTGAAGTCAGTAAGTTCTGATCCTATATATAACTTAATATTCATACTCTATATCGATCTGATTAGTGAAAAGTTCAGAAGATGCAATCCTGACATTATCGGAAATCACGGTTACAGCTGTAGGTGTAGCATAGGAATTCTCCAGCTTCTTAACATTATCACTGACTAACAGGCTTTTAAGATATTCTGCATTGTTAATATCATTAAACCTGGTTTCAAGCTTCTGAAGATTGATCCCTGTAAAAGAAATAGGTTTGCGGTTTTTGGCTGATGCTTTGTAATATTCCCTTTCAGTTGTAAACTGCTTATCCTTCAGACCTTCAAATGCCAGGTATTCCTTGCCTCCGACCAGCCCATCAAATTCAAGCACTTCGCGTTCATCTATCTGCGTACTGTCAATATATATAGTGATCACTTCCGATATCTTTGATCCACCGACTTCACCAAGCTGGATTCTAAGGTTTGATGTTACAGTGGCCATGAGCTCACCAATATTTATGATGATAACTCCCCATCCGTTAGTCGGATCAAAATGAGTAGCATGATCGTAAGCCCCTCCGTCTTTTGAATAAAACAGTTCTATATGAGCGACTTCTGTAAAGAATACCAGCCAGTATTCTTTCGGGTTGTAAGTATAAAACTTGCATACATTATTTTTGAGTGTTTTACAGGCAAAGAAACATGTTGAGTCATGCATTACATATTCGGTAAATGCATTAGCATCACCGACGCAAGGAACGTGTTTAAATGTTGTGCCTGAAGCATTATCAGTGTCACCGGTTGTCGTTACTCCATCAGCATCTTCCCATACTTCGGTGAACAATACTGTGTAAGCAACCAGTGGCGATCCCCCTGATACTTTATACAGATCGCCAGAGTCACGGGCAAATGATATACCTGATACATTCGATTTAAGAATATCGCTCAAATCAAAATCTGCCAGTCCTTTGGGCTTTTCAACCGAGGCCACGACTACGGCAGATACCGTCACATCACATCGTACCCTGAGATTGACATGAGAAGCATCTTCGCTCAGGTCCGTGGTTACATTGAAAGATCCTGAGTTATCAATATTGTTGGGATATGTGTTGACAGTTAGCGACATAATTATTCTTTATTTAATAAGATTTGCCATTGCGCCAAAAACACGTCCAGGTTTAATTTCAGAAGCTCATGGGACATCTCCCTGACTGCTTCGGTGATCTTATCTTCGTTATTCTTAAATGCTTCTTCAACCCAGTCTTTACGTTTGCCACTATTGGAATACTTAAAACTCCCGGGGGTTGGCATCCCTGATTTCTTCTGAACAGTTGCTATCGCAAAGGCAACACTCAGGCTTTTTTTTGGGTCCGTTATTCCTATTTTCCACTCAGCATACCTTTGAAGGGCCTCGATATATTTACTCACCCCTCCCCGTCCTGTCCGTCCTGAATACGGGATCCTGTTTCCCGGTACACCTGCAGCTATTATATTACCGTAAAAAGGCATATATCCTGACAGTGTAAAGGTGTCTGTGGTTTGCTTTATCTGGTATTCAATCTCTTTATAGACAGCCCCGGTAGCCTTATGACCCTGTGCTTCCCATTCATCCATCAGGGCCTCATTGAGTATGTTCTCAAGCTTTTCTACCTCGGTGAAAGTCACGCTATCCATTGCAATAGGCTTCAATTATGATTTTAGGGTACATTATTCCAATCTCTTTATCTGCAGAATTCTCTCCTTCATGCAGATATACACCTTTTATATTGTCAATATTGATGATTTTAACATTGCTCAGTGCATTAATCTTGTTCAGGTAAGTATCAAAATATCCTTCAATGCTATCCCATACGGTAATCCTGCTCTGTGTATCGGGATCAAATTTCTGAACGGCAAAAGCGGTCAGGGTCAATATCTTCTTAATCTGAATTGTCGTGCTCCGATCATCCTTTTCAAATGGCGCCCCATCCATAGCCCATAGTACATAGGGGTATGTTTTTTCACGCTGCGAGTTAAAGTACAGCGTCGAATCCATAATTATCTTACCGAAACTCGTCCCGGTAATTGACTCAAGAAGTGCTTGTAAGGCAGCAAGTGTCATCTCAGTTTATTTTTTAGTTTACTCTTGAGTTTTCTGAGATATATCCTTCCGTCTTTTGTAAGTTCGCATTTACAAAGAGCAGTAAGCAGGTGATCAATCAATTTGATCTGTGCCTTTATCTCAATATTTCTTTTTTCAATCCACGTCATCTCTGGTTCGTTTAAAGGCTAAAAAATCATAAAATTCATAAATACATATCTGTTCAACATCTTTTACTTTATCAATAGTCCCAGCCAGTTCATACATCAGCCCGCGGCTGCCAAATCGCGATAAGTCCGGGCCGCCGACACGATTTCCTGAAGTGTTTTTGGGAGGCTTCCAAATAACCGGATAGCTGCTGAATAATCTGGTAGCTGTCTCATTGTGCAAAAAAAAACCGCCCATACTGTTGACATAGATACCCTCATGAACAATTCCTTGCGTCGGAGCACTTTCTTCTCATCATACTTTTCGTTTCGTCTCCGGCAATATATTGCCATGAAATACACCAGTCGATTAACGTCATCCCTGGAAATCTTAATGCCACGGAAAATATCAGAGGCCTCAGTATAAGCAACAATGGTTTCTTTCTTCAGAGGTATATCCTGATCCAGGATGCGTACAACTGCCGGGAGATAATATCTTTTAAGACCTATCCGGAATGTCTCAATCTTCTCGGGCTGGTATTTTTTAATCTTTCCTATGAAGCTGATGACCGGAGTATGATATATAAGACTGGCAACAAAAGGCTTGAAATAAAACTCGTACATCTCATGCACCTGGTCGTCAGTGAGTTTCATATTTGCCGGGATATCTGAAAGACAGCTTATGGCTTTACGGTAATAAGCAGGGAATTCTTCATTTATCTGCTTGTCCGTGAGCTTACTGACCTCTTCGGCATATTCCTTGATATTCTCAACCGTGAACTTACCGTCGGCAATGATATATGCCTCATAACCTTCCGGCATCGGTATGGCAGCAAGATCGCAGAACTGCCTCAGCGTTATGTCATTCCAGCTATAGACACCCTTGTATTTCTTCTTTCCTATTTTTATAACTATCATCTCAGCATCCTTTGAAATTGACTGGCAAAAACTTTCAGTTCTTTACTGAACACATAATAATGAAGATAGGGATGACCTTTGTCCTTTGCAAAAGATTCCAATTCCGCAAGCTTGTCGATGACCTTATCGGTATCTGATATTATCTCTTCGCTTCGCTGCCGGATATCTTTCTTTATCGATAGCCGTTTTTCAGCCATCTCATGATGATATCTGTGCCTTAATCTTATAGCAATGCAGGGTCCCGGATGTGAGTTTTATATTGGTAATGATATACCCGTCAACCCTGTAGAACTTCGCAAGCAGTGGATCCGTGAGCGAGGTCAAAAGGATTGCCCCAAGATCAACTTCAGCAGCCGTAATCCCTGCAAGTGTTGTCACATTTGTTTTTATCGCGATACCCTTCAATACCGATAGTACGGCTCCTTCAGAAGCATCAAAGCCAAAGAATTGCTTGCTTGTCACTGCCGTTGTGCCTGTAATATCGAATGTTCCTCCGCGGGCCACGATCTCATCAGTCTTACTGTCATAATTTGCATACATAATTTTAGTTGTTAATGTTTATATCCCAAATACGTTAATATTCCATAATGGAGTAAAAATCCAATCAGGATAATCGGTCTTGTTAGCATAAAGAAAATTAAAAGCTGACGGTTTCATATTGAACACATTATTAATATCACCGACCTTCACCGGATGGGGATAATAGTTCTTATACTCAGGTGGTATTTTGCCATAGAGTTCTCTCATCCGGTTCCAGGCATCACATAATTTAAAAGCAGGATTAGCTTTCTCCCAATCTTTACCTTTCGGAAGTACAGTGAAGGCCTTGCCATGATATTCAGTAAGATGACGCTCAATAAATTTGTAAAAGACATAATATGCTATAAGCGAAATCTTTGCAGAGTTTTTTAGTCCTTCCCATTTAAGAGTGAATTCCTCACCTTCAAATGAATGAGTGAATTCAGCGCCGTCAACCAGGTTAGTATATATCTGAGTAACAGGCACGCCTCCCTCTCCGGTGCAATCGGCAATAAGAGCCTTGTAGAGCGGATATCCAAGTAAAATAAGAAGCACTTCTTTCTCATACTGAGTGATCGCCTGGGTGAGTTGAGTATCCGCAGATGCACCCGGAATAAGAATCTCTCCGGTAAAATATGTGCTGTCAATGAAGGCCATCAGCGTTACCTTTTAGCTTTCTTCACAACTGACTTTTTGGAAGCCCTTACCTTCTTATGAACTGCTTTCTTCCCTGTTTTCTTCTGACCACCTTTAATTAGGGCCAGTTTCTTCTTTTCGGCTTCGGCCTGTTCATTGGCAATTCTGTCAGCTTCAAGACGTTCCGCTTCTTCCTGTTTGGTTTTTTCTTCGGCCTCAAGTCTGGCAGTTTCTTCAGCTGCTACCTTGTCAGCATCGGACTGTTCGCTGTGGTTCTCTTTGTTTTCAGAAGCATCGCCGGCAGGAACTTCTGCATTCTCAGCATCTTTTATTTCTTCGGGCTGTTCTGTTTGCACTTCAGGAACTTCGTCAACTATCGGTTCCAACTCTTCAGGCTTCTCTTCTGTGGATTCGTCAGGGTAATAATACCGCCCTCTTGCAACAAACTTTGCAGCCGCCCTTTCAGCAAATCTCCCATGTAAAGTAATTACCTTCTTACTGCTCACTTTTACTATCTGTTTCATCTCTCTTGTTTTAAAGAAGGGGACCCTGGCAGAACCTCGGCTCCCCTTCGGTTATAAAATTTAGTCAGCTGCTTCAGGAGTTAAATACTCTTCAGGATTGAGTGCACCGACATACCATTTTGTTGCAGATATGCCTATGACTATCATTCCCGAACCTATTAAATGACTCGCTGTTGACAAAGAGACAGCATCAGAAGTGGCAACATGATCGCAAACAAATGAATTGTTATTTGCAGTAGTGGAAGTCACTGTCAAATTAGCATCTGCCGTCTGTATTAAATAATAAACAACCCCAATAGTTGCCGCCGATGCATCTGGTATTGTCGCCGTTCCTGCTCCATCAAATGTGACAATAGCACCAGATTGATCAGCTGTCAGTGTCTCTGATTCATCAGTATTAACTATCACTGTGGCAAAGCGCGGATTAGCAGAAAGGACACCTGATACAGCAACCGTACCATCAGTTGTGTTAGCAATGGTCTCACCATTTTGTAATGAGATATCAACCGGCCATGTGGCCCCTTCGCCTTTATTTCGGATAACCAAGCCTGCACCTACTCCAGTGCCGGCAGTTGAAATCGGACCAACACCACCGATGTTTATATCAACACCTGAGAATCTTGTTCCTGTTGCTACTGTCATTTCACCAAGAACCGTTGTTCCTGCATTGATAATTCCAAATTCAGCCCCACTTCCAAGAACTACAACACCTGCCTGATTGAAAGCTTTAAGAGCGGTGATAGAACCTCCTGTAAAAGCTGTTGAAGCATCTTTGGTTTTTATTTGGGCATAGAGTCCTGTCTGTGTGGCTCCGCTTGTCTGCGCTCGTGTCAGCATATACCTCGTCCAGAGTGGAGAAGTAATATCGGCAACTACAGCAGTATCGTCATCAGCAAATATCTGAACCCCACCAGTGTTATCAGTGCTTCCCACTAAACTAAGACCATCACCAGACTTGTTGGATTTTACCCCAATCTTCAATGGAACTACAGCTGATCCACCCGGGAAAGTATTAGCTCCCGACCATGCATTTCCAAGACTAAGCCCCGGAAGTGTAGTGGTTGCTGATGGTAAAGTAATTGTTGCAGCCGCAACATTTTGATTTTGAATTGTAGTGACTGCTGTTCCTGTTGCAAGGGGTGTAAGTGTAATACCACCGCTTACCGAACCAGATAAAATTAACGAGCCGTTTGATGATATATTTCCCAAATTAGACGCTACACCAGTAGCATCTATAGCCCAGTCGCTTGATGTTATGGCGGTCGTTCCCGTTGATCCTCCGAGCGTCAGGGCTCCCGTGCCCCCGGCATCTACCGTCAACGCAGCATTAGCGTCGTTATCAGCACTTGTAAGTGTGACAGTCCCGGATGTTGACCGCGAGAATGTGACAGTACCGGCGCTGGATGCCACGTCGTAAGCATGAGAAGTGGCAACATCAAAATAAGTAATATAGACCTTCTGTGTAGTGGCGCTGGCAGCGAATTCAACCTTGAGATAATTATAATTTGCCGGAGCCGTCGAAGTTATTGTCTGCGTAGCGTCAGCATCATCATCCCACGTGCCTGTCGATCCTATCTGTGTCCAGTCCCCGGAAGATGTAATCTTTCCGTAAGCTTTCACGGTAATAGCAGGATCCCCGGATACAGAGTCAAGTGTATAGCTGAATGTCTGATGCTGGTAGTAATCCTGCTTGTTATTGATCGTGATATTTACAGTGTCATCAGCATCAAGATAATCGCTTGTAGTGAAAGCCATCGGCTGTGTCAGCTTGGTAGATCCTTTCTTGATAGTACCAATCCTGTCGCCCGTCTGTGCAATACTGGCCATACTGAGTACGGCCAGCATTAATACAATTGTGAATAACTTTTTCATGTCTTTTTAGATTTTAATTGAAACCTTGTTAATCTTCTTTGTTCCTGTCAATTAAAATCCGCTTAGACAGTTATAGCAGAGACGGCAGCGTCAAGATCAGAACAGTAAATGACTGCGGCTGCATCCCTGACACCAAATGCCAGGCGTACCTTGATGACAACGGTTTTCTGTCCCTCGGTAAGGTCGGCTGCATTATATCCGATCTCCATGGTCATTTCCTTACGTTTCCCTATAATCAGCTGCTTGGAGTCAAGTACGACTACTTTGTTTGCAGCCATGGCGGTTGAGGTAGTTTTTATTATCCTCATACCACAGACCATTGAGGGTTCGCCGATATTATTGAACACAACCCTGCGGTCAAGCTTGCTGTTGTCCATTGAATCCTTTTCAGCAGCTATCTCATTGATTTCCTGAGCTGCAAGAAGTATCACATCCGGCTGGTAGTTGCTGGCCTCGGCCTGAAGCTTCATTGTTGCAATGGCATCAACCTTGTTGGCATCTGCGAGTGTTGATGCATAGGTCGTTGCACTTGCGAAGTCGGTGTGCTTTGTAACGCTTGCTGAAAGCAGTCCCCCGATAGCCGTTGAATCGTCGCCGGCAGCTCCGAGAATATACCCATCAACTTTATCAAGGATCTTTGAAGGAGCTGTTATCGACAGTTCTTCCATTGCTTCTTCCAGGTCGTCAAGAGTCTCGTCTGACAGTGTGAAATAAGTTGCAATGAAGAAGGACTTGAACTCAACAGTCTTCAGTAAGAAGCTGGAGATAGTCGATGCACTGCCTTCTGTTTTGGTTGCTGCACCGTCACTGTAAGAATAAACAACAAGTACGCTCATGTAGGGCCTCTGGATAGTTCTTGAAGGCATCCAGTCAAGGACATGAGGATAAATCGTCAGGGGAATACCTACCCTCTGTGGATCAAGTTCAGTTAATCGTACCGTTGCGACATTGCTCTGAACTATTGAAGATTCAAGCATCTCGGTTTTAACGACAAATTCCGGTGAACTGTGATTCCCTTTTCTGCCAAAGTAATCTTTCAATGAAAAACGTTTGCCGTTATCATCATTTTTTTCAACAAGAAGTCCCGGGACATCTTTGGAGGCTGCCATAACAGCATTAATGAGAGCCTGCTTCCATACTTCCTTAGTTGTTCTCGGCTTTTCATCCTCTATCTTGCCTACTTCGCCCATTGCTTTGACAGCTGCAGCATTGGCGGCTGTTTCGGTAACGAGTTTATCAACACTCTCTTTGAGAGCCTTGATATCTACATCCGTGAGTTTGTCTGCGATGGCTGTATTGATTACATCCACGCGAGCTTCAAGGTCTGACTTCTTCACATTTTCTTTCTGTGAATCTGCGATAAGCCCTTTTATTTCTTCTAACAGGAGTTCCCTGTCAGTTTTTTCTTTTTCTTTTGGGTCCATTTTGAATTAATTTTTTAAATTCGACAATAAAAATTTGTAATCGATCTGAGTGGGCTTACCACCCGGTTCAGATATATCATGAGTGCCCTTATCGGGCGGGTCATCTTGTTTTCTTTGTGACACTGGTTTGTTGCATTTCGGACATTCGACATATCCTATACCGGCTTCCGATATAGAGTTATAGTCAAATTCATGCCCGCAAGCCGGGCAAATAACCATGTCCTTGCTTATCCCGTTATCAAGTGTTGGTGTTGCTGTATTGCTTCCAAGTGGTACTGCAGAGCCCTCAATCAGCTTTGCCTCGAGTACATACCAGAAATAACCTTTTTCATCAGCAAATTCCTGGTTTGCAATCTGAGGATAGTATTTCTTCCATGCTTCATATTCGTTCGGGTATTCTTCGTCATTGATGGCAAAGTCCATCTTAACATAATACATCCCAACGCTATGATTACGGACCCATCCTCTTGCATACTGGTTGAACATAAATTCGTTACGCTCTTTCAGAATCTCAGATTCAAAAAGAAGTGCCTCTGTAGTACCCTGATAAGGATAACCGAGCTCGCTCCACTTGTAAGTTTTAGTATAAGCTTTCAGCTGATCGCCGTCAGCAATTATCTTTTCAAATTCCATGTCATGCTCCTGTAAATGCATGATCATCTTATTGTTCTGAAGGCTTCTATTCCAGATGCCTGGCAGATGAAGGTCATTATGGTTATCAAGGAAGTTTGTCGTATTGATCACGCAGACAACCTTCAGTGAATTCATGTTCGGCAGGTCAGCAATAGTATTGCCATCTGCTTTAATCGCTCCCGGATTATCAGGATCTTCCTCAATAACCGGCTTGACAATTACAGGCTTAACAATCACAGGACAGTCAGCTTCTTTTTTGACAGCTTTCTTCTGAGCTATCAGCTTATCACGGTTTTCAACCAGAAATTTGAATAGATCCTTTTTGGTTGCAAATTCCATGTTACCATAATGTTCCATCGCCTTCATCTTTTTATAAATACTCTTTCAATCAATAATGCTCTTAACCTCATCATGAAATAATCTTTCATGCAGTTCAGTGAGCAATACCCGAAAATCCTTGCCTTATGCCAATTACAAAAAAGACATCATGACATCTCTATTTCTTTATTTCTTAACAAGTTCTTTATCATCAAGCTTTTTCTGTTTTGCCTCTCTGAGTTTCTTAATCTCTTCCGGGGTTAGTTTTTTCTTCGTTTTCATTCTTCTATAGTTTGGTTAATAGCTGGTTCTGTTTCTGTCTTTGTCATTTTGTCGCGCTCATACTTGTATATATCCCCTCCGTCAACAGGTTCCATATCAAGTAATTCAAGATACTGATTCCATGTTATGATATTGTTGTTATAAGATTTCTCTGCCGTGTTTGCATTATAAGTCAATGCCATCGCCTTTTCCTTGAAAGCATCCTGGAGGGCCTCTATGTGCGAGAAGTCTGTTCTCAGTTCAAAGCCATAATCGCGCATTTTAAGACGCTCGGTATAATATAGGTCCTCATTCTCGACCATCGGTATGATCGTGTCCTGATAGAGGCGCCTTACAGCCTGAACCTGATTTTCAAAGGTTGCACCCGCTACATAGGTTTTATAGATCTCCGGGGGGATCCGGAAGCCATTCGATATGATCATGGCATTGTTTGAGAAGTCATTGTATATGCCAAGCTCTTCGGGTGACATGACGGTACGGATGAAATTTATATCCGAATAGCTGATCATGAACTGTTTCTGCTTCTCTCTCAATCCGTACTCTGATTTGAATACAGCGTCGATCTCATCTTTCTGTTCTGGCTGAAGCGGTATCTGGGTGCCAGTAGCATCTTTATTATTGGCCTTGATTATTCCCTGCATACCCCTGTGTTTCAGAAGCACGTTCATTGCCTCAAATGCAAGCTGTGTATTAGTAATCGGCATTCTGAGATTTTCGAGACGCGACGTTCCGATTATCGAGTTCCCGACATCAGAGAGGTTGAGATCGTTGAAATGAATAATATTATCAGGGTCAAATTCTTTTACCGGGTTGTAATTGGTAAGGCTGTATTTCTCAATGATCCCTTTTAGTTCAACCTGGTCATAAAGCTTGCCGGTCTGCCTGACAGTGACATATTCTGAAGGCAGGTTAAATAATGTCCGTACAGTTGTTATATCAGTTTGAAATGTCTTAAGTGAATTATTGGTATATACATAATTATTGCCAAAGGTGTAAAACATGAAATAATGTTCAAGATTGTATTCTTTTGCACTCTGCAATGGATTGGGCCTTTCAACAAAGAGCCTTCGTGCATTCTGAACAGCCGGCCGCTTAGAATTCCAGGGAATCACTTTCTCGTTAAGATCTACCAGGTATTTTTTGCCTCTTGCCGCACAGCTGGCAAGTATATCAATACATCCGAACAGAACGGGATTCTCGGCTACAGCTTGCCGATATTGACGCGCATTTGATAACGCGAGCCATGCTGGTTTATCTACAAGAAACTGATAATTAGAGGCGTTAACATTAGAGCGCGAGACTCCTGAGAGCTTCGCAAATAACTGAGATAATGAATAGAATGTCTTTTCAAGAATATTACCGTCAGCCATTAAAAATGCTTTCGGTAAAATTACGATAGTAAATTATAATGTGCTATACTGACACATTAATACTGGTCTTTAAGCGGACACAATATTAAACGGGGGGGGTATTTGAACTTTAAGGTATTCTCTTTTATTTAATTCAATTTCAACCACACCTTCTCTGCCTGATCCGGTTCTGAACTGGCATTTATATTCACATGGCTTTAATGTGATTGTCAGCAAATTGCCATAGTTAAAGAGATATGTATTTATGAATTCATCGCCCCGGTAAAGCCAGACCGTGACATTGTTTTCCTCGGAGCAAATTGCAATCTGTCCTTCTTTTGGAATGAAGGCACTGAGAGTGAAGAAAAACAACATTATACTGATTCCGATCCAGAAAAGAGTCACTGAGAATGATTTTGTCGGGGCTAAGTTAAGTAATATTTGGGATTAATGGAATAGCAGAAATTTGTTAAGACATTGAAATAATATACCGTTCGCCATAATGTTTCATATCAAGAGTCCAACCCGGAGACATTGTAATAATGAGCCTTTCTGCTTTATTCCGGAAGTAATATCTGTGCCCCCGGTGATAGTAATATTCAAATACTCCTGAGTTTGTTGCCATCTTATTTCATTTCAAATTCTCTATCATTAAGTTCAAAGTAAAGATTTTGGAGTCGGTGAATCTTTGGTTCAAATCCCAAGTCAATACAAAATCCAAATAATTCTTCGGGCCAATAACTATAATATCCATCTTTATTTTTTGTTATCCTGCATTGTTCATTTGAGTCAATATAAATAAATTCAAATTCATCTTCATATCCATTATCGATTACTTTATTAAACCCAAACTTCAGCAACCATTCTTCTGTAAGTAGAATGGGCTCAATAAGATGTTCTAAATTTAATGATAACAACAAAAGGAATATTTCTTTTGTCAAGACGAAGATTCTATCTTTTTTAAAATTTATTTGAGCAGAAACAGATCCTTTAAACTCAATTGGAGCTTTATAATAATTCCCGATTCTCAATTCATTTGCTTTCATGTCATTTGTATTTGAATCCGTAATTTATCCTAATAGTCATATCGTCTTTTGTAAACTGTGGCATTTCTTCAAATGGATGGAATGTAATTATAAGTTTCCCAAACTCCGTTCCGTCGTTCCAAAAAAATGCTTCTGACTTATCTACCTGAGAAATTTTCCCTGCTATCCTGGGAAACATTCGCTTCATTTCAGCAACAATGTCAATATCTTCACCCGTTAAAGCATAAAGTCTTTCTTTAAAAAGCCTTTCCTTTTCGGCATTAATTTTATGGGCTTGCTCGGTAATCATATCAGATACCTGATCTTGAAAAGAATGCATACGTTCATCGTAGTTTGTGAATATTTCTTTATGATCCATTGATAATGGAACTGCTTTTAATGATTGTTTCTTTGTCATAATTTTATTTTTTAATAACATTATATTCAGGCAATTGAGACAGTAATTTAAGTAATCCATTTTTGTCTAATCTGATTATCCCAAGTATATTCTCCACTCCCTGCATGTGACGTTTGTGAGCTGATGAACTGCGGAAAGAATTGACATTCTTATACCCGAAAGCCTTAGCGATCTGTTTATGGCTTAACCTGGCCTGTTTGATATTAGGATAATTCATTACTATACTAATTGTCCTGTTTGCCTTAATTTTATATAGTCATCAACAGGCAACCATATTCCTGTGTCATGACAGTATATAATGCCACTATCAAAAGTTTTTATTTTATCTAATTGCAATTCATAAGCAGGTTCGGTTCCCTTGATGCTTATTGTCTCTTCAGATCCATTAGTCAATATCTTTGGAACCACAGCGCAAATGAGCGCACCAATACCGAACTTCTTAAAGAATTCTGAACGTGTCATGACCTTAAAGTTTTGTCGCTTTAAAAAATCCTAACCCGCTCAGTGTATACAAAACACCACACACTAAGAGGAAACACCCAAAAGCAAAAAAAATAAATCCTATCAGAACTTGCCCCTTGCCATCATACAACCATTCAATGAGATTTTGTATCATATATTGAGTTTTAGTTTACAAATTTAATACTTTGATAGTATATACTACTATGAATAACAGATTATTTATTAACAGCGATTGAGTTTTTTTATCTTTTTTCCGGTTCCAAAACCTCAATGACCCACACCCCGCCGGGCAGCTTCCTGGCTTTATGATTGCTCGGAAGCATGTTTTTCTTACACCTGCGAATGATAGTCTTTGCAGACACCCTTTTGCCTGCTATCTTAAATGACTTGCTATATTCGTCCGGGGTGAGGATCATATCAAAATGTCATTTCAATAATCTTAAATGGTCGCCTTACACCACTTGAAAAATATTCAGCTGTTTTTAATGCTTGTTCTATTTTATCAACTATCTTATCATTCGATGAAGAAAATAAAGAACCC
>Ga0307379_10000825_pt1 | contig 50348 bp, 37 predicted proteins | sample UN2MG_FD_202237 | JGI IMG/M metagenome (GOLD analysis project Ga0307379, IMG submission 202237) | Soil microbial communities from Risofladan, Vaasa, Finland - UN-2 | ecosystem: Environmental > Terrestrial > Soil > Coastal area > Acid sulfate soil | place: Finland: Risofladan, Vaasa | collected... | reverse complement strand
TCAGAGTCTTGTGATACATAAAAAGACCGCTATGGACCAGGTAGCGCGCTCTTCAGACAACCTCATGGAAAATATTTACAGCGCCATCAGGTTTCCCATGTCGATAGGAGATGAGAAAACAATAAAAGAACAGATGAAGGATGTCAAAGAACGCATATATGACATCCAGGTCTACATTTTAGACTTTCGCCGGCAAATCTCTTATGCATCAGAAAAGGAACGCATTAACAGCAGCATGGAAAAGTATCTCAATGGAAACGAGTCGCGCAAGGCTTTGGCTCAAGTGCTGGCAACCGGCAAAGCCCCTGGAGAATCATTTCCAGACATAGAGAACAAAAAACCTTTTCTGGTAACCATTAAACCGATCCTTAATGAATCATCCTGCCGCCACTGTCATGGAACCGGCAGAAAGGTCCTTGGTGCAATGGTCATCAAACAGCATGTCGGGGATGTGCTTGCGGCAATAGTTCAGACCAGAAACAGACTTGTTATCTATTTTGCGACCGCTCTTATAGGACTGGTGATCTTCATCAATTTTTTCTTTTCCAGGTTGGTTACACAGCGTATCCGCCTGCTTGGGAAAAAAACCGGCCAGGTAGCCGCGGGCGATGTTACTGTAAAAGTTATCGATGATCATCAAGATTCGATCGGGACATTGTCTCGCAACTTCAACCAGATGGTAAAAAGCATACGAGACCGGATGGAATATGCCAACAGCCTCAAGCTTGGCATTTCCGATCCCTTCTTCACGGTAGATCCGGAGATGAATGTGGCATTCATCAATGAGGCTGCAGCGCGTCTGGTAGGTCTGTCTCGTGAAGAGGCAATCGGAATGCCGTGTTGCGAAGTGTTTAATAGTTCGGTCTGCAAAGACGAGTGCCCTATAAAAAAGGCTCTGGAAACCGGTGAGGCCACAGTGGGCCAACGGGCAACCATAAAAAACCGAAAAGGCCGCGAGATCCCAATAATGGCCAGTTCCGCTCTCCTGAAGGATTCTTCAGGAAAAGCTCTGGGCGGATTCGAGATCATCCGCGATTTGACCGCCGAGGTGAAAGCAGAAAAGAAGCTTCAGAATGCGTACCTTCGGGAAGGGAAGGCTAAACTGGCTGCTGAAGCCGCCGCCAGGGCCAAGAGCGACTTTTTGGCCAATATGAGCCATGAAATCAGGACACCCATGAACGGGGTTATTGCCGCCACCGACCTGGCGATGGGCGAGGATTCCCCTCCCAAAGTGAAGCATTATCTGGGGATAATTCAATCGTCAGCCTATTCACTGCTGGAAATCATTAATGACATCCTCGATTTTTCAAAGATCGAAGCTGATAAGTTAGACATAGAAACACACACCTTTTTGTTAGACGAGGTAATAGAGAGGGTAACTAACGTGTTTATGAGTAAGGCTGTCAAGAAGGGGATCGAGCTTCTCGTTGATATTGATCTTGAAGTGCCAAATGCTCTTGTCGGCGATTCTTTGCGTCTTCAGCAAGTTATCAAGAATCTGGTAGACAACGCAATTAAGTTCACAAAAAAGGGCGGCGCCATTTTTATGGGAGTAAAGGCTTTGGAGAAAACGTCAGACAGGGCAACACTTGAATTTTTTGTAAAAGACACTGGTATTGGGATAACGCCTGAATACCTTGATAAACTTTTTAAACCCTTCACCCAGGCTGATACCTCTACCACGCGAAAACATACCGGCACAGGATTGGGGCTTAGCATCTGCAAGCGGCTTGTGGAGTTGATGGGCGGTAGGATCTGGTTCGAAAGCGAATCGGGCAAGGGAAGCACTTTCAGCTTTACAGTGCGTCTTGGCCGGCAATCTGCGGATCAGAAACGAAAGCTCGTACCTCCTGCTGAAACAATTGTTCAGGAAGAAGCTATGGATACCCCGGTTATCTCAACCGAGGTTCTTCTGGCAAAGGTCATACCCTTGTTGAAACAGCTTGCCGATGCCCTTGAACTTGCCGATCCTGAAGAAATTAATATTAGCTTTAAAGCTGTTAAGGAACATCTGGATTTCTCAACACTCCAGGAGCTCGAAAATCAATTAAATGATTATGACTATGGCAAGGCCCTGAAAAGCCTGGAAGAAATTGCGGCAAAGATAGGCGGGCGGTTAAATTAAGCTTAGCAGAGGTAGTTTATATGGAATTAAGCACCGAAAAGATTGGTGATGTTACTGTTGTTTTATTACTGACGGAAGTGCTGGATGCCGCTAATGCCGACGAATTCAAGACAGGCTTTGCTTCCATAGCTGAAGAAAGCAAAAAGATAATATTAGAGTTGAGCCGGGTGAGATTTATCGACAGTTACGGATGCAGGATTCTTTTGTCATGCTTCAGACAGGCTAAGAGTTCGGGCGGAGACCTGAAGATATGCAGAGTGCAGGAAACAGTCGGCACAGTGTTTGAGCTTGTCTGGTTGGATAGAGTAATCGATGTCTTTGAATCAAGAGAAGAGGCGGTAAAGGCGTTTTAACTTTGCTAAGACCCGTAATAATTAATTAAAATCTGTTCAATCTTTTCTTCGAGCATTTCATATGAAAGATAACGCTATCCAAGCATATAGTTTTTTTCAGCCATTTGAGCAAGCCGCAAATAATCCCGCCCTTCATCTCCGGCTTTATGGCTTATCACAAGTGATGCCTTTGAGTGGTCAAGCCTTTTTACAATTTCAGCGGCTGAATTCTTCTGCTGATTTCAGGGGTGCGTTTTTTTCTACGAAAATAGCCTGTTGTATTTCAAGGATTTCTTCGTGATTAAAGAATGCCTTAGGCACAAGATGAGAGATTGCGGGATCGGTGCAAGGATTCCTGCCATAAAATATACAGGACAACCCTTTGAGACAAGCATCTCAGCCCATTTTTTTGTTTCGAGCGAAACCCCGTCTAACCCGGCAAATCTTGTAGAAATAAACCCGAATGAAGGTTTTCTGCGATCCCAAATGCTCATAATGAAGAACTTAGCTCCACTTTGCTACGCAATTGGTCGAGTGGTCAAGTGGTTGATTAGTCGAGTGGTTGAAGGACTTTACGACTCGACAACCCGACTATTTAACTACTCGATTAAAGTCGAAGGAGTTTTCCGCCGTAGGCGGATAGAAATTCCGAGACGTTTCGGATTAGGATTTATTTCCTTCATCAATTTTTTCTTTCTTTTTTTCCTCGTTTTCTGTTGTGGCGCCCTTGAAGTTCTTTATGGCCTTGCCCACTCCCGCTCCAATTTCAGGAAGTTTGCCGGCCCCAAAAATTATCAGAATGATAACGAGAATAATGATTAGTTCCGGCATTCCGATTCCAAACATAGAATCCTCCTATTTGTTTAGTCTTATTATGAGATTGCTTTGCTTCGCTCGCAATTACAATATAGGCATTTTTTAAAGGCCTCATTGTTTTATTGGTTAGCGCAAAAAAGCTGAAAAACACATTGGATGTTAAACAACGGCTAATATTGATTTTTTATTTGTAAAATATAACACCGGCTTGTTTACGTGTCAATCATTTACAGCCATTTATAGTTATCTATCTATTATGTTTCAGAGAAAATATGTTTCAGAGAAAAGTTTGACAAATTGAACACGCTGGTTTAATATATAACTTAAAGTTTTTTTAATACGTCTGTGTTTTCACCCTTTTTCGTTTTTTATGGGGGCGAAACGGCTTCGACGGGGATAAGGAAGCTAAGGTTGCATATCGAGCTCCTATCAGCTCGTAAAAATGATGGGGACTTAAAATAATCGCAGATGATTATAACTACGCTTTAGCCGCTTAGACGGCTAACGTCCTGCCGGATTATTCCTGCGCATCCGGCAAGGGCGCCGATTAGCAGGATAGCCGTCCGGATTTCCTGTTAAAGGATTGGCGAAATTTTACAGGATAGCCTTTCAAGTAGCCTGCCTAAGGGGGACTTGAAAAGGCGAAAGCTAAAGCTTGGGCTAAATATGTAGATGCCTTTGTGGAATATTACCGGACGCGGGTTCGACTCCCGCCGCCTCCACCATAATTTTAGGATACCTTTTTTGATTTGTTTCTATAAGAAATAGCGTTTTGAACCAGGGCATCGGCCCAGAAAGGTGTGCCCAATGCGTGTATATGTGTATATGTTGCCAGAACATTTTTATAACAAACACCGTCTTTTTTATTAATAAAGCCTGCCCCCCTTTTCATGGAAAAAACCAGGTCATTATCAGCCCCCATCCATTTTAAGACCTTGGAATAGTGAAATTCATGTCCTCTGATTTCAGCGCCGACTTTAAAATAGGGGTTTTCTCTTTCGACTTTTATAATTGTATATCCATGCCCCTGAGGCTTTTTTGAAAATCCGAAAATAACAGGTAAAACATCTGCCATTGGATATGATTTTCCGTCAAGAACAAGCTCCTTCCCGAGATACATCAAACCACCGCATTCAGCATATATGGGAAGTCCATCCTCGGCTAATGATTTTAATTGCTGTTTGAATGCAACCTTTTCAACCAGCTCTTTTGCATGGGTTTCAGGGAATCCGCCTCCAATATATATGGCATCTACAGGTGGAATTGTGCTGTTGGAAAAAGGACTAATAAATACAGTCTTGGCACCTAATGAAATAAGAGCCTCAATATTTTCCGGATAGTAGAACTGAAATGCTGAATCCCTGACTATGCCTATTTTTGGGGCTGGACGCTGGCTGCTGGTTAACACCCCCCTTAGTCCTCCCTCAAGAGGGGATTTAGCGGAGTGTTGCTCGTTGCTGGTTGATTTGGCGGCTTGATTTGCGATTTTCTCTATTGCGGTCAGGTTAAGATACTGTGATGCTGTTTGAGAAGCAGCGGCAATTGAATCTTTTGCCCACCCGTGTTCAGGCATTGGTACGAGACCCATGTGGCGTTCCGGAAAATTCTGCTTGTCCAGTTTCGGAACAGCGCCTAATACAGGCACACCACAGTGCTGTTCTATACTTTTGCGAAGTATATTTTCATGTCTTGGCCCGGCGATGCGGTTTAATATAACCCCGCTTATCTTAACATCCGGATCAAACTGTATGCAGCCGGAAACAACCGCGGCCATAGTTCTTGTAGTCTTTGTGCAGTCAATACACAAAACAACAGGAGCTTTAAGCAGCTTCGCGAGCTCGGCAGTGCTGGTGCTTCCCTCAACATCTATGCCGTCATAAAGCCCGCGGTTGCCTTCTATAACCGCAATATCTCTGTTTATGGAATGTGAAAGAAATGAATTAAGGACTTGCTCTTCTTTTATCATGAAGGTGTCCAGATTATAGCAGGGTCTGCCTGCCGCCAGCGCGAGCCAGCCGGCATCAATATAATCAGGACCTTTTTTGAAAGGAGCTACTTTTTTCCCAAGATTAGTCCATGCGGCAATAATCCCAATCGATAGTATGGTTTTTCCCGCTCCTCCCCGCAAAGCTGTAATAATAATTCTGGGAATAGCCATATATTTTAATCCACAGACCAGCCTGCCATGCATTGTAATTACGTTAACAGTAAAAGCACGTTTATAGACACCCGATTATGAGACTTCGATAAATCCATACAAAGGCATTGCGGGCAGGTTTCACAAAAAAAGCATAAGGCATAAGCTTAGCAATAAAAAAATAATGCAAAACGCCTTATGCCTTATGCCATACAATAAAATCTATTTTTTGTTATAGCGCAAAAAGTCAAAAAATCTCAGATTAGCAATCGGTTATTCTTCATCTTCGGTAGCGTGTTGCTTTCCAAGACCTTTGAGCCCATACATCGACGTGCTTCCACTCGACCATAATTCGAGAACCTCATCCCGTACCATCTGGCTAATAAATGCCTTGGCAGGTCTGGGCTTTTCTTCTAGCATTTTGACCAGATCGCTAAAATAAAACTTGGTTTTTGTTTTTTGTTTCTTTGTGAGCGCTGCTACTAATTTTTCAGTTGCTTCAGCTTGATTCATTATTAAGCCCCTTCTTTTTCAGGCACAGGGAACACGGTTGTGTCCCCTGTGCTCTTTGTGTGTGTCGGTTTTAATAAAAAACTCTACCCTGTAAACTTGAATTGAGTCGTATGACGCCATGTAAGATAAGCGGCATCACGGAAATCATCAATAAGATGATGTGTGAACTCAAGTTCACATTTTTCAAAGAACTTTTCCCATCCAATCCTCTCTGCCCAGTCACCGAGACGTTCGTATTTATTGGCATCTTTTGCATAAACATCTACCATTTTCTTTATTGTCTTCGTCATGGTCGGCCAGCGCGGCATTTCATTGGGAATAAAGGCCACAACTATCTTGGAAAACTTTGGCTTGCTGATCCTGTTGGATATCTTGCCGCCCGCCATAAGTACGATTCCGTCACCTTCCGTGTCTGCAAGCGGCATGGAAGGACACATTGTGTAACAGTTGCCGCAAAACATACATTTTTCTGCTTTCACGGAAACAGTATTTACCATTGTTCCGTCTGGAAGCTCCATCTTGGTCGGTTTAATTGCCGCGGTAGGACATGCGGAAATGGCAAGAGGAATCTCGCACATCTTGTCCAGATATTCATGGTCAAGAAGCGGCGGTTTGCGGTGATATCCAAGAATTGCAATATCAGAGCAGTGAACAGCGCCGCACATATTCAGACAACAGGCCATGGAAACGCGAAGCTTCGCAGGCAGCCTCATGCTTTGAAAATCATCAAAAAGCACATCCATGGTAGCCTTTACAGTGCCTGATGCGTCAGTGGCCGGAGTATGGCAGTGAATCCAACCCTGGGTATGGACGCAGTTGGTAATTCCAGCGCCGGTGCCTCCAACAGGGAACTTAAAACTGCCGGCAGCAAACTTTCTGCCGGCAAGATCCTTCTTCAGAGGCGCTACCTTGTCTTTGCTGTCCACCATAAATTCTATATTGTTTCTGGTGGTAAATCTTAAATATCCATCACAATGCTTATCTGCTATTTCACATGCTTCGCGAATAAGACTTATGCTCATTAGACGAGCTGCGCCAACCCTTACAGTGAAAACTTTGTCGCCTGTTTCCGAAACATGGACAAGAACACCAGGTTCCAGAATTTCATGATATTGCCATTTACCCTTGTTTTTTGCAATAACCGGAGGGTAAAAATTATCATATTTTTTTGGACCGATGTCGGTTATTCTATTTTCCATCGGTTTGTCAGGATTATAGCCTGAAGATATAAATGCCATGATTATTCCCCTCCTATCTACTATGATGTTTTCTAAATTCGTTAATATCACGCGTAAATCCGCCCGGGACCTCTTCTTCTTTCCAGAAGACGTACGGGTTAGACCGCGGTTCCTGAACATGCTGAGGAAGCGGTTTTAAACCGCATTTCTCAAGCATTTTCTGCATGCCGTTACGCTTGATTAATTCACCTACACGCTCGCGGTTCTTTCCTTCTTCCATCCAATAGTCCCAGACCTTCTCAATCAACTCCTTGATTTCATCGTAAGGCTCTTCTACCTTCATAAAAGGAACAAGAAGAGTGGCAATCTGTGCGCCCTCGACAATTGGAGCCTTAGCGCCACATAGAATAGAAATGCCCTTATCTAAACCTACCCTCAAGGCTCTCGGCATAACATTAATGCAGTGCATACATCTGGTGCAATCAGGGGTGTTTATCTCGAGCTTTCCATCTTCATACCTCATGCAGCCGGTTGGGCAAAGCTTGATGACCTCTTTCTGGATATCAAACGCACCCCAGTCACGACCGGCATGTGCTCCGGCATTTGGCGGAAATTCGCCGCCGACATATGCTTTGACTGCTTTCTGATCAATGCGGATATCATCACGCCATGTGCCGATAAAAGCCAGGTCTGATCTTGCGATAGATGCCACGCAGCAGTTGGGGCATCCGTCAAATTTGAATTTAAACTTATAAGGAAAAGCAGGACGATGAAGCTCATCCTGATATTGCAGTGTCATATGGTGGCAAAGTTCCTGGGTATCATAACATGCATATTCACAACGAGACATGCCGAGACAGTCGGAAGGAGTCCGCAGATTTCCGCCTGAACCGCCCAGATCCGTACCCATATTATGAGTTAACTCAAAAAATATCTCTTCTAATTGAGGCGTTGTAGTTCCGATAAGAACAATATCTCCGGTTGATCCATGCATGTTGGTCAAACCGCTGCCTCGTAACTCCCAAATATTCATGAGATCATTCAGAAATTTTGTTGTATAGTATTTACCCGAAGGCTGGTTAACGCGCATGGTGTGGAAATGTGCAACGCCCGGGAACATTTGAGGCTGGTCGCAATACCTGCCTATAACACCACCGCCATAGCCAAATACACCTACGATTCCGCCATGTTTCCAGTGAGTCCTGCCGTGCTTGTAGGAGAGTTCAAGGACTCCAAGAAGATCCTCGCAAACATCCACCGGAACCTGGTAGTCTAAACCTTTCTCGTTCTTTGCCCTTGATTCAGCCTCCTGCTTTAGATCAGACACAAAGCTTGGCCATGGCCCGCTTTCAAGCTGATCCAGCAAAGGAGTTTTATGTTTTGCCATTGTTTATTACCTCCATTGTTTTGAAAATTAGCCGTTCTGACTACAAAAACATCTTACCTCCCCTTTCGGGCTTTTCCGGTCACCTCCTCTCACCTTGCAGTTATGTTTTTTTATAATTTTGTTTTGGCAGCTTAATGCTGTATCAATATTATTCTAATTTTAAGCCTTTAAAATTAATCCTGGTTTTTGTCAATAAAAAAAGACCGGTTTCATAATGTTATAAGCCATAAAATATTCATTCCTGATTCCAGCGCTCTATCTTGAGGATTGACCTGCAGAATGTTCCATATATTGTGTGCTGATTATAACTGCCTGGTTATGGCATTATAAAGAACTTCTGCATGCTTCCTTATGTTTTGTCTTATCACAGGGATCTCCGGCGCTAATGGATTGTATGAATTAACAATAGCTAATGATAAATCATAAAAATCTTTCTCAGTGCAGGATGATAACAGGTAATCATGAAAATAAGCGCCAAAAGAATCAGAAAACAAACCGGTTGAATCTTTCCGGTTCAAACCCTGGAAAAAACCTTTCAGGGTTCCTTGAACAGCAATGTCATCAGACCACACAATATCACCGACCCCATCTATCCTGTCAAGCCGCATTTTTATTGAAAGATTTAATAAAAATACCAGCAATGCCTCCAGTATCATTCCAGCATCCCTGCCTGTATCTTCATCCCCTTCTTTTTTTGCGAACATGGGCGCATACTGCCTGACTGTAATAAGTTTTAGTTGAAGCTCCCCGCAGCAAGCTGCGGAGAATGTTCTGCCTGACGGCAGTGCTTCGCAGCGACCGTAAGGAAGTTTGCTATTTTCAGATTCGCTCGCTAACCCCGCAGCAAGCTGCGGAGAATGCGCTCGCTTTTGCGGTTCAGCCTTATTGTTTTGCAGCCTTATAATAAAGTCTCCGGCAGCATGATGCCAGGGAAATATCTGCTCAAAGGTTTCAATATTATAATAACAGGTCAAAATCATTGCTGCCTGCCTGTAAAGTTCCATTGTATTGTCCGATGAAAGAAAGTAGTGGCCCTGATCAGGATCCCATACTTCTATTTTGTTTTGTTTTTCTGCATTGTCATAGGAAATATGGAATTCATTATAACCATCAAACCATTCTCCAAGAAACATGATGATTTCATGCTCCCTGCCTTTTACGCAGGCTTTACCAACGCCGTACACATGTGGAACAAACGAAAAGGCAAAATCGCTATTGAGCCTCTTAAGAGCGTCATATTCTTTATTAATATAACTTTTCCCGGAATCTGATACTGCAACATTTAATACAAACTTTAAATTTAACCCACTCAAAGAGGTTTCAACTCTGGCAGGATGATAAAATTCTCCATGTTTTTCCAGGAAAATGCGAATTTCTTCTATCTCTTCGGGCACTATATGTTGATTTATGCTTTTAGAAAAGGCGGAAATTAGAATTTCAAATCTGTTTTGTTCCAGAAAGGACCGGACTGCGCTAAAGTAGTCTCCGTAGGTGACAGAAATGCCGGCTGCTTTCTGTGGCTGTTTTCTTTTTGTTGGGAGGGGGATAGACCATATTTCACTGTTTTTTTGTACTGAATTTTTTGTATTAGACAGGAAATACTTAAATGGTGGTTTGTTGGGCATTAATTGCTCGTTGCTGGTTGCTGGTCAACCATTTCTCTACTCGACCACTCGACTATGATCGGTGAGCTTCTATCTCTTTCAAAATTTCCGGGGCTACTTTATAACCAAGGTCAATTGCCCTGTCACAGTGCTCAATGGCCTTGTCATACCGGCCATTTTCGATATATGCTATTGCCAGATTGTTATGTGAAACCGCAAAAGAGGGTTCCAACTCCAAAGCCTTCAGGCTGGTTGTAATGCTTTCTTCAACCAGGCCCTTCATTAAATAAGCATTTGCCAGAGTAGCATAAGCCTGCAGGAATTTGGAATTATATACAATAGCTTTTTGAAGTGATTTAATGGCTTCATCAACATTTCCCATCTGCAAATGCACAAAACCTATATTCCCATGACCTTCAGCAAATCCAGCCCTTGCTTTGACCGCCTGCTTGTTATGTGAAAGACAGCCATCAAGATCACCTCGACGCAGACAAAGCCCTCCAAGCTGCACATAGGCTTCAGCAAGGGTTGAGCTACAATCAATAGCATCATAAAGTTCCTTTTCAGCTTCATCATATTTTCCCATGCCCAACAAAGCTACAGCAAGGTTATAATGTGATGTTCCACACTCAGGGTTTGAGGCTATAGCAGCCCGTTGATGGGCGATATATTCTTTTGCATTTGTTGCTGTTGGCACAATAATCTCCTTAAAATAAAGCAAGGTAATAAATTTCTACTGATTCAGCCTGATTTTTATGTTGATAAAAATTTTATGGTTAGTATGGCGTTATTTTATTGTCAAGAAAAATCAAGATTACCGTAAAGACATGTCTTTGTTTACAGTCCGACTTTGGTGGAGAAGTTGCTTGACAGTGATTGGAATTCTTAATATAAAAATTATGATAATATTTCAGCAACCAAGATGCCAATTAACAAAGGAAAGACATATTTTTCAAAATCTTAAGGGTATGATTAAACAGGCAATTGCTTTAACCCAACACTTAACACTTAACACCTGATGAATTTGTTTTTTTACAAATTCATCAATTTTAGGGGGTTATTATGTTTAAAGGATGTTTTACAGCGCTTGTTACACCATTTAATAATGATGATACTGTTGATTATGAAGGCCTTGGACAACTTGTGGATTTCCAGATAAAAAACGGAATAACCGGAATTCTGGCTGTCGGAACTACAGGTGAAAGCCCGACTTTGACATGGGATGAACATAACAAGGTCATTGAAAATGTAGCGAAAAAAACACGGGGAAAATGTATCTGTATAGCTGGAACCGGAAGCAATAATACAGCAGAGACGCTTGAATCATCAAAGCATGCTGTTGATGCCGGGGTTGAAGCTTTATTGCTTGTAGATCCTTATTATAATGGGCCAAGCTCTCTTGAAATCAGGCGAGAATATGTTGCGCCTGTTGCCAGAACCTTCCCTGAGGTGCAGATTATCCCTTATGTAATTCCCGGCAGGACCGGCGCGCAGTTACTTCCGGAAGATCTTGCAATCCTAAGCAGTGATTTTGATAATGTTAATATGGTGAAAGAAGCTACAGGAAGCATTGAAAACATGAAACGCACAAGAGTATGTTGCGGTACGGATTTTACGATATTTTCCGGTGATGATGGCCTGACCTTTGAAATGATGACAGACCCGGAAATAATGGCAGCAGGTGTTATCTCCGTTGCTTCAAATGTTGCTCCAGGACCTGTTACAGAAATGGTCAGACTGCTTGAGCAGGGGAATAGGTCTGAAGCCAAAAAGATATTATCTGCTCTTGAACCTCTTTTCGGGCTTGTAACGATTAAAACAAAGGAAAAAACAGCTTATGGAGAGGTTGTATGCAGGGCCAGAAATCCGCTGGGCATCAAGACTCTTATGTCAATTCTTGGTATGCCTTCAGGAGGCTGCAGGCAGCCTTTGGGTAAAATGACAAAAAATGGGCTGGAAAGGGTATTGGAAGCAGCCAGGAAAGTACAGTCTGATAATCCTGAAATATTTAAACCTGTATCCGATTTTTTCGGCGTTGATATAGATGAACGTTTGAACAGCTTTTCAGGCAGGGAAGGGTTGTGCTACGAAAAATATTAAAATAGTATTATGTAATGTAGGATACCGGGAACATGGATTTCCGGTATCCTACATTTATTATTGATGGTCTCGTAAAAAGTTATTTCTCATGTCATGAAGTTTTTCTTGCAACTCCAGCGTTTTTATTCATTTCAAACCGATCTTCGCTTGCCTCCTTAAAAAGAAGCGTTTTTAACCATTTAATCCCAAATTCCAGCCGGGCGATTTCATCTTCTTTTATCTTTTCCACAGTTTCACTATCAATTTTATATCGATCCAGAAACGAACTCTCAAAGATAAATTTTTTAAATTTATCAGTATTATAACTTACTAAAAAAAACATATTCTTGCTCTGTTCCGTTAACATTACATTCTTCGGAAAGGATCTCTTTCTGACGATCAGGTCTGTCCAGCCGGCGTTTATTTCGTCATGAATATCAACCCCCTGATTCTTGCGCCATTCACGAACTGTCCATTCCTTATCCTCTTCAAAACCAAGGCAATGAGGTTCGTGAACAAAAAAATAGAATCCTTTATCGTCCGCTCCTTCTTTGTGGCTGAGTGAACCGACACCAAGCGGATAATAGCGGCATGTGGTGGGCCTGTCTTCATAAATGATACATCCATCCTCTCTGACAAAAGGGCATTTCTTTTTATCAGACTCAGATGTGTCATCATCTAAAAGCTTTAAAGTGATTATCGGCAGATCTGTTTTTTCTAAAAGCTGCGGCTCCGTATAAATGGCTAAAAACTCTTCTGATGAAAGTTGCAGACGATTCTTTAGCCTGATAATGTCATAGGGTGTCAGTATAATATTAATATCCCCGCAACATTTGGTAAAACATTTTATCCCTTTATGACATTTGAACTTAAGTCTGCTGTCAAGTGAAAGTTTGACCGGCTCTATGCCGGCCGTTGTATTGGGTATGTCCATAGTTTCCCCCCTTCCTTTCCTTATTTTAATTTTTTCTTATATCCCAAATAAAATATTCAATGTCAATTATTTGATAAACATTTAGCAAAACATCCCCTGTTTTTTGCCGATACTTGTAGGAAATCTTCAATTAAATCTTGATTTAAGCGTAAGTTTGCTATATCTCTAAAAATTAATAATAAGCAAAACAAAAAAAGTTATTTAACCCTTTTTTATATTCCGGCTTACCCGGGTCAGGATATTGTGATGAAGAAACTATCCTGTTTTGAATTCCAGCGTGGACGTCTTTTTGTAGGCCGTCTTCCTCACGGCAGAGATTTGATTCTTTCTGTCGAGGAGTTTTGTGAGGATGCCTCGATCCAGATGGCAATGTTTTCAATTATCGGCGCTGTTTCTTCCGCCACTATAGGCACTTATGATCAAAAGCAACAGGTTTATGTAACCGTTAAAGAGGAAGCGCCATTTGAAATCGTAAGCTGCATGGGCAATGTTTCGTTAAAGGACGGCAAACCGTTTATCCATGCTCATATTCTACTTTCCGATGAACAGGGGAAAACAATCGGCGGGCATCTCTTTTCTGAAACTATTATTTATGCCGGAGAAATAAATCTGCAGGAATTAACAGGCAAACCAATGGAAAGAACCTATGATAATGATACAGGGCTTATGCTCTGGGAATAGCCCAAGGAGATTAAATGCAACTTACAATTACAAAATCGGACTTACTTAAACCCAAACCTGATAATTCAAATCTTGGTTTTGGGATTATATTTACCGACCATATGTTTAACATGGATTATAATCCTGACAATGGATGGCATAATCCACGAATTGAACCATATACCCCTATTATAATGGATCCTGCAACCATGGTGCTTCACTATGGACAGGCGGTATTTGAAGGGCTAAAAGCTTATAAAACAGATTCAGGCGCTGTCCGGTTTTTCAGGCCGAAAGATAATTTCAAGCGGCTGAACCGATCCTGCCGAATGCTTTGTATTCCTGAATTTGACGAGGACTTTGTCTTTGACGCCATGAAACAGTTGATTGCGCTGGAAAAAGACTGGATTCCGGGCGCGCCGGAAACCTCCCTGTACATAAGGCCGACTGTTATTGCAACAGATAATTTTCTGGGTGTGCGCGCTTCACATACATATCGTTTCTTTATTATTCTTTCCCCTGTAGGTGCATATTATGCCGAAGGCTTTAATCCGGTTAAAATATGGGTGACGAAGAATCATGTCAGGGCTGTACGCGGCGGAATAGGCGAGGCCAAAGCAGCCGGAAATTATGCGGCAAGTTTATATGCAGGAGAAGAAGCCCACAAAAACGGTTATACACAGGTGCTGTGGCTTGATGGCGTCCATCAGAAGTACATTGAGGAGGTCGGGTCTATGAATATATTTTTTGTCATAGATGATGAGTTGGTGACTCCCATGTTAAACGGAAGCATTCTGCCAGGCATTACCAGAGATTCTGTAATAATTATGGCAAAAAAATGGAATATAAAAGTTAGTGAACGGCTAATCAGCATAGATGAGCTGATAGATGCGCACGACTCGGAAAAACTGCAGGAAATTTTTGGGTCAGGAACAGCCGCAGTTATTTCGCCTGTTGGTGAAATGAAATATGGCGATAGAGTTATAAATATAGGTGGCGGCAAAGTTGGGCCTGTGGCAAACAGGCTTTATCAAGCCATAACCGACATCCAGTATGGCAGAACAGAAGACACAATGGGATGGATTGAAGAGGTTTAGATTTCTCACTGGAGCTTATTATGAAACAAACCAGAACGTCGAACTACCTGCAATTCTTTATTATGAAGATGAAAAAAGAGGAGTTGCCGCAGGCTGTTATTGATACATTTGCTTATTATTATAGAAAGATAGTTGCCGGTGAAACAGGTTTTATATTTGATAAAGATATAAGGCCTCTAAATGCGGATGAAATTGAAAACGCGGATAATATAGGCCAATATGCTGATGCGGGAGAAAAGGTCTTAAAAAACGCCGTGATGATAATATTAAACGGCGGACTCGGTACTACTATGGGTCTTGAAAAGCCCAAATCAATTATCAGGGTAAAAAACGGCAAAAGCTTTCTCGAGATAATATTAAAGCAGGCTGAAATAAACAATGTCATGCTGTCGTTAATGAATAGCTTTAGTACACATCAGGATACCCTTTCTGCTCTATCGCGAATAAACTCCTCCAGCCTTCCCATAATATTTATTCAGAACAAATTTCCCAAGATACTCCGTGACGGGCTTAATCCTGCGACCTGGCCGCAAAATCCGGACATGGAGTGGAATCCACCAGGCCACGGTGATGTCTATACAGCCCTTTATACATCAGGGACCCTGCAATATCTGCTTGACAGAGAAATAAGATATGCTTTTATCGCCAATTCGGATAACCTGGGCGCTACAATGAATGCTTCTCTTCTTGGTTACTTTTCCGAAAACAGGTTCCCGTTTATGATGGAGGTGGCTGAAAGAACGCCGGCTGATTTAAAGGGAGGGCATATTGCCAGACATAAAAGCGGCAATTTGATTTTGCGTGAAGCAGCCCAGTGTCCGGAAGATGAACTGGATGCCTTTAGAGATATAAGCAGGTACAGGTATTTCAACACAAACAACATCTGGATCAACCTGCCGGTATTAAAGGAGGTTATTGAAGAATATGGGATAATCCGCCTTCCAATGATACTGAACCCAAAGACCCTTGATCCAAGGGATGAATCAAGCCCAAAGGTATACCATGTCGAAACCGCAATGGGAGCCGCCATATCCCTTTTTGAAAACACACCGGCGATTAAGGTGCCAAGAACACGTTTTTTTCCTGTCAAAAACTGCAACGATCTGCTTGCGGTCCGGTCGGATCGCTTTGTTTTTTCAGAAAAGCAAACATTGATTCTAAACCCAAATATGGAATCGGATTTAATCAGGATAAATCTTGATCCAGGATATTACTGGGCAAGGGATCTGCTTAATGAAAGATTTCTTATTGATGGGACTCCATCCTTAATTGATTGTGAATCTCTTACTGTAAAAGGTGATGTTTTTTTTGAGAAAAACGTAATAATAAAAGGAAGGGTTGTAATAACAAACAGCGGCAAATCTCCGGCAACAATAAAGGCAGGCACTGTTATAGACAGCGACTTAATTCTGTAATTAGCGCCTGAACGAACACCCCTGCGGCGATTAAATATGAGTCTTTTTTCTTGACATAATATAATCATATTATTAAACTAAAAGTTTACTAATAATGATGGTCTCGTAAAAAGTCCCTCTGGCTTGTCATTTCGAGTGAAACGAGAAATCTTTATTCTGCAACCTATTGAAAAGATAAGATTTCTCCCTGCGGTCGAAATGACACATTCGATGAATTTGACTTTTTACGAGACCGTCAATAATCATTCTTTGGATATATTTATGTTTGATAATTTAACCGACAAGCTTACAGCTGTGTTTAAAAAGCTAAAAGGACACGGCAAATTAACGGAAAAAAATATTGAAGAAGGCCTAAAAGAAGTCCGTATAGCCCTTCTTGAGGCCGACGTTCACTATAAAGTTGTAAAAAAACTGATTGCAGACATAAAGAAGCGTGCCATCGGTCAGGAGGTCATGGCAAGTCTGACGCCAGGCCAGCAGGTTATAAAAATAGTCAATGATGAGTTGACACAGCTTATGGGTTCCAGTTATGAGGACTTGCGCCTGTCCGGTTCGCATCCGGTGTCTATTATGCTGGTGGGCCTGCAGGGTTCCGGCAAAACAACTACAGCAGGCAAGCTGTCTGTTTTATTAAGGAAAAGAGGGAAAAAACCGTATCTGGTTCCAGCAGATGTTTATCGCCCGGCAGCTATTGACCAGTTAAGAAAAATTGGGCAGCAACTCGATGTCCCTGTATTCCCGTCAAGCATGGAAATGGATCCTGTTCAGATTTGCAGGGAGGCCAGGACAGTAGCACATCAGGAAGGGTGTGACATTCTGCTTGTCGATACTGCTGGGCGTCTGCATATTGATGACGAGTTGATGGCAGAGCTTTTACGCATAAAGGAGGTTGTCCAGCCATCGGATATACTCCTTGTAGCTGATGCAATGACAGGCCAAGATGCTGTTAATATTGCGAAATCATTTGATAAGGCTCTTGATATCGGAGGCGTTATTCTTACCAAGATGGATGGTGATGCCCGTGGTGGAGCAGCTATTTCCATAAAGTCAATAACAGGCAAACCCATAAAATTCATAGGGGTTGGTGAAAAACTTAGCGAACTGGAAACCTTTCATCCGGACAGGATGTCCTCAAAAATACTGGGCATGGGCGATGTCCTTACAATTATTGAAAAAGCCCAGTCAATAATTGATCATGAAAAGGCGGTTGAACTTGAAAAGAAGCTTAGAAAAAACCGATTTACATTAGATGACTTTAGTAATCAGATGGTTCAAATACGCAAGATGGGCTCACTCGACGATCTTTTAAAAATGATGCCAGGTGGCAACAGCAAACATCTCAAAAATTTTAAATTAGATGAAAAGGAGTTTGTCAGAGCCGAAGCTATCATCAATTCAATGACATTTCAGGAACGGTCTCAATATACAATAATAAATGGGCAGCGACGGAAAAGAATCGCAAAAGGCAGCGGAACAACTGTTCAGGATATAAACAAGTTGCTTAAAAATTATACCCAGGTTATGAAAATGGTTAAGAAATACAGCAAAGGCGGCATGCGCGGGATAAGCCGTGGCATGTTGCCGATTTAAAGGAGAAAAGAGATGTCGGTTAAAATCAGACTGGCCAGGTTCGGCGCAAAAAAAAGACCAATTTATCGAATTGTTGTAGCTGACAGTGAAAGTCCAAGGGATGGCAAGTTCCTGGAAACCGTCGGCACATATAATCCATTGCTTGATCCTGTTGAGGTTTCATTCAAGGGCGAGCGTGTAAAGTACTGGATAGATCAGGGAGCTATTCTTACAGACACGGTAAAAAATCTTTTGAAGAAATAAGATTTTTTTGCAAATAAGGAGACGGAGCCATGAAAGATCTGATAAAATACATTGCACAAGCACTGGTTGACAATCCGGATCAGGTAGAGGTTTCAGAAGTAGAGGGTAATCAGACTTCGGTTTTAGAACTTAAAGTAGCCAAAGAGGATTTAGGCAAAGTTATCGGTAAGCAAGGCCGTACTGCACGGGCAATGCGTACTATATTAAGCGCTTCTTCTGCCAAGATAAAAAAACGCACGGTCCTTGAAATTATAGAATGAAACCGTGGAGGAAACCAACCTGCTCCTTATTGGAAAGATCGTTGGCGTTCATGGTTTTAAGGGAACTGTTAAGGTCTGTTCCTATGCCGAGTCTTTATCCGCTTTTAAGCCAGGTGGTTTAATTCTCGTAAGAGATAGTAAAAGCCTGGATAAAACCTATGTAATACGGTGGGTTAAACCCCATACTCGAACTATCCTTTTATCTCTTCAAGGGGTGGATGAACGCGACATGTCTGAAATGCTTGTCGGTTCTGATCTTTTTATTGAAAAAGCAAAGTGTTTAGAACCTGAAGATGGGTCATATTACTGGTTTGATATTATAGGGCTTTCTGTTTATACAATTGATGAAAAATTTATCGGCCGTGTTGAATCGATAATTCCTACAGGAAGCAACGACGTCTATGTCGTCAAAAACAATGATGATGAAATACTTATTCCAGGTCTTGAATCTGTGGTTAAAGAAATCGATCTTAAACAGAAAATCATGCGGGTTGACCTGCCTGAAGGTTTGTAAAGAGATCTTTGACAAGTGATTAATTTTATTGCTCTTACTATTTTCCCGGAAATGTTTAATTCGTTTTGGAGTTATGGGATTATTAGAAGGGGGATAGAACAAAAGAAGATTAGTGTTTCAACTATAAATATCAGGGATTTTGCAGAAGGCAAACACCAGGTTACTGATGACAGACCTTATGGCGGTGGTTGCGGAATGGTCATGAAGCCTGAGCCGCTGGCGGAAGCTATCCGGGCTGCCAGAAAGAAAGCTCCATCAGCGAAAACCATACTGCTCACTCCTCAGGGGCGTGTTTTTAATCAAAGTCTTGCTTGTGAACTTGCATCGTTTGAAGGGCTTATCCTTGTATGTGGCCGCTACGAGGGGATTGATGAACGGATTTGTCACGATTTCATAGATTATGAAATTTCAATCGGTGATTATGTGCTCACGGGCGGAGAGCCGGCAGCCATGGTTGTCATTGATGCTACGGCAAGATTAATCCCGGGCATGCTTGGCAGCAAAGATTCAGCGGAAAATGATTCATTTTCAAACGGCCTCCTGGAATATGCGCAATATACAAGACCGAGAACCTTTGAAGGGTCTGAAGTTCCGGAAGTGTTGCTGTCGGGCAATCACATGGAAATTGAAAAATGGAGGCTCGAAGCATCTTTGATACGCACCTTCCTGAAAAGAAAAGACCTTTTAGAGAAAAGGCCTTTAAGCAAAAATGAGGTTGAAATCCTGGAAAAATGGCGCCGAGATATTGAAAAAATCATACATGCCAAATCTTTACGTAGCCCTGACACATTATCCGGTAGTAAATAAGAATGGCAGAACAATAGCTTCTGCCGTGACAAACCTTGATCTGCACGATATGTCAAGAGCGGCAAAAACATACGGTGCGCGATCATTATATGTTATAACTCCTCTGAAGGATCAGAAGGCGCTTGTTGAGAAGATAGTTTCACACTGGCTAAGCGGATACGGCTCAATATATAATCCCCAAAGGGGAAAAGCCCTTGAACTGATTTGTATAAAAGACTCATTGGATGATGTCATAGACCATATATGCAGCAATGGTGAAGGGGCGCCAAAAATCGTTGCTACTTGCGCTAAGGATAGTCATCGCAGCATAAATTTTGGAAAGTTTCGTGAAATGCTTAAAACCGGCAAGCCCTGTCTGTTGGTTTTTGGCACAGCATGGGGGTTGTCGGAAGATTTTATTGCCGGTGCTGACTACATCCTTGAACCGATTAAGGGTAATACCGGCTACAATCACCTTTCGGTGCGGTCTGCGGCAGCCATTATACTTGACAGGCTTATGAGAAATTAAAAAGTTCAGCCACTAAGGCACAAAGGCACAAAAAGGGGATATGATTGATAAATTGAGGGCTTGCGAATTGAGGAATTGAGGGATTAAAATCAGTAGTCCGCCGCAGGCGGATCAATTCCTAAATTATGAATTTTTAAGAAAATTATATTATAATCTTGGTGTCTTAGTGCCTTTGTGGCTAAACTATTACGAAAATTACAATTGAGGATGTTATTATGCAAACAATAGAACAGATAGAAAGAGAAATGATGCGGCTTGATTTACCTGCTTTTGCTCCAGGAGATACTGTTAAGGTATATGTCAAGATAAAGGAGGGCGAAAAAGAGCGCATTCAGGCTTTTCAGGGGGTTGCAATAAGCAAACGCAAAGGCAGAAGTAACGCTACATTTACAGTACGCAAGGTTTCATACGGTATAGGTGTTGAGCGTATCTTCCCTTTCCATTCACCGCTTATTGATAAAATCGAGGTTATTTCCAAAGGCCGTGTGCGGCGCGCAAAGATATATTATCTGCGCAAACTGAGAGGGAAGGCCGCCAGAATAAAGGAACGGCGTTTTAACTAATAGTCTATATGAAAAAGACTCTATGAAACCGGACCCGTGGTTTTTTGAAAAAAAAAGTATTGAAAGGGGGTTTGTAACAGTTGCCGGCATTGATGAAGCCGGCCGTGGCCCCCTGGCAGGGCCTGTTGTTTCCGCAGCAGTTATATTGCCTTCCTCTTTTCAGGTTTCAGGTATAAAAGATTCAAAAAAATTAACGCCTGGGAAAAGAGCCTGTCTATACGAAAAGATTTACGAGAATGCAATATCCGTGGGTATAGGAATAGTTGACTCGATAGAGATAGATCGCATCAATATACTTAAGGCATCACTCATGTCGATGGCCATGTCTGTTGACAATCTTAACCCCCAACCGGATTATCTTCTTATCGACGGCAAATTCCGAATATCTTCAAACCTGCCACAGGAGCCGGTTATAAAGGGTGATTCTCTGAGCATCTCCATTGCCGCCGCTTCTATTGTCGCCAAGGTAACCCGTGACAGGCTGATGGAAATATATCATCTGTATTATCCGGAGTTTGAATTCGCCAGGCACAAAGGATATCCAACCAAAGCTCATAAAGAGGCCATCAGGAAATTCGGCCTATGCCCCATACACAGGCGTAGTTTTAGAACTACGTTTCCTAATCCCTACCGCTTAAAACGGATATGATCTCTGCTGTAAAAAGTATCATGGAAGCAAGATAGAATACCCAGAGAACAATATATATAAGTGCGTTAAGAGGCCCGTACACAAAGTTGGCCGGATTGCCGCCGGATGAGAGATAGAGACCGAACAGGTGCTTTGCAATTTCAAGGAGGACTGAACAGATGATCCCACCCATAAGCGCGTGTGAAAAGTAAATCTTCTTGTTGGGGATAAACTTGAATATTAATGTGAAGAAAACAATAACAGCAGATATGGGAATTATATGCCGGATTAGCATGGCGTTTACTATAAGATTGCTGATGTTAATTCCGAATAGAACCAATCCGGTATTTTCTATCATCACTGCTGCAACATTTATCAAAATGGAAAAAAGAATGGCAATAACTCCAAGAGGTATAACAGCTGCAGCTATCAGGATTGATTTGAAAAAAAAGCGATCCTTTTTATTTACACGGAAGATAATAGTAAAGGCGACATCCAGAGAATAGAATAGCATCGTGGAAATCCATAAGAGAAATCCAAATCCGATCCACCCCAACACCCCGCAGGTTTTTGACAGGTTTTTTATTCCCAAAAGCAGCTTGTCTTCCATGTAGGGATGAATCTGTCTTATAAATTCAACAACTGTGGTATATGCACTTTCGGAAGAGCCGAGAATAAATCCGCTGGCAAAAAGAATGAAAAAAATAATTGGAATGACTGACAGAATGGAATAGAATGCAATGGCCGCCGACAGGTTAGGGCAATTATCTCTAAAAAACGATCGAAACGCTTCAAAAAGAACATCTCGTGAGAGCTTGACGTAATATTTTAGAGAACTTCCTATATCTCTTGACATTTTATATCCATCTTCTGGATTAGAGCGAAGTCACATATTCTCAGCTATTGAAACTATTCTGTCTCCCAGCAGGTTAACATAGCCGGCCATTTCATTGTCGTACCATCCATATATAACGGCCTGAGTTACCGGTATCTTGACGACTGTGTTTTTTAGCGAAGATATGATATCTTTTTCCAGTCCCGGCGCATTTTTCAGATCTATTGTAACATTTGCCGTGCGGGTATGTGTCTCATGGCCCTCAATAACAGCCGCAACCAGGGGCATGCCGATTATGTCCCCTGAAACATTCTGCTTGTCCGTATAACAGAGATATCCCCTTGGATCATCCGACGCAGCCTGCCTGTATATATTGTTGATTAATTCCCTCCTTATCGATTCGCCGGACAATTCCTCCTGGAGATTAAGAACAAGAATGATAAGGGAGCCTGTATTGGTGGGTATTCTAACCGACTCTGCAATGAATCCTATATGCTCCATTTCAGGTATAACAAGCCTGAGTGTATCGGCGGCGCCGGTTGTGGTAAGGATAATGTTATTCATTACGCTTCTGTTTTTTCTCAGATCAATTGATCCTGTTTTTGGCAGCCTGTCAAGGACCTGCTGTGAACCGGTGGCCGCATGTACCGTAGCCATGGAGGCTGAGAGTATCTTGTCGGCGCCGAAATAATTAAGAAGAGGTTTTATCATATGGGCAAGGCATGTAGTAGTGCAGGATGCATTTGATATAATGTTATGGCGCCTTGGATCATAATCATCATCATTTATACCCATTACGGTTGTCACGGCATCCTCGGGCATGGCAAGCCCTTTATCCTCGATCTTAAAGGGTGCGGAGACTATCACCCTTTCCGCTCCTGACTCGATATGTCCGCGCACCGACCCTTTAGGATGTTCCGGCGGAAGAGTCGGATCAATAAATTGTCCGGTAGTATCTACAACCAGCTTTACTCCGTGCTCTTTCCAGTTTATTTCGCACGGATTTCTTGCGCTTCTTAAAAACTTTACCTTTATCCCATCGATCGTCATCAAGCCGCTTTTTTCATCCAGATTTCCAATAAAAGGTTTGGCCTTATAACCGTACAAGTATGCATGAAGTAAGCCGTAAGTTGAATCCCTTTCGACATAATGCGCAATATCATCAAGGGATGTCCCGATCTTACGACCAACATTTACCACAATTTCATTAAAATATTTTCGCCCGATATTGTGCCATAAGGTAAGCTTTCCAATTCTGCCAAAACCGTTTATCCCAAGCTTTAACCCTTTATTTTTGTACATGGCAGCCTCCTTTTTGATTGTCTATCCCATAACTTTGACGGCTTCGTAAAAAGTCAAAACACCACTTTTTACGAATTCATCTGACTTTCTTTGATACCAATAAAATCATGATAAACAGAGCCTTCACGACCGTCAATACTTATATAATCACCGGTTGTTAATGATATATTGTTAAACAGGCAGTTTTTTTTCTTTTCATTACAGATAAGATCCACGCATCCAACCACACATGTTTTGCCAAGCCTGTGAGCTACGACAGCGGCATGGGAAGTTAACCCTCCACGCGCAGTAAGCAGGCCGTCGGAGGCATATATTTCCTGAATATCATCTGGAACAGTATCTGCTCTGAGAAGGATTAAAGATGTTTCCGGTTCCAGCTTTCTCCACTTATCGATTTCATCCAGGCTGAAAACCACCCGGCCGCTCATTGCCCCGCCGCTGACTCCGATACCGTGTCCTAAATATTTCTTATCTGATATTTGCCCTGGATCAAAGGTCAAAACCTTTTTCCTCTCTCTCATAGTCATATCTCTGGCCTGGAGCAGGTAGAGATCCTTTATTGAAGGGCCTTCAAATGTAAACTCGATTTCCTGCGGACTCCAACCTTTTTTATAGACTAATTCATTCGACCAATCTTTCAATGCCTTGAAAATAAGCGGAAAATGTGACTCAAGGGTTATGTCGGTCTGCCGCATTTCAATATTCTGCTGATTGATTGAAATCGGCATGGTATTGACAAGCCCTGAAACCACGTCTTCACCCTGATTTCCGAGCGTAAAATCGCCCCACAACCTTAAGATATCTCCGGACCATCTTGGATTATGGGTAAAAAAGACTCCTGAACCTGCCTGTCGGCCAAGATTGCCGAAAACCATTTTCTGAACAGTAACGGCCGTGCCCCAGTCATCCGATATGCCCATAATTTTACGGTAAGCTTTGGCTTTTGATGATTCCCATGACCCAAGGACGCTTTTTATTACCAGATACAGTTGTTCGAACGGATCTTCTATAATATTAATCCCACTATCCCTTATCATATCCTTATAAGCCAGAGCCACTTTTCTCATCTCCTGGCTGGGAAACCCTCTTTTATAAGGAATGCTCAGGCGTTGCTTGAACCCATTAATAATTGCGTCAAAATCATTCCTGTCAATATTAAATGACATGCCATAACACTGGAGAAACCTGCGATAACTATCCCAGGCAAACCAGCTGTTGCCGGTTTGCGAGGCAATCCCTGCTGTAATTTCCTCGTTTAATCCGACATTAAGGAAAGTATACATCATCCCAGGTTGTGAAACAGCCCCTCCGCTTCTAACAGAAAGGAGCAAAGGGTTTTTCGGGTCTCCAAACACTTTTTTCGTAACCTTTTCCAGGTCGGATATCTGGTTGCAAATCTGTTTTCTGAAATACTCCCGTGCCGGAGGAAAATTGTCGATTACCTCTCTTGAACGAAACACCTCTGTAGTAATAATAAAACCCGGAGGTACCGGCATACCATAATTTTTCAGCTTAATTATGTTAAGCCCTTTACCGCCTAAATATATCAATCCAAAAACTTTTTTGTTTACCGGCGCAAAAGGGCACAAAGCCCGTTGAGGATCATAGTTGAGAAGCTGGTGGAGCTTGTCTTTGGGCAGTTTGTCCGACTGGTGAAAAAGTGTATTCAGTATTCGACCTAAAAAAAGGTCTAACTGCTGGAGCCCTAATGACAGTGCCAGCCTGTCGCGGAAGAAGATTTCCGACACCCTTTGTGCCATCTCTTCAGAGTTAATCATTTCCTCTTTGGGAAGATATTTCTCTAAAATACGGTCAACAGGGGTTTGAGCCAGTATTGAGGTCAGGTTCTGTTCGTGGATATTATGAAAATAGTCATTAATTATATTTTTTACAGCAAGTGCAAAGCCTTTAAATATATCTACATACTGGGTAAAGGTAAAGCCCCTTACCTCGAGCAAATGTGCTAAAAGATCGAGTTGACGCTCCATTTCGACCGATGAAATTCCATCTAACTGCAATGCCCTGTTAAACAATATTAACCGATCGTAAATCTGGTAAAAAGTGGCTCTGGTAATAATGCTGAGATCAATGCTTTCAATAAATTTCTCAAACAGAACATTGGCTATTGATTCTATCCTGAAGGTAAGCCCAAGCGCATCAAATTTTCTTTCGTGGTAAAATCCATATATAGACGGTATATCAACGGCAAAATGTCTTTTCTTATAAATATCTTCCCTAACCTCATACGATTTTGAAGAAATTATTATTTTTTTGAGCAGTTCAAGATAATCAAGCAGCATGCAAAGCTTTTTATGTAAATCAGGTTCAATAAGAGCTTTTTTAAGCGCATCTATATCTGGAAACGCATCGATTTTAAACTGTGAAAGATAATGGTCGATTTCGCTGTTTGATTTTAAGCCGAATGTGAGATCGTATTTTTGATGTAAAAGCTTGTAAAAGGAAATAGCAAGTTTCACCCGGTTAATATCTTTTTCAGATATCCCTGAAATATCTGATACATAGCCATTGAGTTCTTCTTCACTTAATTTAATGAGGCTATCTGGCAAATATGGATATTTTGACTTAAAGTGTAATATAATCTTATGAACACCATCAATATAAGGTCCTCGAGCCTTTATCCGGCTAAAAATATCAGGGGGAATAAAAGCCTTGAGAAACTTTCTGTCTCTTGTCAGCCAGAAATTAATAACCGCTTCCATAAAGCCGATCATCCGGTTGCTGCTTTCAACATGGCTCTGTTTCCGCAAGAAATGTATAAGAACATCCTTCCTGTTTGTTGATTCATCGAGCTGTGTTGATATATCCCTTAGCATCCCTTCAGCGCCTATCTCATTGAAATATACAGGGAAAAGCCTTGTGAGCTGTTTTAAAAGATTATATATCGAGCTGATATCGCTGTTTAAAAATCGTGTGATATCACGGGGAAACAGGTCGGTATCCTTGATAAAAACACCGCATAGAGACAGATTAATCGTCAGGTGGGAAATAAGCCTTTTTGACCATTTGGGGTTAAGTTCAATAAGCTCCAGCCATGTCCTTATATTTTGCATGTGTGCGCTGTTGACCTGTATCTGCCAGTCGCTTCCCACACCTTTTATCATTGGTGACTGAAAACCAAGGGCAACTACGTGATCAATAAAAAAATTCACAAGGTCGATTTGATCTGTTTTATATACTCCCTTACCCATATTAAGGACGCAGTTTAAAACAGTGGCAGGAAATTTATCGGTCAGCCCTCTTAATATGGAAAAGGTTTTCTCTATCAGTTTGCGGATATTCCAGTCTTTTTCATGCTCTATAAGCTGGGAAAGGGTTCTATTAATATCTCTTAAAGCTTCTTCGTAAACGATCGAAAGCCCGGGTGTCTTCATTATATGGAAAAGAAATATAAGTTTCCACAGGTTGCCTTTGCTGTTTTTCGTATCTGCTTCAACCAGTCTTTGCGGGACATCCTTGTATATTTCAACAATCTGACTGTATGCCGGCAGTTCTAACAGGTTTTGTAAAACTTTTTTAGAGTCAATACCATTTTGCAGGGCGATTTTGCCTGTCATTGACTGCCATTTGTTAATTTGCCTATGGGATATATATTTAAAAATTTCATCAAACGGTTCTTTGTCGTCAATATCACCGGCCTCGTTTTTAAACCAGTCAAACGGATCTTCCTCGCTTAGCCAGTAAGAATATGTATGCTTGAAATATTTTAACAAAAGCAGGTTGATTGCCTGGTAATTTACATTTGTGAGTTCATGCGTATGATTTAAAATCGCTTTAGCCAGTCTTTTTATCTGATAGAAGCTTTTAATAAACAGAAAGAAACTATCTTTTTTGTAACTCCTGATGCTGTCAAAAGCGCTATCGATCACAGGCATGAATCTTTTGATATCTTGGCCGGAATCTTTTATAATTTTTTGCAGGAAAAGAAGAAGATTGTCCACAGCATCGGCTTTGACCTCAATATTGCTTCCAGATACAATGGCATCGCTAAAGATGTTTACCAAAAGAGCTGCTGCATCAGGCCCTTTAGGATGGTTTTTAAGAAGATGAAAATAATTCAGGGAATAATTTCTTGCTTCCTTGACAATAAATTCCCAGTTTTTATAAGGGTGAGAAAGCTCCTTTAAAAAGGTATTTAAACCGTCCATAACTCCATAGTACTTGGACATTACCTCCTGAAGGACTAAATATTTGTCCTCTATGGCAACATCAACACGATAGCATTCCAAGTTTATTTCAAGGGCTTTTGATTTCATAGTTCATAATTTAGGGATTGCGAATTTAGGAATTAAAGGTATTCTGTTGATTTCAATTCCTCAATTCCTTAATCCCTTCCGGGCTTTGATGCGGGCTTTGAGTCTTGGAAATTTATTCATGTCTGTATGCGGCAAAAAGAGGGAGGCCATATAATTATTCATATATGATGCTGTTTCCGATAGCTCAAAGTTTGTCATCTTCCTGGTTACCTCTACCACATCTTTTCTTATATGGTTTGCCAGACAGATCATTGTTGCGCCGGCAAGTGATCCATTGCCGATAAAAACAACCTTATCAGTATCTGTTTCAGGCAGCAGACCAATCGTCATTGCCTTTTCCAGGTCCACATAAGTTCCAAACCCGCCTGCCAGAATAATACGGTCAATATCGTCAATACTGAGCCCGACCTCTTCGAGAAGAGTCATGCATCCGCTGAACATTGCGCCTTTTGCTCTGATAAGATTATCAATGTCCGGTTCGGTAATGACAATATCCCTGTCTATGTGTATAACATCCGCCTTTGCGAGCACATACTCATATATGCCGTTATTTTGCCTTATACGATCTGTATCAAGACCGCGATCAAATCTGCCGATGTTATCAATAACTCCCTGCTCAAACATTTCAGCTACAATATTGATAAGGCCGCTGCCGCATATCCCTTTTGGCCGGACATTTCCTATGGTTATATTCATCGGCTCAAACGTAAGAGGGTCTATGGAAAAATCTTCAATCGCCCCATTTACAGCGCGCATTCCGAATTTTATGCCGCCCCCTTCAAATGCCGGACCTGCAGAGCATGCAGCGCATGCAAGCCACTCTTTGTTGCCGATTACAATTTCAGCATTTGTGCCGATATCCATATACAGGGTAAGCTCTTCAGAGCGATACAACCCTGACGCCATTATACCGGCGACAATATCGCCTCCCACATAACTTGATATCTCAGGATATATCAATGTTGTAACATGCTCACCCAAAGCCATGCCCAGATCAAGGGCCTTGATCGGCGGATACAACGCTGAAGCCGGCACATACGGCGAACGTCTGATGTATTTTGGGTCAACCTTCAGCATAAGCTGGGTCATCGTTGTGTTACCCGCCAATGTAACTAATAAAATCTGTTCAGGGTCAATTCCGGTATCATTAATTATCCTGCGCAGAATATCGTTGATGGTTTCTAAACTAACCTCATGAAGTTTTTCAAGCCCTCCTGGTTTTTCCGCATATATCAGCCTGGCGATTACATCTTCTCCAAAACCTATCTGTTTGTTAAAATCACCGTAATCAGCCATGATTTTGCCTGTGTTTAGATCTATCAGCCGGACATAGATAGTTGTAGTGCCTATATCCATGGCAATGCCATAGCATCTGCCGCTCGTATCGCCGGACTGGACATTGATGATATGAGTCTTTCTGTCGGCTTGGACCGGTCGGGCAAGAGTAACCGTTATTTTAAAATTATTTTTTCTGAAAACCTCCGGAATCTTACGGATAACCGGCAGATCAATGACAAGACGACGCTCATTGAAATTCAGTTTCAGGTAATTAACAAGTCTTGTAACATCAGGCAGGTTGTCTTTTGCAGAAGGCTCAGGTAGTTTAATATATCTTTTTTCAACAGGGGACAGGAAACGGCTGTTTTGCTTTAACTGTTCAAAATCCATTTCAATGATACGGGTGGCCAGTCTGGGAGTGCTTTGCATGTTAAGCATGCTGGCATCAACATCTGATTCTACAGGTATACGTATAACTATGTCGCTTTTTACATTACTCAAACATGCCTGCCGGTATCCGGCCGCGCATTCTTCTCTGCTTAAGTTTTCCGTTATTCCTCCATCAACATCTCCCTGCTCGATGATAACACGGCACTTGCCGCATACACCTTCCCCTCCGCACGATGCATTAATATGAACCCCTGCATCCATGGCGGCACGGATAAGATTTTCTCCATCCCTTACGGTTATCCTTTTATTATGAGGCAAAAATAAAATTGTGTGTTTGATCATGTTCCACTCCATTATTTAGTAACCGTTTACGGTTGTCGGTTTACAGTTCACAGTTTTTTCAATGAACGTAAGCGTTCACGGAACGTTGAAATTAGAAAATAGAAATTGGAAATTTGGCCTTCATGCTTTTGTACCGTTCTTCCCAATTTCTAATTTCCAATTTCGAGTTTCAAGCCGTGAACAGCTACCAATGAACTATGCATTGACTGAAGTATTTTAACTGTAAGCCGTGAACTGTCCATCTATTTTAATTCATCGAATCTGCAGTTAAGTGAAAGAACATCGCCGTCAAAAAAGGTTGTAGTTTCGTAAGGCAGGCTTTTAAACAGCCTGATCATAGCCTGGTTTTGCGGTGAAGTATAAGCTATTAAGCCGGCAATTCCGTTTTCACGCGCAGCTTCGGAAAGTTTTCGCATCAGGATCCTGCCAATCCCTTTTTCCTGATATGTTCTATTTACGGAAAAGGCGACCTCTGCCACGTTTTTTGATTCGTCAAGCAAATATTCTCCCACTGCAATAACACTTCCAAAACCGAATTCCCCGATAACTGCGATAATTGTAAGGTCTTTAATATAATCTATCTGCGACATGCCTTCAACCTCTTCACGCACAAAACTTTTCTTTTCATGGAAAAATCTTGAAATAATATCGCTCTTTTCCTGGCTGTAAAAGTGCTCCTGTATCCCTCTTTCATCAACCGGTTTTGCTGGTCTTATGGTTACCGGTTTACCTTCGATTTCAACTGTTTCTTCAAGATCAAGAGGATAAACGCCGTGGATGGATTTCTTAAGCTTGCGTTCTGCGCTGAGCAAACCCATCTGTTGGGCCTCAAAAAACAGCTCATCACGAAAATCAGGATGGGCAATGCTTATCATGGCCATAGCCCTTTCCTGGAGGCTTTTCCCAAACAGGTTAACAACACCGTATTCAGTAACAACATATTGAACATCGCTTCTGGGAACTACAACAGCCATATCGTTTAATTTGGGAACTATCCTGCTATTCTTGCCGTGCTTGGATGTCGCAGTAAGCATAAGAATTGATTTACCTCCTTTAGATTGAGCTGTTCCTCTTATAAAATCGAGTATACCTGAAACACCTGAAAAATAATCATAAGAAATACTATCAGCGGCAACCTGTCCGGTAAGATCTATTGCCGTTGCCATGTTCATGGAAACCATTCTATGATGGCGGGAAATAATGCCTGGGTCATTTACATAATCTGAAGGATAAAATTCTATGGCGGGATTATCATCTAAAAACTCGTACAGATAACTTGTTCCTATTGCGCTGCTCGCGACCAGCTTTCCCACATTGAACCCTTTTTTTTGGTTTGTTATAATCCCTTTTGATACAAGGTCCATTATACCGTTGGTTAGATATTGAGTATGGACTCCAAGATCGTTTTTATCAGAAAGGGTTGAAAGGATTGCCTGTGGCGTGGCGCCAATGCCGATCTCAATTGTTGAGCCATCGTCAATAAGCCGGGCTATATGCCTGCCGATAAGATTTGCAGACTCAAATTCTTTAGCTTCATGAATTGTAAGGAGATCCTCCTCATGTTCGACAACCACATCTACATCATTAACATGTATAAAGCTTCGGCCAAGCACCCTCGGCATTTTGTAGTTTACCTGGGCGATCACAAGATCGGCGGACATGGCTGCAGCCATTGTTATATCTACGGAAATGCCAAGGCTCATCCATCCAAAATCATCAGGCGGAGACACCTGAATAAGAGCTACATCTATGGGAAGCTGTCTGTTCTTAAACAAAGACGGCACAGCGGAAAGATTTATTGGGGTAATAAATTGCATATTTCCTGCAAAACTACTAATAGCTGCAGACCCTGAATAAAAAGATCTGATATTCATGCTCCGGCAATTTGATTTGCATGCAATCAGGCTTAAAGGGGTGCTTTCCAGGGTCATAAGGCGAACTATTTCAAGGTCTGTAAAGCATGCCGACGCTTCACTAAGCTCCCTGATTAGATGCTGTGGCTCTCCACATGATGATCCGATAAAAACCCTTTTCCCGGGCCTGATTAATTTTACTGCCTCCTGGCCGGTTTTTTTGATGTCGGCATAACGATCTGCCCAATAGATTGCTTTAGTCATAACTATCCTTTGTTAAGTGTTAGGTGTTAGGTGTTAAGATATTGATAAAACATATAATTATTTTAACCTGGCACCTGATCCCTGGTAAACAGACTTTTTATGAATGCATCATTTTTGATGGCTTCGTAAAAAGTCTTGAAATCGTCATGCCGAACTTGATCCGGCATCCAGAACGCATTGAATTTACTGGATTCCGGCTTTCGCCGGAATGACGGAAAAGAGAACTTTTCGACTTTTTACGAGACCATTATTTTTGACAAATTCGTAAAAAGTCGAACGCATCATTTTTATATAGACACAATTTAACTTATTAAGTAATAATTATCAAGTTAAACTGCATTACTAAAGTTTTGCACCCTTTTTATTTATCAAAGCTTTTAAACGGCAAGGGCAAAAATAAATTTTTAAATCAAAACAATAGCCGTTCACGGTTCACAGTTTTTTAATAAATGTTGTAATGATTGAAGCATGTTTGATATTGATCTTAAGGCATTCTTCATTTGCCAGTTTAGACTTTTTTCAATGAATTGTGTTTTGATCAACCGTTAACTGTAAACTGTGAACAGTGAACTGTTACCAATAAGGATATTATGCAACTTTCGGTCGAACAAAAAGAGGCTGTTGAATATATCGGTTCTCCGTCTTTGGTTGTAGCAGGCGCAGGCTCAGGGAAAACACGGACATTGACCGCCAAAATCTCTTATCTTATGTCAAGCGGCTATGATCCTGAGCGTATTCTCGCGATTACTTTTACGAATAAGGCCGCAGACGAGATGAAAAGCCGTCTTGTTCGTATGACAAAAACCCAGTCAGAACATTTCCCGTGGGTTCGAACATTTCACTCTGCATGTTTTAAAATTTTAAAGAAACATTGCTCCCTGCTTGGGTATAATATTCCTCTCCAGATCTACGCAGGATACCAGCAGCAAAAAATAATTAAGGATATTATTGTCGGAAGGTTGAATTTTGACAAAAAGTATGTCCAACCTGTTTTAGCTCAGATTTCCAGTGCAAAAAACTCCGGCAATCCCCTTGAATATCTTGACCAAAAGCTCCACTCTTTCCGTATTAGATTGCTTGATGTTTTTAATCTTTATGAAAAGGAACTTAAATCAAATAATGCTGTTGATTTTGATAATATTTTGATTTTAACACGCAATCTGCTTCAAGATCACAAAGATGTACGCAAGCAGTACCAAAAGCTTTTCCAGTTTATTCTTGTGGATGAATATCAGGACACCAATAATTTGCAGGAGGATCTTACGGGGCTGTTGCTTAGAAACGGCAACCTCTTCTGCGTAGGTGATGACTGGCAGGCAATTTATTCATTTAGAGGAAGCAACTTGGATCATTTCCTGTCTTTTTCTGAAAAGTACAAAGAGGCAAGGGTTTTCAGGCTGGAACAGAACTATCGTTCTGCGGACGAGATTGTTCGGACGGCAAATGATCTGATCGGATACAATGACTACAAGATGGAAAAAAAGTGCTTCTCCGACAAGCGTGGCGGATTGGTTGAGATTTATGATTTTTTCGATGAAAAAAAAGAGGCTGATTGGGTTGCAAGAAAGATTAAATCGCTTTGCGAAAGGGGTCTTGTGTACAGCAAAATAGCTATTTTGTACCGGACTAAATTTTGTTCCCTTTCCTTTGAACAGGCATTTAGAGCTTTTGGAATTCCTTACCGGATGTTAGGTGGGAAGGGGTTTTTTGAACGTAAGGAGGTTATGGATATAAACTGCTATCTTACTGCAGCGATTTTTGAAAAAGATGATGCATCCTTTGAACGGATTGTAAATATTCCCAAACGGGGAATCGGCCCGGCGGCTGTCAATAAGATCGCTCAGATAAAAACAGGCAAGATGAGCCTTCAGGCCGCTGCGCGCAAGGCTCTTAGTGAAAAGATTCTGGTTTCCGGAATATATAATTCTCTAAGCCAGGTGATCGGCTTGCTTGACAGGATTAAAGGCATGAAACCTGATGATGCGATTAGAGAGGTTTTGGCTGTTGTCAACTATATGGATTATATTAAAGAGTATTCCAAAACTGGTTCAATGGATTATACGTCAAGGGAGGAAAACATTGAACAGCTTATTTATTCAGCTTCCCAAAAAGATACAATCGTAGAATACCTTGAAGAAGCTGCTCTAATTAAGGAGGACAGAGAAGATGAAGAAGACAAAAAAAGCGGAGTAATTCTGTCAACTATACATGCTTCCAAGGGGTTGGAGTACAGGGTGGTCTTTGTGGTTGCATGTGAAGAACAGCTTTTTCCTCACTGGAGGTCCATGGATTCAGAAATGGGTCTTCACGAGGAACGCAGACTTATGTATGTTGCCATGACAAGGGCCGAGCATTTTTTATTTTTGACCCACGCTAATTACAGAAAGGGTAAATATAATAAAAAAAGCCGGTTTTTAGATGAAATTAATGATTCATTAAATTATAAGTAACCGTTCACGGTTAACAGTTTACAGTTAACGGTTGAAATTCTTCAACCGTTGCATAGTTCATTGGTAGCCGTTCACGGCTTGAACCGCAAAAGCGAGCGCATTCCCCGCTGCTTGCGGCGGGGAGCTTCAAACTTGAAATTGGAAAGTAGAAATTGGGGAGAGATGAAAAGAGTTTACGAGAACAGTACAAAAGCATGAAGGCCAAATTTCCAATTTCTAATTTCAACGTTTTGTGGACACTTACATTCATTGAAAAAGCCGTGAACTGTGAACCGACAACCGTGAACTGTTATAATTAGGAGAAATCTGCAATGGTAGAATTTGCATATCAGGAAATGTTTCCCTTGAAAGACGATGCCACACCTTATCGTTTAATAACAACAGACTATCTTGACTTAAAATCCTTTTTGGATACCGAGATAGTTAAAATCGCCCCTGAGGGGCTTACCCTCCTTGCCGAACAGGCATTCAAAGATGTGTCTCACCTGCTCAGGCCGTCTCATCTCAAGCAATTGGCAGTAATTGTTGACGATCCGCAAGCTTCTAAAAACGACAGATATGTTGCCCTTGAGATGCTGAAAAATGCGGTTATTTCCGCACAAGGGGTGTTTCCTATGTGCCAGGATACCGGAACCGCTGTTGTTATAGGCAAAAAAGGGCAAAAGATTTGGACAGGTTTTTCTGATAAGGAGGCTATTTCAAAGGGGATATTTAGTGCCTATACAAAAAACAATCTGCGTTATTCACAGTTAGCTCCATTAACCATGTTTGATGAAATAAATACAGGATGCAATCTTCCTGCCCAGATAGAACTATACGCTGCGAAAGGGGATGAATATAATTTTCTTTTCATTGCAAAGGGAGGTGGATCTGCAAATAAAACCTTCTTTTATCAGGAAACAAAGGCGATATTGACCCCTGAGAAGCTGGTCGGCTTTATGAAAAGTAAAATGAAATCCCTTGGAACCGCTGCATGCCCTCCTTATCATCTTGCGTTTGTTGTCGGGGGAACCTCTGCTGAAGCAAATCTCAAGACAGTTAAACTGGCCTCTGCCGGATATCTGGATACCCTTCCTGAAAAAGGGAATAAGTTAGGGCATGCTTTTAGAGATATGAAAATTGAAGCACAATTGCTGAAGATATCACGCGAACTTGGAATAGGCGCACAATTCGGAGGAAAATATTTCTGCCACGACATAAGAGTCGTGCGACTTCCACGGCACGGAGCATCCTGCCCCATAGGTCTCGGCGTAAGCTGCAGCGCTCACAGGAACATCAAGGCAAAAATTACGCGTGACGGTATTTTTCTGGAAAGACTTGAAACCGATCCCGCAAACTATCTGCCGTCTTCGCAAATAGACCAAGATGATGCCGTGCGAATAGACCTGAATAGGCCCATAGATGAGATCAGGACAATTTTGAGCAAATACCCGGTAGCAACTCCTCTTTTGTTAGATGGTAAAATTGTTGTGGCAAGAGACATAGCTCATGCCAGGCTAAAAGAGCGGTTAGACAGAGGCGAAGGCCTTCCGAGCTATTTTAAAGACCACATCATATATTATGCGGGTCCGGCAAAAACCCCGTCCGGATATCCTTCTGGTTCCTTTGGCCCTACGACTGCCGGGCGCATGGATCCTTACGTGCCTGTTTTCCAGAAACACGGGGGCTCCATGATAATGCTTGCCAAAGGAAACCGTTCCACGGAGATTGTAGATTCGTGTAAAAAATACGGCGGTTTTTACCTTGGCTCCATTGGCGGGCCTGCCGCACGGCTGGGCAAAGATTGTATCACAAACATTGAAACCATCGCCTTCCCTGAACTTGGCATGGAATCAATATTTTTGATTACAGTAAAGGATTTCCCTGCATTTATTATTATTGATGATAAAGGCAATGATTTTTTTGAAAATCTTCTGATTTAAATGTCAATAAACATCTATCTGCTAAACCATATTCATTGTATAATACGTATTTTTTTCTTTACATATAATTCAATATAACGCATTAATATATTTTTTGGGGAACTTAAATAATGAAAAAAAGGAGCTCAGCGCTATGGCAAAGAAAATGAAAACAATCGACGGAAATACAGCAGCCGCACATGTGGCATATGCCATGAGTGATACTGCCGCCATTTATCCTATTACCCCTTCATCTTCTATGGGGGAATTGTGTGATGAATGGGCAGCGGGTGGCCTTAAGAATATATTCGGGCAGACAATGATAGTCCGTGAGCTCCAGTCAGAAGCCGGAGCTGCGGGCACTGTTCACGGATCCCTTGCATCCGGCGCTCTTACAACAACCTTTACAGCCTCGCAGGGTCTTCTTTTGATGATTCCCAACATGTATAAGATTGCAGGAGAGCTGCTGCCGGCTGTTTTTCATGTTACGGCCAGAGCCATTGCCGGGCATGCCCTCTCTATTTTTGGAGATCATCAGGATGTCATGGCTGTCCGGCAGACAGGTTTTGCTCTTTTGTCCTCAACCTCTGTTCAGGAAGCCATGGATATGGCGCTGGTGACGCATCTGTCTGCAATTGAAGCGAGTGTTCCTTTTGTCCATTTCTTTGACGGGTTTCGCACTTCCCATGAGATTCAGAAGGTCGAGATGATCGACTATGATGATATGGCCAGGCTGGTTAACCGGGATGCTGTTGACGCGTTTCGCGCAAGAGGCGCAAACCCGGAAAGGCCTGAACTCAGAGGTACTGCCCAGAACCCGGATATTTATTTTCAGGGGCTGGAAGCGTCGAATTCCTATTACAATAAGGTTTCCGCCATTGTCAGTGATTATATGAAAAAGGTTTCCGACCTGACAGGCCGGAAATACAGGCTCTTTGATTATGTAGGCGATCCGGACGCAGACAGAATAATTGTTTCCATGGGTTCTTCCTGTGAAACCATTGAAGAGGTTGTCAATTACATGGTGAACAAAGGGGAACGGGTGGGTCTGGTCAAGGTCCGTCTGTATCGTCCTTTTTCAATTGAACATCTTTTTGCCGCCATACCTGCAACAGCCGACCGCATCACAGTTCTTGACAGGACAAAGGAAAGAGGGGCTGTCGGAGATCCTCTCTATCTGGATATATGTGCAGCCTATATGGAACGGGGTGAAATGCCGACCATCATCAACGGCCGATATGGCATGGGGTCCAAAGAGTTTAATCCCAGCATGGTCAAGGCAGTCTTTGACAACATGAATTCAGCAGGCCCGAAGAATCATTTTACGGTAGGCATTACCGACGATGTTACTCATACATCTCTGGAAGTGGAAGAGGGGTTTGATGTGGCTCCGGAAGGGACCGTGCAATGCAAATTCTGGGGACTGGGTGCAGACGGCACAGTGGGCGCGAATAAAAGCGCAATCAAAATCATTGGTGACAATACCGACATGTATGTCCAGGCTTACTTTGCCTATGATTCCAAAAAATCGGGCGGGATCACCATGTCTCACCTGCGTTTTGGCAAGACTCCGATCAAGTCTACCTATCTGATTGATTCAGCCGATTACATTGCCTGCCATAAAGCCAATTATGTAAATATCTATCCGATACTTGAAGGTATCAAGACCGGTGGAATCTTTGTGCTTAATTCCGACTGGACTCTGAAAGATCTGGAGAACAGACTTCCTGCTCATATGCGCCGGACTATTGCCCGGAAAAATCTTAAGTTTTATAATATTGATGCTGTAAAGATCGCTTCTGAAATAGGTCTTGGAGGCAGGATCAATATGATCATGCAGACTGTATTTTTCAAACTTGCCGATATCATTCCTGTGGAAGATGCTATCTCTTATCTCAAAGATCAAATCAAAAAAATGTTCGGCAAAAAGGGTGATAAGATTGTTAATATGAACTATGAAGCGGTGGATAAGGCACTCGATAATCTTGTTGAAATCAAATATCCAAAAGATTGGGCCAATGCCGTGGACACTGCAGGTGAAGTCAAAGAGGAGCCGGATTTTGTCAAAAACGTAATGCATCCCATACTGGCTCAGGAGGGTGATAAAGTTCCGGTCAGCGCGTTTACGATGGATGGTATTTTCCCTGTGGCAGGTTCAAAGTATGAAAAACGAGGGGTGGCGATCGATGTTCCTGAATGGATAGCAGATAATTGCATACAGTGCAATCAGTGTTCAATGGTCTGCCCTCATGCAGCCATACGTCCGGTCCTCTTGACGGATGACGAACTGGTCAATGCGCCTAAAAACTTTAAAACCAAAAAAGCTACAGGCAAAGAGCTTAAAGGTTATCATTTTCGTATGCAGGTAAATACTTTAGACTGTATGGGCTGCGGCAACTGTGCCAACATATGTCCTGCCAAGAAGCCGGCTCTGGTTATGAAGCCGCTTGCCACTCAAACAGAGGTTCAGGTGCCAAACCATGAATTTAGCGTTGAGCTGCCGGTGAAAGATAATCTGGTGAACAGGAATACAATCAAGGGAAGCCAGTTCTGCCAGCCCATGCTTGAGTTTTCCGGAGCCTGCGCAGGATGCGGCGAAACTCCTTACGTAAAACTTCTTACACAGCTCTTCGGAGAGAGGATGATTATTGGAAATGCAACGGGCTGCAGCTCTATCTGGGGAGGAAGCGCTCCGGCTATTCCTTACTGTGTTAACAAGGATGGTTTTGGCCCTGCCTGGGGCAACTCCCTCTTTGAAGATCCTGCTGAATTTACCTATGGTATGTTTCTGGGCGCCATGCAGCAGCGAAGCAGGCTGGCTGGTTTAATTCAGGAGGCTCTAAATACGGATATTCCACAGGAGATAAAGGGCGTAATGTCCGGCTGGCTGGAGAACATGAAAGATGCCGGCGGATCCAGAAAGTACGGGGATCAGCTTAAAGAGCTTCTGGCAGGCTGCAAGGGCAATCCGCTTTTAAGTGAAATAGCCGGTATGTCCAGGCTGTTTACAAAAAAGTCATACTGGATTGTTGCAGGAGACGGCTCTGCTTATGATATTAGTTTTGGCGGCATTGATCATGTGATGGCTACAGGCGAAGACATAAATGTTCTTGTGCTTGATACAGAAGTATATTCAAACACAGGCGGTCAGTCTTCCAAGGCTACTCCGACCGGCTCGGTTGCCAAGTTTGCAGCATCCGGCAAAAAAACATGCAAAAAGGATATGGGCCGCATGGCAATGACATACGGTTATGTATATGTGGCCAACGTTGCCATGGGAGCCAATAAACAGCAACTTGTTAAAGCTTTTACAGAGGCCGAAGGATATGACGGCCCATCCCTGATTATGGCTTATTCTCCCTGTATAAATCATGGAATCAAAAAAGGTATGGGGAGGAGCCAGGAAGAGGCAAAGCTGGCAGTTCAGTGCGGCTACTGGCCTTTGTATCGCTACAATCCTCTGTTAAAGGCCGAAGAGAAGAATCCGTTTATACTTGATTCAAAAAAACCTGATGGGAAGCTCCAGGAATTTTTAACCGGCGAGGTGCGTTACGCTTCTTTGCAAAAGACATTTCCGGAAGAGTCCAAAAAGTTGACCGTCCTTCTTGAAAAAGAGTATATGGAGCGATACGAAAACCTGAAACTAATGGCTGATCCAATGGCAATCTGTAAAAAGAAAAAGGTAGCTGTTCACGGAGAGATTAAAATATAAATTGGAAATTAGAAATTGGGAAGAACAGTACAAAAGCATGAAGGCCAAATTTCCAATTTCTATTTTCTAATTTCAACTGCCGTCTCAAGATCATTTATCATCTTAAGAAGCTTTTGGCTGCTTTTTGATATGATCCGGGCAAACTCCTTCTGCTTTTCGCTCAGGGCTCCGTAGAACGGGTCTTGAATAAGCTCAGCCATACCAACAATGGTGGTTAATGGCGAGCGGAGATTGTGGGCTGTTTTGGCCGACAATAAAGAACCGGCAATACCGGTTTCTCCGGCTCTGTCAATGAGCTGTTTTATCCTCAGCATTACCTTAACCCGTGTTATCATCTCAAGGTTGTCAACAGGCTGCACCATATAATCATCCGCCCCCATTTCCAATCCCCTGATCCTGCTTTTCAGGTCAGAGGCTGTTGCGGTCAGAAAGATGATCGGGATATGCTTTGTCTGTTTGTCTTCTTTAAGGATAGTGCAAACCTCAAAGCCGTCCATTTTCGGCATGTGGATATCGAGAAGGATAACGTCGGGAGGCTCTTTTTTGACCATCTTCAAGCAATCTTCGCCGTTATGGGCTGATATTACCGTACAGCCTATATATGACCTTAATGTTTCGCATATCATAAAAGAAAGATCTTTATTGTCTTCAACAACCAGGATTGTCGAATTGTCGGGTTGCCGAGTCATAATTCCCTTTCTTTTTGAGTCTTCAGGTAATTCATGCAGCCAGCCATTTTTTGACCATCATCAGCAGGTTTTTCGGTATTACCGGTTTTGAAAGATAATCGCTGCAACCCGCCGCAAGCACCTTTTCCCTGTCTCCCTTCATGGCTCTGGCTGTGAGGCCGATTATCGGGATGTCTTTCAGCTCTTCCATCTCCCTTATACGCTTTGTTGCTTTAAGCCCGTCCATGACAGGCATCTGCATATCCATCAGGATCAAATCCGGCTTCTCTTTTACAGCTACGTCAACAGCTTCCTGCCCGTTCTTTGCAACATAGATTTTGTAATCCGGCGGCCTCAGGATCTCCTTGAAAAGAATCAGGTTGTCGCTATTGTCTTCGGCTATCAAAATCTTTGCCTGCCAGGTTTTCTCCGGCTTTTCCGGCTTTTTCTCTTTTTCCTCTGCGGCCTGACGACAGGTTGTTCTACCGGCGCCCGGTCCGTATAATATCTTATTTATTTCAAAGAGAAGAGCGTTCTTGTCTATCTGCCCCTTTATAATTATTCCCTTTACATTTTCACCAAACTCTTTTTTTTCATCCTCTGTAAGATCGGCGGCAGTAAGGATTATTACCGGCAGATCTTTTAAATCGTCTCTCTTTTGAAGCTCTTCAAGAACCTTAAAACCGTCCATTTCCGGCATTCGCAGGTCAAGGAGGATCAGGTCGGGAACATATTTGTTTAAAAGCAAAATCCCTTCCGAACCGCTCAAGGCAAATGTCAGATGGCAGTTTTCTTCTTTAAAAATTATTTCCATCTCCCTTACAATGATCGGATCATCGTCTATTATCAAAATCCTGTTTCCCTTCTTGCCTGTGACAGGAATCTTTTCCCCTGTCTCCTGAACCAGGGCATCCTTTATTTTTTTCTTCCACTCTTCCTGCTTTGGCCTTAATTTGCTTCTCCTGTCTTTTAATAATGTTACGGTAAAGGTAGAGCCCTTTCCCTTCTCACTTTCCACCTCTATCTTCCCGCCCATTAATTTGACCAGATTATAGCAGATATTGAGCCCAAGGCCTGTGCCGTTGTATTCTTTTGTTAATGAACCGTTTACCTGGCGGAAGGGTTCGAAAATATACTCCATTGCATCGGCCGGTATCCCCATTCCGGTATCGCCGATCTTTATAATCACCTCGTCACGAAGCTCGCCCTTCTTAACCGCGGCAGACACGCTGATTCCGCCTTTTTCGGTAAATTTGGCTGCATTTCCTAAAAGATTCACTAAAATCTGCCTTAACTTATCAGCATCGCAATAAATAAAAATATCATCGTCAACATCTATGTCAAGAGAGAGCCCTTTCCTGTCAATAAGCGGCATGATGGAGCCGCAAACATTAATTATAAATCTCTTAAATTGGATCTTGCTTATAGACAGATCAACCTTGCCGGACTCAATCTTTGAAATGTCCAGGATGTCATTTATCAATTGCAGAAGGCTTTTCCCGTTTCTTTCAATAATCTCGATATATTCTTTCTGTTTTTCATTAATTTTCCCGGCAACCCCTTCGGCCATGAGGTTTGTCAGGCCGAGCATGGAATTTAAGGGCGTGCGAAGCTCATGTGACATGTTTGATAGAAATTCCGACTTGAGCCTGCTGGCTTCCTCCACACGTTCGGACTTTTCCTCTATCTCCTTTTTTTGATATATCAGCTCCTCGCTCTGGACCTGGATCTCCTCGTTCTGGGATTGGATCTCCTCGTTCTGGGCCTGGATCTCCTCGTTTTGGGCTGCCAGAAGCTCGTTTTTTTCTTTTAAGCCTTCAGCAGTCTGCTCCAGCCTCAAATAGGTAAGCGCATTATTGATACCTATGCCAAGCTGATAGGCCACTATATTTAAAAACTCGAGACTTTTGTCCGTATAGTCGTGAATACTTGCCAGCTCCAGAACACCTATGAGTTGATCTTTAATGGTGATCGGTATGCAGATGACATTTTTCGGCATTCCATTTATGCCGCCCGAGGAGATCCTGAAATAGTTTTCCGGCACATCTGTAACCAGTATTGCTCTTCTTTCCAAAGCGCTCTGGCCCGGCAGTCCATGACCAAGCCTGAAACCGTCTCCCAAAAGCTCTTTGTCAACGGCATAGGTTGAGCCCGGGACCAGGCGCCCCTCTTCATATATATAGATCACACCAAGCTGGGAATCGGTATGAGCTGCTATTTTACCTATTATACTTTTTAAAAGCGGTTCGATTTCAAGCTCGGTATTTAGCGCCGCAATTAGTTCGTTGTGAGCTTTCTGTGTATTATTACTCTGTTCAAGGCGCTGTGTTTTTTTATTTAGCGCCGCGGTCCTTATCTCCACCTTTCTTTCCAGTAAAAGGTTATACCTTTCAATTTTTTCCCTTGATTCCTTCAGATTTTGAGCCATATGGTTGATTGAAACACACAGCCTGCCGATGTCACCCGCGGTTTCAACCGGAACCCGTACAGCAAGATCCCCTGCAGCTATCTTATCCGCTGCGTCTGTTATCCTCTTAATGGGTTTTCTAATGCGTGCAACAATCAGAAAAACCGCCATCACCGCTGCTATAGCCACCAGCAGCGCAATTATGAGGCTCTGATTTCTCAGCACCTGCAAGGGCTTCAAAATTTCTTTTAAGTCTTTTTTGGCTACAACAACCCAGTTAAGGCCTTTTATTTCAGCCGGGCCGTATGCAATCAAGACAGGCTCTCCCCTTTGATCAATCAGTTCCCGGTTATATCCTGATCTCCCTTCAACAGCCTCTCTGACTGCCACTGTCTCTGCCTTACCCTTTTTCAGTGTAGCATTCTCCTTTAAAAACTGCGAATCCGACTGCATAAAGAAGTCTTTTCCGATCAAAAATGTCTCGCCTGTATCCTCAAGAGCATCCTTTCTCATCATGATTGCATTGATCTGGTTTGCAGGGATCCGAATTATTAATATGCCGATCTTCTCCTCTGTCTTAAAACCCTTTCTTTCTTCATGCCTGATCATAGGCGCCCCGACAAAGGCCGCGGGCCTGCCTGAAGGCGGATACTCCTTAAAATCAACGATACTTATGCCGCTTTTAGCATTTTTAAAGCATTCAGCCAGGTTGGTATCGGAATATATCCCGCTTATCAGGTTTGCGCCCCAATCCGCCCCCTTTTTTACGGTTATCAGAACATGGCCATCGTTTGTGACAAAAAGCATATCCTCATATCCATACTCTTTGTTAAAGCCCACACATCTTTCGTGGTATTTCTTGTCAACTGCTTTGAATTCCTTTCCGTCAAAGCCTCCCTCGTTGTATGCAGCAATATAATCTGCCAGGATATCCTTAAAAAGGCGGTGGTCGCTCAGTATTTTCAGCTCCGATTTAAGTCGTTTTAAAAAAGCTTGTATTTCGTGCTTCCGGTTTTCTTGAGTGGAGATCAGTTGATTGATGCCCTGCTGCTCCATCATCTTACGGGCATAGTAAAAGTTAATATAACCGAGAAGCACAACAGGAGCCAGGCCTATAAACAAAAAAAGAAGAATCAGCCTTGTTCGAAGTTTCATTTTTTTTCTTGTTGTCATAATATTTTCCCTTTAGAGATAGTCGATCAATCCCCCACTCGACTAAACTCCAGTATTGTTTTAACCATTTTTTTTAAATCAATCGGTTTTCTAAGAAATGCATCGGCTCCGCATTGGTATGCCTCTTTTTCCTTCATCTTATCATGGTATGCAGTCACAACAATTATCTTTATATCTCTTGTTTCATGGTTGTTTTTGATCCTCTCGCATACTTTAAAACCGTCCATGTCAGGCATGACAATATCCAGGATAACTATATGCGGCTTGATCTCTCCTATTTTATATATGGCCTGAAAACCGCTGTTTGCCGCATATATCTCGTACTTGTCAGAGGCAGGCAAAAAGGCTGCTTCAAGAAGCCTGATATCATCGGGATTGTCATCCACTATCAGTATCCGTTTTTTTTCTCTAAATTTCAGGGTCGTCTGAATGCTGTTTTTTTCTAAAAAATCGATCAGATCCTGCTTTATTATCTTGCGGTGCCCGCCAGGCGTAACAAAGGCTTTCAGCATTCCTTCATCTATCCACTTTGAAATGGTGGTGCGGGCTACACCGCAGATTCCGGCGGCTTTGGATGTAGTTATGAAAGGCAATTAGCTTCTCCCGTGTCTGGTCGAGTGGTAGAGTGGTCGAGTGGTCAAACAAAAAAGAATATAAATACGAAAAATCGAATATCATAATTTAATCTTAATAATCGTTTTAATCGTTTTTGTCAATAAAAATTGCGTAAGCTTTCACCAACCATAACCGTTTACGGTTTACGGTTATCAGTTTACGGTTGAAATCAATATCCAAAATGCTTCAAGCGTTGCATAGTTCATTGAACCGCAAAAGTGAGCGCATTCCCCGCTGCTTGCGGCGGTGAGCTTCAAAAGCTGCCGTTATCTGTCATTTCGACCGAAGGGAGAAATCTTAAGGGGCTTGAATTATTAAGATTTCTCGTCGCTCATGCTCCTCGAAATGACAAAATTCAAAGGTCTCCGAGTAACGAGCAACAATCCCCTGCTCGACTATATCTTCTTATAGATCTTATGTTGCGGATTCTGTTTGACAAGAAATGGTTTAAGGAATTCAGGAATTGATTCCGACTTGCCGAGTATTAGATAACAGCTTGGATTCAATGAGTTGAAGAGATTTGAAAATGCCCTTTTCTGCAGAGGTTCTGAAAAATAGATCAGAAGGTTACGGCAGAGTATCAGGTCATAATTAGCCACAATTCCTGCGGGCGGCGACATGCTTGTTTTTGATGTAAGGTCATGCATGCTGAAACTTACCATTTGTTTTATGGAGTCAACTACCAGATAAGAGGGGAGACAAGGTCTAAACTTCGTTGGTGTCTCGAGATTTGTTGCTTCGGGTGGCACGGACAAACTTGTTTGTCCGTGCCTGAGGAGATTGGTTGCTGGTTGCTGGCGGATTGGCTGGCTGGCAGATTGGCTGGCTGGCAGATTGATGGAAAAGTAACTGTCTAAAATTTCCCTGTTTATTTCTTTCACAGCTTCGGCGTCATATACTCCTGCTCTTGCTTTTTCCAGAACTTTGTCGTCTATGTCTGTGCCGAAGATGGAGATGTTATAGTCATTTATTTTTTTTTCATTTTTTTTTAAGTATTCTACAAGTGTTATGGCGACAGAATATACCTCCTCACCAAAGCTGCACCCTGCACACCATATACGGAGCGTGCTGTCGCTTTTACTTTCTTTTGCGCTGATTATATCCGGAAATATCTTATCAGACAACATTTCAAAAACAGACCTGTTTCTAAAAAAACCACCTACCTTTATGGTCAAATCCATGAAGAGTCGTCCATATTCTTCCTGGTTTTTTTCAAGGTAATCAAAATAGTCTTTATAATTATCACAGCCGGTTGCAGCCATTCTTCTGGATAAACGCCGTTTAATGGTTCCTTCCCTGTAGCTGGAAAAATCAATGTCGCACCTTGCGCGCAATCCCTTAAAGATTAATTCAAGATATTTTTTCTCATTAAATTGGCTATTCATCAAAGATAACCTTGCATTTTTTCATAATTTCGGGCAGCTTTTCGACTATCATGTCAACATCATCGCTGTGTAAGTTAATGCTTGAAACCGCAAACTGATCAATATTACCGGCCAGGCCATCTGCCTCGCAGTCATAACCGATCATGGAACATATATTATCGGCAATGTGCACTACGGAAACAACCTCGGGATTCTCTTTAGCCTCTTGGGGCTGATGGTGAAATGAAATGGCTTCAATCAGGACTTCCGGAAGATTCCACTTTCTGGCTATAATTCCTCCTACCTGAGCATGGTTATATCCCAAAATCTTATTTTCAGCATCAAGAAACGGCATGTCCATGTTAAGAACTCTGTCCATAATCAGGTTGAAGTTTTCAAAATCATACTGATCTAAAATCACTTTACCTATATCGTGAAGCAGCCCGGCCGTGAAAACAGTATCAGGGTTTTTAATTTTTTTCTCATGAGAAATTAGTTTGGCAACCATAGCGCAGCAGAGAGAATGATTTAACATTTCTCCTTTTTCCACGGAATATGCGCCGATTTCGTCATTGTAAAGATTGCACAGCGATGCATCCATAACGATCTTTTTAAGCATCTTTGTGTCCAATAATGCTGCGGCTTTCTTGATACTCGAAATCCGTCCGGGAAAACCATAGTCGGCCGAATTGCACATTTTTAGTATATTGGCCGTAATTGCCTGATCTTGCGAGATATATTTTTCCAGATCAGACAGGCTGGATCCAGAATATTCAATCCTCGATATTATCCTGCGGGCTGTTTCGGGCACTGGTTTAAGCATATCTATCCGGTTCTTCAAATCCTCAAGTTCGATCTCTTTGTCTCTTTTTGAGATCAGGACATTTTCTTTCTTTTCTTCCCCTGTTCTAAGATAGGTCCTGCCGGCTGCCGGTTCCAGTCTGAACACCCGTCTTAAATATCCGCCAATATCCTGTTTTACTATCGGTATTTCCAGAACGCTCAAAATCTGCCGGGCCATATCAGAATTTCTTCTGCCTATGTTCAACTTCACACTCAGCTTTTTATCGTTTAACATAAAAGCGCCGCCGGCAATTTCAGCAACAATATCGGCTTTTGAGGCCCCTAATTTTATCATTTTGTCCAATAAGAGCGGAATGCCCGATCTGGCATAACGGGCTGGGCTGGTTTTTTCCTTATCTTCACTTCCGGCAGGCAGCATAATGTGAACCATCCCGCCTATCACAGCCCTGCGATCATACATGGCAATCCCCACACATGAGCCCAGACAGGTTTCAATTACGGCTGAAGGGTCATCGGTTGTAATTAATTTTCCTGGTGGAAGAGTATAAAAAGCCATATATTAATTTAGCTCCGTAATTGATTGTAATAGAAATCCTTGCCCTCTGGAGTCAGATTTTTTGCATAAAAAAGGCTTTCCAGTATGTTTCCGATTGTTGCGCATTCAAGCCCAAAAGGGATATAGCCTGCATAACCTAAAATCGGCATTTCGAAAATTTTGAATCCATGGACAAACGGAATGCAGTATTCCCATTTGGCCAGACTGTAATAATTCCACATTTCCCAAAAGCATCCACATACTAAAGCCGCAAGAGCTGATGATACAACAATGCCCCACTCGCCCTTAACAGTGTCCGAAAACACGTGAAATTCTCCGGAAAGTATTTGTAAAGAGACTATTACAAGAAGAGGTGCAATCCAGACAAGGGAAAAAAGATAATCAGGCCACAGCCCCAGGCAAAATAAGCAGATACCGGATATCATCAAAACAATTAATCCCAAAGCCCTTGATTGAATAAAATGCAGGGGAATAAAACTTTTGAAACTTTCCTTTATCCGAAAAGATGTCGCCAGCAGTTCGCGTGTTCCCAAAACAGATGGAAGCACGGTTGAAAAGGAAAGGCTTGCATGCCTGAAATATTCCCACGGACTGAAAAAAACGGTAACATAATACCAGTTTTGTACAAACCTGTTCAGGTATTCGAAGAACCACCAGAATATAGCGCTCGCGGGAAAGAGCAGAATAAAAAAACCGGGCCGTGCAGTTATCATGCAGCTTCCTTTGCGTCTGTAAGTCAGGGCATTAACAACTACTATATAGGAAAGCCATAAGAAAATAAAGGTGTGTTGTTGAAATCCTGCAAACCAGGAAAAACGGGTCCATGCAAGAGCCCATGCGATTAAGCCGGCAACAACCCCGATCCATCCCCACCAAGGGAAAGGATAGGATTTTATAGGTCCTGGTCTTATAAAATTTCCGGATTTAAGCCATTGCAGAATAAAGGGAATAATCACACTTAGAATAAAAATACTTAAGCCGATAAAGACGGGCATGGAAAAAGGGGCATGGATAATATATTCTGTTTGTGGAGGAAATGTAAGATAGATATGCAGCGGAACACTGGTAAAGGCGATGCCTATTAAAGGTAGTCCTGTTAACATAACGGCGGCAGCAAAGCATTTTAAAAGAGTATTTCTCATTTTAAAATGTTAACCCCTGATTTCAGTAATCTGTCTTTCATTTTTTCATAATGAGAGCCGCGCCAGTAGATCTGATTACATTGAGGACAAATTTTAAACCTGTTAAAATATTTTTTAGTTTTAGGTTCAAGTCTGTGCAATATATCCTTTTTATTAACCAAAGACAAATTGTTGTTACATCGCAGACATCTGGAAAAAAATTTAAAAGGTCCTTTGATTCCAAAAAGATCCAACACCTCTGATAATTGATCGTCAGGATAAATTGCCCGGACATGTCTGCCAAATATAATTTGTTTGCATTCTAACAATCCGATATCCTTACTAAGCACAATTCTCTTTTCCTTTTGGCAAAAAGACAAAATATCCTTGTCTGAAAATTTTGGAGAATATTCGGCATCTAAACCCAACATCCTTAAAAGCAGAGCCAGCTTTCCCACATTAACATCCACAATAAAACGTATTTTTTGCAATGGTTTTGGTCTGAGAACAGATGGCATGGTAACATCAAAAGGAGGTATAATAGGAAGTACGGTTATATTTTGCGAATTTGCCGGGATATAATTAAAATCAACTTCTTTATCAGCAGCAACAATTTTTCCAATTTCCGTGTGAGGCACGCCCAGGGACTCAATTATATTCTTGATCGAGGTTTTACTCTTCAGAGGATAAACAATTTCCAGACCTTTGTTATTTCGACGCTTAAAACAATTAAATTCTTCAGGAAAAATGATTTTTAATTGAAGCATAATTATCTTAAAAACAATCACGAAATGAGAAACCCACGAAATAAAAATCTTTTCGTATTTTCGTGCGTTGCGGCATACGCCTTGAAAAGAGACGTGACAAATAAATTCTATTTGGTTACGGCTTGTAAGGTTTAGGTTTTATAAAATGTAATGCAGGACAAGAGTTTGAGTCAATAGCATTTTTGACAATCTTGTAAAAAGCCTTTCTGGTATGTCGTTTCGAGTGAAACGAGAAATCCTTGTTTCGACGACAGGAGAAATCTTACTGCAACCTATTGAAAAGATAAGATTTCTCCCTGCGGTCGAAATGACACATCCGACGAATTTGACTTTTTACGAATTCATCATTTTTGATATATTAAAATTTTGTATATTTTCGCTATAACCGTATAATTTTTTTAAAAGACAATTGGCTTTTGTTGTATTTACGGGGCAATTGGTGTATAAATCGATTTAAGTGAGATCGTGACAAAAAGAAGATTTCTGTTTAATATTAGATGAAAATAAAGGATAAATAATGACAATAGAGATAATTCGCGATGCCTTACTTTGGTGTGTAGTAATCAACATGGGTTTGCTGCTGTGGTGGTTTTTATTATTCATGTTGGCACATGATTGGATGTATCGGTTTCATGGTAAATGGTTTAGTTTGTCAACTGAGAAGTTCGATTCAATCCACTATACAGGTATGGCTCTATTTAAAATAGGTATATTCCTTTTTAATCTAACACCGTATTTAGCCCTGCGGATTGTCGGTTGAAGTGCGACAATGGAGGCAACATGGACATTAAAACAGTAAAAATCGAAAACCCGGACGGGTTGAACATGATTTTAGGACACTCTCATTTTATAAAAACTGTTGAGGATATATATGAGGCCATG